>Ga0209489_103395_pt1 | contig 31156 bp, 22 predicted proteins | sample SiratrowhiteBW_FD_187527 | JGI IMG/M metagenome (GOLD analysis project Ga0209489, IMG submission 187527) | Root nodule microbial communities of legume samples collected from California, USA - Siratro white BW (SPAdes) (version 2) | ecosystem: Host-associated > Plants > Roots > Nodule | place...
ATTCATATTATTTATATTTACATTAATAATATTTTTAATATTACTATATTATTATCAACATTATTTATATTTATATGAAAAATAGTTTTAATATTATTAATATTTTTTTATATTATTTTTAGTTATATTAAAAATATTTGTAATATTATTATTATTATTATAATAGTTAATAATAATAATATCAATAATGTTATTATTATTAATGTTAACATTAATATTCTTAATTTTAATATTATTATTATTAATGTTATTTTTATTATCCGTATTAATATTATTAATAATAGTATTTTAAATTTTATTAATTTATTATTGTTATTATGGATCTTATTAATATTATTTTTATTAATATCATTATTGATATTATTGTTAAAATTATTATTATTATTATTATTTTTAATAAAAATAATAATAATATTATTAATATTAACTATCATAATTATAAATATAATAATAATAATAATCATAATATTATTATATTGTTTATGTATTTAAAGGTTCTGATTCAACTCTTTTTTTTTTTATTACACTTTTAGTATAAAATAATATATTATTAATAAATAAAATAAAAATAATAATAAATAATGGGAGCTGTGGAAGACGTTTATGTGCGCCGACGAGACTGCGAGAAGCTTCGACGGAGGTGAGTTCATTGTGGGGTTTGAGTTTGGTTTGTTTTTGAATTCTGTTTGGAATATTTTTCTCTATTGGTAGCCTGGGAAGGCATTCGAGGGCAGCGATGGGAGTGGTTGAGCTTCGACGGAGGTGAGTGGGAGGTTTGAATTTGCTTTGAATTTGGGTTCCATTTCATCTAGTTTTCTGTGCTGCTTTTGCTTGGGATCATAAGATAAGGTCTTTTGCCTTTGTTATTGTCATCTGCTCATTTTGTAGACATTGTTGTTTGGTTCATTTGTTCTATTGAGTGTAAATTTATTTGCTTTTTTTCATCACGGTGTTGGCTGTGAATTAATGTATTGTAGATGATGAATATGTGCAAGTGCAATCAAGTAACCAAAACGTGATAGATGAATTGCCATCTATTTATTTGAGATGATTGAATTACTAGTTATAAATTGCAGTACATGTTATAGAAGTGAAATTTGAACTTTAATTAGACAAACTTTAATCTGAACTATTTATTTTCTTATATTTATGAAAATTTAGATTAATTATATTGAATATTATAAATTACATTTACAAATACTTAAAAAGAAAATAATAATAAAATAATTAAAAAATAAAATTAGAAAAATAAAATAACCCTGGTGGCAAGCCTTACCTTTCCCTACACCCGTATCTTAAATATATATATATCTACATATTGGAAGGAACAAACTAGATTGTCCAATAACTAAAATTAAACTATGCAATCGTTACATGGTATTGCTAAATATGAAAGAGTGAAGGAGGAATGCACAAAGAAAAAGAAAGATAAGAGAGAGAAAAAAAGGGGGAAAAAAAATCTGTAATCACATTTTTACTGTGAACTACATTGCTACAATTACCACAATAATGAGAATAAATTATTTATTTCATGTTATTTTACATGTGAAATATTCCCAACTTTATCATGTTAAATTATTATACATACACATATATATATATATATACCCATATATATATATATTACATTAAATATTGTATGTGTTAAAATTATATATAAATATAAATATATACTATATGTATATATATACATTAACTCAAGAATAAATAAAATAATAATTATTAATTATTTGAATTATAAAATTAGGAAAAAAGTTAATAATAGATACACTCAAGTTTAAATTAATTTGTAGTTAGAGGTGTTATCTTGATATTTAAATGAAAGAAAATGGAGAAGATAAAATCATCTTATATAGATCTTACAACTCTCATTTATCCTAATTAGTTATTACAAATATAATTTATAGTTATCCATCTAAAATATAATGGAAACTTTATATAACCATAATATCTAATTTCGTATTATTTAATCAATTTTTATGATATTTGTTCTTATTTCTCTTATGCTTTTATTATCTCATCAATGTGAATGGTAAAATAAATATATATGCATAGTCATGAGAGAATATATGACCTCTCCATATATGGTACAATTCTCTTATGATACAAGTTACATTTTCTCATATACAATGGAGTGTGGATATTCAAAACAATAGAGTAACTTTTAGAAGATAAGGATCAACACTCATGAGTGTTTCTAACAATTTAGCTACAATCCACTTGACACGATCCATCATTGTCACTTTTCACCATCCTTTCGTAAATTTGTTGCACCATGTCTTTGGACTAGTCAGTTTTTGAAAAATGGAATAGTCAGAACCTTAAGGAATATGTTTATATGTATATAGATGCTAATAAGAATGTATTAATATATCATCCTAATTAGACTCTGGTAGAATGCTATCCTATAATAATGTGTAGGATGAATAATTGTAGTTAGGACGCTGGAAGAAGAATGACCTATATAAATAAAGATGTTTAATAATAAATAAAGTGTTATATTTATATAATTTAAAAAATTAATATTTATTAAATCGATGAAATTAAAGACTTTACACAAAGCCGGTCAAAAATGACAATAAGTTAATGTAGTAAGGTTGATTGCATATATTTAATGGAATCATATCTCAAACTTCTATCCATTTCTCTTTACCTAATATATTAAACTATATGATTTAGACTACCAACAAAGCTAAGATATTTTCTTTCAACAATAAGTTCCAATATTAGACACCACAATCCACCAACTAGGCCAGATTACCATTCCAAATATTTGTCTTTTCTCAATTAGTTCAACAATCACATATCTCACTCCATCCTTATTCTATTGTATTTTATGATAATAATTTAATAAAGATAAATAATTATACATTAAATAATTAATTATTACATACAACTGTGTGTTTTAAGATAGATATATGTTTGAGCAAGATATCCCTACTTGAATAACCTTTCTCTATTAAAAAGAAGAAAATTATTGATTATCCCTTACTTAAATTGTAAAATTCTCACTTGATCAACATTTATTGTTCTTGAGTAACATCTATGATGCTTAAGCCCTACAACTTTACCGGAGAGAAAATTTATTTGACATCTTTCTGATTTGGGTATCTAAAAGAGTGTCTGAGTTCTCAAATTGTCATAAGAAAGAGAATAAATATTGACTCTTGTCATTTGAATGATCTTGACATTATTTGAGGGATAAGTTCTAGAAGAGAGAGAATTATCTCAACCACTTCCTCACTTAAATTACAAGTTATAGCTTGATCAAATAACTCTATTGCTTGGGCAAGCAAATAAACTCTTAAGCAACAATTCTCTATCATAACATTAAATGTCGTCATTTATGTTATAAACTTAACACTCAAGTAATATATGTAGAATTAACAAAATTATACTAATTTGAATAATTTATTCTATCTTGTTTCAAACAACTTCTAATACCTATCTATATTATTTTGATATTGATTATCTTAATTTTATCCAGTTTTCTTAATTAAGTAAAAGAAAAATATCACGTCGTCCTTTACATGAATGTTTAATCAAATGTATAAAGTCATATTTCATTTATCTACACAATCCAATAATTTTATTTTATAGATTTAATAATCCAATTCCAAACAAATTATTTTATTTTAGGTCTTATTTTGATAACATTTCTAATAATCTTCACTTATTTGGGAGAACTTTCTGTATAAAAGGAAAGAATAACTCCAACATCTATAAAACTATAAGAGTTCAGAAAATCTTTAAAAAGTTTACGAGAACTCAAATAATAATTAGCTTAGACTAATAAAATTTTCTTATTTCATTAATCAAACTTGTGAATTATATAAAAGCTTGCACAAACATCAAGAAACGAGAGAGTTTAAGTTGTAAGAGAAAAGAAAATTTACTCAAATTAAGAGTCTAGTTGATAGAAATTTGTCACTAACTAGTTGGTGGAGTTTAAACGAGAAAAGAAAAAACAAACATCTCATAAAATTAAAAATAATGTGGAAAATATAATTTTAGAGAGATATATGTTTATAAGAAATGTAGAATAACATTTTTTTACCTTTTTACTTATAACTTTTTTTTAATAATGTATTCATTCTTCATATAATTTAAAGTATTTTCCTTAAACCTATAAAAAATAAAGTCTTACGATACGCAAGCGTGAGAAGAGTTGGGTATATAGTTGAAGCTACCCAATTTAAACTCCACCCGTATAAAATCCACTTTAAAAAAGTTCGTCTTATAGCTCACGTCTTAAACCAACTTTAATTTTAGCATACCAAACTTGTCTTACAAAACCCACGAATTATACAAGTTTATCCTCAGTGCAAAAATATAATTAAAAATAATTTTCATATAATTCAAACACACACTTTAAATGTTCTTTAAATTAAACTGTATTCAAATATAAACTTTAAATTCAAATACAAAGTGCGTTAAATCTTTAGTTATATAATAAAATTAAAACAGTTTCAAAAAATAAAGCATAAGAACATCAAATTCATTCATTTGATCTCATCCTTGATGCGTAAGTTCTTCATTTTTACTCTCCCAAGCTTTCTTCATTTTATCTATAATACAATATAGAAAAATAATTACTTTAATTATTGTAACAAATAAATAAATAACAAAATTATAATGCATTATAAAATTTAAATTAAAACCATAGAAAACTATACGAAATCCTAGAAAAGATAGATTTATATGGCTAGTTCTTTACAACTTTAACACTATTTGTTCCTACTAAATGCGACCATCCACTATTTTAGATATACAGGAAAATGAGTTCGAAAATTCCCAGTTCAAATTAAAGTAATGGAACACGTTTTGTATAATGAGTAGGATTCAAATTATTCAAAAAAAAATCTCTTTCAAGAAGTGGACGTGCTGGTTGATGATAATGAAATGTGAAAGATCAATATGAATCAGAATAAAATAAAAAAGAAAAGCATTACCTTCATTATTAAACTTTTCGTTAGAAAAACATGAATTTAATCCTAAATAACAAAAAAGTGAAAATCTATTATGTTAGGTTGTATTAATTAGACTTCTTTTACATAAGATGTGTCGCAACATCGAACTACATTGGTAAAATCCAATACAAATAATATAATGACTCTTAAAACTCACATTTAATCTTTTTTTTTTAAAGTATAAATTCTTAGTGCATGAAAAATGGGAGACACACTTTTGTTTAAATATCTAGCTTTAAGGGTGTGTTTGAATTGGAGAGTGAATTTAAAGAAGTAAATTTGAGATGATTTAAGATGAAAGTGTGTAAAAAAGTTTGGTTATTTGGATTAAGAAAAAGATGATAAAATTTAAGTGGAAAGTTTGTGAATGATGTGACATTATAATTTATTTATTTAATATAATTAATAACATTTAAAAAATTATAAAAAAATTAACTTAGACAATTATTTAAAAAATTATTTATTATAAAATATATTAATTTATAAATTAAAACTGATTAATGTTTTAAATATAAAATTAAAAAAATTTAAACTACTTTTAATATTAAATTTAAATATTAATACTTATATTTAATAAATTATAACTATTTTTATATTATATAATAATAATATTACTATTATATTCTATTTTTTTTATTAAAAAGTTATATAATATTTATTATTATTACTTTTAACTATTATTTATTATATTATATAAATTAATATATATATATATATATATATATATAAGTAATCAAATATATATATATATAATCGATTACGCGAAGCGTAATAGATTATTTATATACAAAGATTCAATTGTATATATATAATCGATTATATATATATATATTATAATAATTAATTATAAAATATTAATTTTATAATATTTTAATTTTATAAATATTATCTATAATTTGATTTTGAAATATTTTATTTTTATAATTATTTGAATTTTATTATTATTTTATAAGTTAGAAAAATAATTTTCGTCACAAATATGCTCTTGAGTAAAGAAAGTTTTAAAAGAATTTTTTGTTGGTTTTTCGTGAAATTTGTTCTTGTTTTTTCAATGTCACTCTTTTTTTTTTTTCTCTGGTTGTTATGTTTCCATTGTTGAAAACAAACACATCCTAAATGTGAGAATGCATATTTTCACTTTCTTTCCTACTTGTTTTTATTACTTTAACTTAATTAACTATGACTTAGATCATTGCAGGTGCCTTAAATGGTTTAGTCTTATTTTTAAATAAATTTTTACTTTACATGTTGATTAATTTTTTTTTCTTTAAGTATGTGTCAACATTTTTGAAAACATATTTAATGTCGTTAAATTTATTTAAATATAAATATAAGAAGGTGAGAAATGGATAGACCTATTTGTATTTAAATTTATATTTTGAACTTATAGTTTATTCTTTTATATAAACGACAAACTTAAATGGTTTTTTATTTTTTAAATATTTTCACAAATTTCCACGGTATTTTTGTAAACTTTTATAAATAAGTCACACTGAGCATTTCACACGTGGTTACCTCATAACACTCAGTCCTATTCCTAATCGTGGTCCATCATCTTCCAAAACTAAGAAAAAAAATGTATTATTATGGTAACTTTGACTTTTAGTCATACCAGCGTGAGGCCTAAACCTTTCGAAATTTAAAAAGTTTCCCGAATTAAGTAATTATAAATAAAGGGATTTATTATGTAACACAATGGTAATGAAATTTATTTTGCTTAAAGGAATAAAATAGTTAATTTACTTCTTTTAGGGATAAATTAACAAACTATTTTTATAATTTTTTAAAAAATACATTTAAGATGGAACTCCTAATTTATATCTTCTAAATATTTGACTGAGAAAAAAAAAAAGTGTTTTAAAAACATGTTCTATTTGATGATAGGTTGTAGGGTTTAGGCATAGGATCTTAGGTTAGGCCGGTACGTATGCCGGTATTCTTGCAATTTTGATTCAGCCGAAATCTTCGTTTCTTCTCAAACACCCAAATTTCTACCCTCTCACTTGTCACTACTCACCCCACTCACTTAACAATTGACATTTCTCCGATGCACATTTTTTAAATGCCCCAAAACACAAACTTCATCATTATCCAACATTTTCAATACCTTTTATCATCACATATCATCTTTCTACAAAATCAATTAAATAAAGATAATATCTTCTTAGTATTTTAATAATGTTTTTACTTACTGTTATTTATCATAATTAAAGGTATGATAATTGACTTCTGTAGTTACATAATGCTCAATTTATAGAATTCAATGAATGAAAAAAAAATATTAAGAACATTAATTTCGAAATATATTTCCGTTTTCACTAAATATAGGTAGTTTCTATTAAATCGTTGAAAATATTAAGTGTTTTATGTCTTAAAAATTTAGGTTTTAGAGCATATTTAGCTTGAAATAAAAAATTGTCCTATTATAGATGATGAAGTTATAATCAAAGAGTGTTAAATGTAATTTTTATACTATTTTTCCATTTTTAACTCTCTTTGTATTTTTATTTTTTTACTTTTTTTTTCTCTTTTCATGGGTCTATGAGATATTTTTTTAACAAACTTAAAAAATTATATAAATTCATAATTATTTCTAAATAAAAATAAGATTAATTAATTTGTTCCTATCTCTGTTATAATATTTATCTGAAAATATATCAATATTTTTCTAAGTTTAATTTGCATATAAATATCTCATAATTGATAATCGACATTGTTGGCCCTTTTATTAATATTTAAATATTTTATTCACATTATTTACATACCAAATATTTCACTTTCCTTTCATCTTTTTAATGATAAATGTTAAAATATTCTATAAAGACAAACTTTATATACAGAAAATTCATTTTTAATCTTTCATAAAATTTCTTCAGAAAATTATTGTTTTGTTCATATAATATAATAACATAATTTTTTAATAAAAATTAAGTCATGCACATTTATTCTTTTCTAACTAACTACAAATAGAAGTAAAAAATACCTAGATATGAAGGAGAATATTATCCATCTATCCAAAGCACCGTAAAAATTTTATGTTTCCTCTACATATAATTTAAAATCACTTGAAAAGTATTATTGTATTGTTGAGAACAAATTTCAAAATTAATTCTAGTGTAGCATTTACTTTTTTTTTTTTTTTGTATGAGAGATGATCCTAGAGTAAAGTGAGAGTAAATTAATAAAAGAAAAAATATTATAAAGATTAAAATTAATGTTCATTAATTATAACTTAATCTCTCACTTAATAAATACAAAAACTTGTTAAAAAACAGTTTTTAATAATTATGAAAATGTGGCCATAACAAAGTGTAAAGAAACCGTGTATGGAATAATTTTAAGCCATTCATATTTATGGAACACTTTAAAATAGAATAAAGAAGTTAATGACTACTTTATTATCCCTGTCTTCACGTTAACAAAATTAGATAATTCATAAAAACGTATTGTGAATCCAGGTAATGTATTTGTTAGGTTTTATGTGATTAAATTGACAACTTTAGTTAATGGAATATGTATTCAATTTTAATTAAACGAGCCATTGAGTACAAATGTCATAGTTTTGTTAAACATTTTCTATACGCTACATCTTTAAACTAAATCGAGGTAGATCTTAAGTTTTTTCTTTTTGTGTTGTGTCAACTTCATCACGATGACTTAAAGGAGTAGATTTCGTAGTAAGAATAGTATGAATTTAGCCAAAAAGATAATGCATATCAATACCAAAATTGGGAAGATTCATATATTTTAATACAATCAATTATTCAGAGAGCGAGTATTATCACGTGTTTTAAAGATTAATTGATTAATGGTATACTTCCCTCATATCTACATTAAAATAACTATATTTTGAACTAACACATGCTAAAAGTAGCGAATATTATTAAAGTAATATCATTCTTTTTATATAATGTTTTTTATGTTTCACAAATATAAACATGTAATTCACTATTTTTTTCCTTAAAATAATTGAAGATTTTATAATTTATTTAAATAAACTTCTCTATTAATACTTGTAAAAAAATTATACATTTTTACATAAATTAAAATTAGATAAAAGCTCTAGCGCAAGACTTGTTTTAAATATTTCACACACAAAAAAGGAAAAAAAACAAGAATAATGAGGGAAAAGTCTTTTATTCTAAAAAAAATGTAAGTGTGAAAAAAATGAGAAAACTTAAACTCATAAGCCTTGCATTAAGGTGTTGACGGTTCTCTTTCTCTTTTGTCATTGTTATTATTATATAATACAAATAAAGTTTATAAATGCCCTTAGTGAAAAAATGGACATGGGAGATGATTACCATAATATTATAGTCCTTTCACTTTCTTAACTATGGAAGAATTATGTATTCTTTGAAAAAGAAAATTGATCTAGAAGATGAGACATTAATATTCTTAGATTAAGATTAACAAAAAGATTGATTTCATATATCTTTTTAGAGTTATTAACATATTCTTATAATTCTACAATCGTTATCTATTAATTTAAATAATATAAATTAAAGCTTTAAATTACTAAAAACATAATTACTTTCTTGAAAGTAACACAAATTAATATAACTCAATTAAACAAAACAAGTTCTAATAATAATTTTTTAAGTCTTTAAATGATGGTAGACTATTGATTTTCAATGTTCTTATTAGAGTTCTTTGAAAACTTTTGATTGAAACATTTTGACGTTAATTATAGGATTAAAAAAATAATTTTTACATCCTTCATATTTGAAACGAAACTGAAATCATCTAGTGAATTGACATAAAATTATATTCATATATCTGAAATTCTAGGATGAATCTAAAACTCGTTGATCCAAGATTTGTACACGAGTCAGATAAGGCTCAATCATCTTCCTTCATCCCTCTTCTTTTTTTTCACTTGTCTCACAAAAGTCCATCCCAACAATAATAACCTCAACTATTACTAAAATTGTAACCCTAAACACAACCCAATTGTTTCTTTTATTCCCTTTTTTTCTTACTTTGAAATACCTTACTTTTTAATCATCCTTGATATCTAACATGCTTTGGATTAAACTATTCAATATATAACAAAATTCAATGGCATTATTATACAACACTCCCTAATAACTACTATTGTTTTGACACAATTGCTCATAGTCTACTAAAGACGGGGTAGTTACATAACCTCAAAGACAGAAAGTGAAAAGAAATTGAAATTGTTTGGTTATAATCTTGGCCCTGCCCATGATGTGCACGCATAACATATGCAAATGAAGATTCTACAAGCATGGATGTGAAACAATTATTCTGATTTAGATTGCTAATTAGACATGGAATGGTTGGTGGGCCAAAGTAATATATGAGGATTATCATATTTAATAAGCCACATTCAAACTTGGTTGAGGCAGGGGCGACTTGTGGAAGAATAATTAGATTAAGTCAGAAGTTGTTTACTGAAAAGTATACTTGGAACAAACAAAAAATGACTTGTTCAAATAATACTTGTTTGTAGTTTGCAGTAGTAGTTTTTAGTAGAAATTGACTGGTTGGTTAAGAATTAGATGTAGTTTGTTGTGATAGATGATCGAATATAAAAGTATGGAGTAATCATTCTTCCTTTAATATCTCTTTTTTTCAATAAAAGACTCATATTAGACATCACTATAGATTTTGACATCTCAACTAGGTAGACATCCCAAAAATCCACCAATCATTGGTCATCACATGAAAAAATAATATTAAAAAAAAACAAAAAAGCAAATAACAAAAACATGGGGGACCACACCAAACCCATGGAAAAAAAAAAGAAAGACTCTCTACAAATGAAACAAAGAGAGTTAAAACCTATTATAAAAAAAAAGATCATCCTAATACAGTTAGGTAAAGTAGAATTCTAGACAAACTCAATCCTACTTTGTATACCTAAATTAGTTAATCTACGAGCATAACTATTAACTTCCTTAAAGACATGAGTCATTGTAAACTCCATAGTATAACAAATCTACATACACTTTCGCCATCTAACTTTAAGAATTCAAAGAATGATATAAGCAAAACCAAATGCTTGAAAAACAAAGAAGAATCACACTCCAATTAAAGCTTTTGAAGAACCCTTCAATTGAGCGTATTTAATAACAAGAATAACACTCATGATCTCAGCATAAAGAGCATGTTAAATATCCAAGAAGTAGAAAAACTTACCACATATTCACATGAATGTTCTTAAAAATACCTCTACAAGTTGCAAAACTAAGAACACCTTTAACAGCTCCATCAATGTTGACCTTAATCCAATCAACTTCAGTAAAGCAGTACAAAACTTACAAGAAGGAGACAAGACCTTTCCAGTTCAAGTGCTAATATCAAACTGTTTCAAAGTAGAAAAATTTGAAATGTGATTAGACATATGCTTTTAGGAAGTGTTACCTGAGGTCCAAATGCAATACTAAATAACATGTAAGGTAATATTGGTGTTAATAGTCAGCTGAAATCTTGTAAAATTCGTCATTCTCCTAATCATCCATAAAGAAAATGTAATGAACGAAAGTTTAACCATACGAATAAGAGGACTAGCATGAACTTTAATGAAATTAATAAGGCTAGAAGAAGATAAGTTTATAAGATCAGGAAAATATTTCTAAGTCAAGTTCATAAAGAGGAAAATAACAAAACAATTAAAAAATAAATGATCAATATCTCCAACTTACAACATGTATAGAGAGTACAAAAATAATGAGAAACACCTCTTTTCTGAGTATCCAAATGAATAACCAAACACTTGTACAGAAGCTTCCAAAATACTAAAGTTTTAGCAAGAAGAATAGAATTAGACCAAATTATTTTACTCCAATTACAAATAGAATGAATAGGAAAGAAATTATAGTTGTCTTCTGATTAAAAATACCACTATTTTTAAATTATCAATTTGAACTATTAAAAATATCAGTAATAGTGAGATGATACAAAGTCAAATATATATTACACCAAATTTGGAAATAATTTCTAGAAAAAACAATTTATTCCAATCATCCGTAACATTAGATGTAAGAGTATAAATATTAATATATTTGTTTAGTCTTATATTTAACATAATGATTTGATGTTATTTTCTAATAAATAATGTCATTATTTATTTTATTATATTTAAAAGTTTATTCTCTTCCGTATTATGTTAAAAAAATTATTTATATATATATATATATATATATATATATATATATATATATATATATATATATATATCTTTTATCATCACATAAATAAGAGTAAATTATACCTGAATAAAAGGTGTTTATTCTTTTACAACAAATGAAAAGTAGATAACAAAGAAAATTATATTATATTTAGACAAACTTCCACACATGTACATTTATAACACACTACAAAATTTAAAACACAAACATTAAAATTTATCTTTCCATATTTCCGTCTAATAATATTTTGTTTTGCTTTAAAATAATTTCTATGATAAACATATCATATTCGTCTTTTGTCACATGTTTATAAATATAAACTAAGTTAATCGTATTAAATTTTCTCTCACATACATAATTAAAATAATTTGTACTATAATAATATTTAAATTGATTTTGATTTACTTGAAATTAGATCAACCATAATTTTTAAACTGTAAATTAAATTGAATCACTTATATATGAAAAAAAAATCCACGTGAATAAAAAAATTTCAATTGTAATCCATTATCAATATTTGGATATATTCTCATTTTTTTTTTAAATTCTCAACAATTTCTTTCGAAATTTACCCTGCATTTTAATCTATAGAAAGAAACACACATATCTACTGCTTAGGAAAAAAATTAAAAATGTGAAAAACGAAAAAAATATTTACAAAATTTGAAATAAAAGATATGACGTAACTTTATTTTGAAGATTTAAATGGAATGTAGAAATAATTGATTATGCTTTTATATCTAAGATACTTAATCAGTTATACTTTGAAGATAATTAATTATGTCTTTAATTTTTATTAATATTTATATTTTTATTTACTATAGTAAAATAAATAATTAATATAATGCTATTAAAGTAAAAATAATAAGGTTTTTTAATCTCATCAATTATATCTATTACCACTTTTATTTAAATTTACTTACTTTTTCTTAATTTAAATAATCCAGCTCACCGTTACTTTCAAGGAGTTGAAATATGTTCATTTATGAGATTACTTCTTAAGAGAAATAGGAGTTAATTTGACCTGCACTATTAATGTATTAAAGATTCCCTCCGACAACCTGATGTCTGTATTAATGTATTAAATATAGAAGTTAGAATAGATTTATAAATAATTGAGTAAATAAAAATATTTGACTGGTTGCTTGGTGCGGCAGAAGTATTCCAATCCAACTATTATTGCATTTCCATTAAGTACAAGTAAATACATCCGTGTCTGTGTCTGTCTTCCCACGTGCTCTAATTCTTCAACTGCTGTCATAGGACCAAAAACACTAAAGATAAAAAAAATTCTGTCACCTCCATTTTTTTATACTTTTCTTTACCACCACGTGTTTAAATTCTCATCTTTCTTCTCTCTCATCCCATTCCCCCCCTTCTATTTTACGCCCCTCATCTCTTCTTCGCTCTCTCCACTCTGTTTCCACTAAAACCAAAAAACAGAGTATGAAATTCCGTTACTCCATCTTCCTCCTATCACTCCTTCTACTCTCGCCGGCGCTTTCTCTCGCCGAGCCTACTCCCTCCGCCGCCTACGACCGCGTCCTGTTTCCGGACTGCCGATGCCCGAGGGCCGTGTCCGAGAACAGCACGCGGCGCGGCACGTCGGCGGCGGCGGCAGAGTGCGAGGTGTGGAGCGAGGCGTGTTCGGAGGCGGTGCTGAGTTTTGCGCGGCGGTCGGAGACGGTGGAGTGGCTGAGAAGGATTCGGCGGAAGATCCACGCAAATCCTGAGTTGGCGTTTGAGGAAATCGAGACGAGTCGTTTGGTGAGAGAGGAGTTGGATCTGATGGAAGTTAGTTATCGGTATCCGCTCGCGAAGACCGGTATTCGAGCCTGGATCGGCACTGGTGGACCTCCTTTTGTTGCTATCAGAGCTGACATGGACGCACTTCCCATCCAGGTTTCCCCCTCCTCCTTCTCTTCCTTCCATCATCAACTACTTTTTACTCTCCAATTTTCCCTTTTCTCTTCTTCAAAACCTAAAACCAAAATCAAGTCACCAAAACCACTAATATAATATAATAATACTATTAGATTCCATGTTACACTCTTATTGGACTTCCTTCTCATTTCCTACTTGCCTAAGAAGCTTCATGTATTCCTAACCTAGTGTTATTTTTCTGAACTTTTGTAATAATTTAAAAAGACAAAAAAATTGTTTTTTTTATTTATTTTATTTTTTGACATTTTCAATAATGAAATAAAAATTTATATTTAAATGTTTTTTAATAAAAGATTTATAATTATTCTTTTATTATATCAACGTGATACACGTGTTGATATATCTGATTTGTCAGCGTGACACACGTGATGATATCTCTGATTTGTTTTTATTTATATGACATATATTAATCTTTGAGTTGTTGATATCTTTGATTTGTCTTTATTTATATGACATATATTAATCTTTGAGTTGTCTTTTAACTTAGACATATTAATGATAAAACTTTAGATACAACTGATTTGTCATAAATGTTTAGTACTATATGTCTGACAATAATAAAAGAAGTTATATTTTAGATTTGTTAGATTTGTTGTTGGACAGAAAGAGATTAATAGAAAAATATATTAAATTCTGTGTAAAAGAAAAGAATATATATTTTTTTTTTTGTCATGTGTTAGATTCTTGATATATTTTCTTGTGGAGTAATTTTGAAGGTAATTTATTATAATATTTTGGTTGGATGAAAGTTTCATCATTGCTTTTCTACAAAAAAGATGTCTTTTTTTTCACTACTTTTACCCTACTTTACTACCGTTGACTATTGATTTATTTTTTAATGCATCCAATGAAGAAAGCATTAACTTTACACTTACCAAGCTCCTAGCGATAAGAAATTATCTTTAATGGTGATTCCCACAAGCCAAAGTATGTTTGAAGTGCCTAATTAATAGGAATTTAGTTTTGATAAAACAAAATTCCATCTCATCACTACTCGGGATTGGTTGTAGGAAGCTGTGGAGTGGGAGCACAGGTCTAAAGTTGCCGGCAAAATGCATGCTTGTGGGCACGACGCACACGTCGCTATGCTTATGGGCGCTGCCAAGATCTTGAAAAGTCGAGAACATTTATTAAAGGTTTGTTCTTTCCTTATCTCTTTATATTAATCAACATAGTATTCCTCTATTTTTCAGAATTAATTTTGGACACTTCCTCTCATCCACATTTCTCAATCAACCACAATCACACATAGTTAACACCAACTTCACCTCATACTAACATTTAAGGATTTCTACTTATTACATGATTATTTTTTTTTCAAATTTAGAGCAAGAAATCTTATATAATTTAGCTTAATTACAAGGTAGTGGAATCGATGAAATTTAGCTTATTGCCCAATTTGAAGTTTTATCTTTTGGTTCTTCCCAATTTTCAAGTGTTGAATTACCGTAAGGAATAGAAGTTACTTCATTTTTACATTAATAAATAAAATATATAAATAAATAAATAAAAGGGAGGGTTCACATCCTTATCTCGATACCATGTCTCCTTATAATGGTATAACTTTATTTGGGAGGACACTTCGGCCTAAAAGTGAAGTCCACTACACTTCCTTTGCCTCTAACAATTCCATTGCACTTTTCTGTGGAAGACACAATCTTTTTACTCTCGGGGGGTTAAGATATATTGCGGCTATCAGTTAATGTCTCCTGCAAGGACAGACAGTGCAAAAACTTAATCTTAAAGATTCAAATGGTGGACCATCTAAACTTGTATATCTTCAAGAAAAGTCATCTTTTTTATTTTTTCTTAGTTGGTGCCTTAAAAAACCCCTCAACATTTCACAAAATTTAGCATGGTCTTTTATATTTGTAATGCGTATCCAAAACACAAATATAGTTTTCTAGTAATTAACATCGGGAAAAAATATAATTTTTAAATTAGTTATTATACTACTTGATAAATTTATTATACAATTAGATGATAATATAATTTGATATATTATTGAACCGTAATATTAAATTATAAACAACCGCCCTTATGTATGTTTTTATTTTTCCAAATACGAGGAACGTTGACGTTTTTAAGATGCACATATACCATATTATAAGAAAGAAGAAAAAAGTTTGGTTTTTAAAATTTGGTGTTTAGGAGCTTTGGTAGCCAATAAATTTTTTATTTATTTTACTTTTCATATCTATGATTTCTAAGAATCCGAGACAAGGTGGGCTGTCTGGCCAGGTTTGACAACTAAATGCGGGTGTCTTCTCTTCACTCATAAATTTGGCCCTCACTCACAAACTGTTCAAAACCATTACCACATACTTGTCTACCCTATTTTTTAACTGTTAGAGTATGATGTCAAGGGAGAAAATTATTACTACATTATCTTCACAATAATTATTTATATTTTTACATTTTTCACAACCCTGTTTATCTAGATTCCTTTTTCTTTTCACATGTATTTCCAACATACAACGAAAGTGACCATATTTCCTTAATGACACACATGTAAGAAAACTAGCTTACTGTGTAGCTTAATTTCAACTACCCCATTTTCTGTTATTAGCTTTTGCATGCCAGCTTTGATAGGAGTTTCTAAATTATTTTCTTTAGCGAGATAAATGGGTTAGACTATGATTTGCCTTTTGTCTATAATTAGAAAGTTCAAACTCCTTCTGACGTGCTTGCTACTCTAGTACCTAATCTTTCCTCAATCATAAATAATCTGGAATAGTACTTACATTATATATTTTCCTTAATGTTTTGATTCCATTTTTTAATCTCTTTTTTTCTTAAAGATTTTGACTTTTATGTTTACTTCATTTAGAATATACTTGATTATATATGAAATTGCTTAAAAGATAAGGAATGAGATGGAAATGAGGGATGAGGTGTACATTACCACAATTATTTTTTAGAAATAATTGAGTAATAATATAATCGAGATTTTAAATTAACAAAATGAGGTTCATATATGTAAAAATATGAGGTTTAGATATAATTTTTTAAATCCATCTAAGCTTTATTCTATTGAAACATTGTTATTTTAACAAATGTCATTGAAATTCAGTAAAGAAAGTATGTTTAAATTTCTAATTTTATTTTTAATATGATCGACTTTTATTAAAATTTAATATTAAATTACACGAAACTATAATCTTTTACAAAAATAATTATCAAAATCATACACAATTTTGTTTCTAGGAAGATATTTATTTCGTTTACTTTAAAGTAAAATAAAAACATTATTTTTTTCTAAAAAAAGTTTGATTCAATATAAGTCAAACATAAATAAACACATAGAATAATCTATATCCAACCAATTCAATAAGATAAATAGTCAGAAAAAAATTTAAAATAAAAATTTTGGATTCATTTGGAGCAGTCAAATTAGAACCAAATTTGACTGGATCTAAGCATTGCATACCTATTGTAATAGATCCAATATCAAATTTTCATTTCCCATGAAAATATTGGTATAGATTTGGGGTGGGTTTAGTTAGGTAAATAAGTCATTCTAATTTCAAGGCTTAGTAACATTTTCTATTTAAGAAAATCTTCAATTAATAAAATATATTTTAATTAAAAAATATATTACTTTCTTATTTTTATTAAATTTTGTACAAGAAATTGCAGAAATAACACTCTTTTATCTTATACAAATTTGTAAAAACAGAAAATAAATAAGACAATAAGATGTTTTTATAACTCAAAGTAAAATAAAATTATTTTTTAGCTTTAGCTGTTTGTTCCAGTTTTTAAAATAATAAAAAATAAAAATAAATTAAAATACAACTAAAGTAAAAAATATTTTATATAAGCTTAAGATAAAATAAACTTTTTAAAATTATTTCATAAATCGTAAACAAGCCTAAGTTTAACATTTAAAATCTCCTATAGCAGAGAAACTACCCCATCACTGCTACATTGCTATTAAAGGAGCTGTTCTGAAGCAATGTAGAAGTGGTCCTTCAAAATAAAGTTTGCTTTGGCGTGTATGAACCCTGATCACATTCTTCAATAACTATTATAGATTTTTTTTTCTCGATTAAAGAGAAAGGAAAATTACTCTTTTCCTTTCTTGATTGTTTTGAAGAGTAATGTAAATGAGAGTGAAAAAAAAAAGAAATTAAAAGATGAAACCATTTAATTTAGATGAAAAAGAGAAATACATAAAACATTTACAAATATATTTGATTCATTTGAATGAAAATAAGAAAACTGATATATATTATATTAATTTAAATATCTAAACAAAAATAGTCAACAATCATTTTGGATATTCCGGATACTGTACAAAAGGACTCTGACTCTACAGTAGTACTTCATAGGAAGCAAAGAAAGTGTAAAGACATTTGACCTGAAAAATTACCCTTTACCCTTTGGGTAAAAAAATGGACATTTATGAGACATCTAAATTTAGGATAATTGACAACAAATTTAGGATAGCAGTAAGGACTGCCCTATTAGTAGGAATTCAGAGCCTAGGTGTAGGAGCTATTAATTGGGATACTTTTCTACATTTAATTTGAAGAGAAGTGTTATAGCAGTAGGGACCATCCTATTACTACCAATTCAGACGCCTTTTCTACATTTTGTTTGAACATAAATGTTTAGTCCGAATATACCAGTATGTTTGACAAGGAAAATAGAAACATATTTAAGGTAGAAGTGAATAACTATGGAGTAACACTCTCTTTGGTGGAGGGAGTTACTTTTTACTAAGGAAAATTTTAGTTGATTTGTGATATGTTTCTATATATCTTATAAGTGATTTGAATTGATATGTAAAAAAAAGTTACTAGTCTGAAATTAGGTGTAAGATAAGGAGAAGATGAGATATATGTGAGCATTGCAGGCAAATGATAAATTTGTTCTGTTTAATTTTTTTAAGTCATTTTATTTATATTTAACTATCACAATCAATTGATAATTATTTTTCAATAAATAATTCATTCATTTTCTTAATTACTCTTCCTAACAAAAAAATCTTTATATTTTAAATGTGCACTAAGAATAATTTTGATTATACATAAAAAAAACAATTTACCAATTAATTCAAATGTACATACCAATAAACTTTTTATACTCAAATCTATTATCTTTCCATCAAACCGGCCCATTTTACTTTTCATTCATTTTGTTTTCAAATAACTTCAAATCAATCCTTCACCGTCCACAAAGTATAGAAAATTAAGTAGACTCAAAGAAGAAAAGTAAAAAAAAAAAAAAAAAAAAAAAATAAAAAAAAAAAAAAAAAAAAAGAGTAACAATGTGATGAATTGTAATACTTTTAAAATTAGATTTTATCTTTCCTATCATGTATTTCAACCTAATTACATGTGTTTATGAAGAAGGAAAAGAATAAAAAGAGAAAACGTAATTAAAATGATGGGGCAATGGTACGGGCTTGGTGGGGATGTAGTTGGGTTGGAAGTTACGGATGGAAGTTGAGTGTGAGATGATAGAAAAGTTGAATTCAGAACGCGAGATGTGATGTCGTTTCCAATCTTTATATTCGTGTAACCTAAAATCAATACCGTACTTATTAAATGCAAGGACATTGTCCAATGAATCTTGTTGTGACTATTATCTCACTCACAATCTTAATTAATAAAAGCAATGTTTGATGTCTACATGGTATGAAAAATAGATAATAAAACAAAGAAAGATGATGATTATCACTAAATATCCCTTTACTCAACTGATGTTCTGTACATGACAGGGAACTGTAATTTTGATATTCCAGCCAGCTGAAGAAGCTGGTAATGGAGCAAAACGAATGATGCAAGATGGTGCTTTGGAGGACGTGGAGGCAATATTTGCAGTCCATGTATCCCATGAACATCCAACTGGTATAATTGGGTCAAGGCCTGGGCCTCTCCTTGCTGGTTGTGGGTTTTTCAGAGCTGTCATTAGCGGCAAAAAGGGTTTTGCTGCCGATCCTCACCGTTCTGTTGATCCTGTTTTGGCTGCTTCAGCTTCTGTTATCAGCTTACAGGGTATTGTCTCCCGCGAATCGAATCCACTGGATTCTCAGGTTTTGCATCCTACCAATGTGTCTTTTCAATCTCCACTTATGTGTCTTTTCGCATAACTTCCTAACAAGTACAAATTTTAGGTTGTCTCTGTAACTTCGTTTAATGGAGGCAACAACCTTGACATGATACCAGACAGAGTGATCCTCGGTGGGACTTTCAGAGCCTTCTCTAACACCAGCTTTTACCAGTTACTTGAAAGAATAGAACAGGTCGGTAACTGCCCCATTTTAACTTCACATAAAAATGCAGTTGTGCCAGTAAAATGCTGATGTAATCATGTAATAGTGTGATTTTACCATTTCAGTTAAATGTCAGATGAAAAATTTATGGATGGACTAAAATTACACAATGAAAAATAAACCAATTCTGAAAAAAGGTTGAAGGACAAAGTTGAATAGGTCTTATTACCTATAATTAAGGTGGAGTGAACAGAGAATTGTTATTTTTCCAAAACAGGTTATTGTTGAACAGGCGAGTGTGTACAGATGCACGGCAGAAGTTGACTTTTTTGAAAAGGAGTACACCATTTATCCTCCCACAGTGAATGATGAGCGAATGTATGAGCATGTGAAGAAGGTATCTATTGATTTGCTGGGTCAGAAGAATTTCAGGGTAGTTCCACCTATGATGGGTGCTGAAGATTTCTCCTTCTACTCCGAGGTGGTTCCCTCAGCTTTCTTCTACATAGGGATAAGGAATGAAACTCTGGGGTCTACTCACACTGGCCACTCTCCATATTTCATGATTGATGAAGACGTTCTACCAATAGGTGCTGCTGCTCATGCTACTATTGCAGAGAGGTACCTCATTGAACATGGTTAATCAGATGTTGGATAATAGATAAAGCCCTACTCTTGTTGTCACATCACATCTCATCCTTCTCATGTTTCTTACAGGAGTAAATTCTCACTTTAGTTCCTGATATTGTAAGTGTTTGTCACTTTAGTTTAAGTTTATAAAATCTTTACTCTATTCTCTACCTTTATATAATAATGTTTTCACTTTTGTATTTTTTACATTTAAACATTTTCCTTAGTCTTTAATGTCAATACAACTTCTTAAACAAGCTAAATTAAACGCCACTTTTACAAAGTTAATAAACTAAATAATAGACTTGGCGAAGTCAAGGGTTAAAAGACCAAACACTTACAATTGAAAGTAAAAGAAATTCACTCTTACTATATTCATTTGTTGCGTGATGTAAATAATAACTTAATTTGAGTAAATTTTACTTGATACATTCTTAACGAAATCAATCGTTTAAGCACGTCCTCTTAACAAGAAATGGCTTTTGTAGCGTAAACTTCAATCTCATGCCCTCAATGTAAAAAGGGGTAGACGAATGGATGGATGCTATGAAATCTCGCCATATTTTGAAACCTGCCAGTTTTATTCAAATACCTAATATAATATGAAAAATATTCTATTACTAAATTGTCCATTAGGGGTTTTAAAACCTCGCTTCACCTTCACAATAAATTTATCTATTTCGTTGGCAACAAATTTAATACTCTTTTGGGAAAGTTCATCTAGAAACATCATTTAGCATTATAAAATAAGTTTTTCAAAAAACTTCAAAATCCATTCTAAAATATTCTATTCTCAAATTAAGTCTTTAGTTTCTATAAATAGCTTTCTTGGTACTATCCAAGAACTTCCTAGTGTATTTTAAGAGGCTTGTGCAACACTGCAGATAAATTCTTAAAAGCAATGTTCATCCGCATCTCAGAAAGCCACCTTATTGGTGTTATCAGCGATCTTTTACTACCTACAAATTCCAATACGAAATATTCAGTAGGCGAAGTTACACTAACGCTACAAACAGCGGCGTGTCTTTTTCTATTGGGTTATTAAATGCATAAGCCACACCACATCACAATCTTTTATTACAAATTTGTCTCTCTATACACATACCTCAGTCATTCTTATACGATTTTACAACTGACAAAATTCCAGCTTAACATGCTGGTATTAGTGAGTCCCTTCAGCCTTCAGCCTTCTACATAATTGGAGAATCTCACCTGTCTATCTGTGAACAATGCTTTCCATGATTGGAGAATCTCTCACCTCTTCTCTCCACACAAACATCTGGCAGCTTGCAGAGCAGAATATGTGAGGATGATATCAGCGCCGGCCCTTCGGAGGCACATCAGTGACTCCATCATAACTTTTTCTTCGTCTATCATTTTGAGAGCACCAGCAGCCTTTATCATTGCGTATTCACCAGAAACCTGTTTCACGAATGAAGAATTATAATAAGAAAGGGTGGTGAAGATGATAAAGCAAAACAAACTTGTTTTAAAACTATACAGAACTATATCTTTTCCTTCACATAAAAGTATGCAGAGGTTTCCTTTTATTCCCAGCTTTAAAGGCATGATAATTTAGGATATCACTGTCAAGAGTAACCGCATCCATTAACTGTTAAATCACCCATAAACTTGTACCTCAGCTGATTAAATTAGAGTTTATATTTGTCTACTATATAAATGATAGCCTTTTGTCGCTTGCAGCAAGCTTAATGCAGAATTCACCGGATAAAATTTATTGAATATTTTATCAACATTTAATCAGAAATATTTTGCTTAGTGCTAGAATTGGCAGAGAAAAGAACCTGATATGCTGCAATTGGCAAAGGAGAATTATCCCTGAGCAGCCTTATAATATCCAAGTAAGGAAGACCAGGCTTCACCTGCAAATCCATTTGTTCTTGTTTGTAAAAATAGTATAGGTAAAAGTGAGCATAAATTGCGCCCAAGCACACACAAAAAAAGTGAACCAACCAAGAGAATGTCAGCTCCTTCCGATTCATCCTCCCGCATCTCAGTCAGAGCTTCTCTGTAATTAGCTGGGTTCATCTGATAACTTTTGTTCAGCCAAGCCATATTTATGAACAAACCAAGAATCAGTACTGTAATATTGATATAAAATGGTAAGTTCAATTTCAAGATGATACATACGTTTTCTTGTCTCCGAACCGGGGATTGGAGTCTAGTGCCTCTCTAAATGGACCATAGAAAGAACTTGCATACCTGTTCGCAATAGATAAATGGCATTGTTTTGGACCAAATTATGTACCAGACACAAAAAGGAGGTGGATGAAGCCAATAACAACCTCCATCAATCCATCTTGTTAAGTATAATTTATATTCTTACAGAATTGTTTGTCAATGAATAAACTCATTAAGTAACAATTAGCAAAAGTAGTGAGATATCTCATGGCAGTAAGAAGAGGCAAATCTAAATGAGTGAGACTGTCATAACAATGGCAGTAAGAATGATAAAACTATACGTTGGATGAGAAAGAAACCAACTTGTTCACGTTGGAACTGTTTCACATAAAAAAGTGAATCAATACCCCACACACTTTGGATCTCTTGAATAACCTATGCTAGACAATAGAGATCGTTTGATACTAGCTCTAGATTCTCCATAAACTCATTCTTTCAAGTTATAATGGATCAATGAAATATAATACTACATCTTTAGTTATTTTAGAGTTTCAATTTTCAAATTATCTTTTTTATTTTCACTGTAGTTATTTCTAATTTTGGATGCATGTGTAGATCTCCATAGCTGACTAGGTCTTCAGTAATTTCCAGTGCAGGCTTGTATAGACAGAAAATTAGATATGAAAAAGAAATGGCAAGTAAAAATTACTTTGCTGTATAGGACATTATAGAAACATGCTGATAGCCTTCAGCATCAAGAGCTGCACGCAGTGCTCCTACCCGACCGTCCATCATATCACTAGGACTAACAACATCTGCTCCGGCTCGGGCCTTTTGGTAAATTAAAAAGAAAGAGACAAACATGATGTTAATGATGTAATAGAGAAACAAAGCAAGGAAACTGTCAAGATAATGAGCATAAAAGCATATGATGATTTTCTCAGTATTATCAACCGTTAATATCCCTAAAGCATTGGCTTTTTCCTCTTTTATTTTATTCTTATAATCTCGACACCACCATGTTGAACCCATTATTTACATGAATTGATACCACATCCATAAATGAAACAAATGAAATTTATTTGGAAGTAAATGAACGTTTAAGGCCTTACTGGAGATTATCAATGTGCTCAGGAAATCTGAAAAAAATAATTGGTATCAGCTTACAGTTGAAAAAGAACATAGAGGACACAGTCATTACCTGGGCTACAGCTTGTTTACACAGCTGATGAACTGTTTCGTCGTTCATAATAACTCCTACAGGATATCAAGGATATATAATTTAATTAATGAAGAAGGACCACTTCCTTCAAACTCATCCAGATCAGGTCCAACTCTTTCCCAACTAAAGTTGATTCATGGAAACAAATAGAGACACATACTACACTTTAGATCGATGGCAATTATTTCTAAAGAAAGAATATTTTTCTTCTTGAATAATAATACTATTGGAATAAAGGAAAAAGAGGCTAAACATATCCAATAAGTACTGAACTAAAAGTAGAAGTCACTACTACATGGCAAAGGGGAAAATTCCAATTCCGTTTCAGTTTTTTTCATGGATAGTATGGGAAAAAATCACTGAGTCTTGATTCCACAGAAACAGAAATGACCATTCATTGTAGAATGAAATGAATCAATGCTCATTTTCTTCTTGAATAATAATACTATTGGAATAAAGGAAAAACAGACTAAACATATTCAACAAGTACTAAACTAAAAATAGAAGTCACTACTAATGGCAAAGGGGAAATTCCGATTCCATTTCAGTTTTTTTCATGGGTAGCATGGGAAAAAAAATCACTGAGTCTTGATTCCACAGAATCAGAAATGACCATTCGTTGCAGAATGAAATGAATCAATACTCATTTTCTTACCTTGTCTGTTGTATATAATGCCGTGTTCGATTAGCCTAGCTTTATTTATATTGATGTATATTTTCATTGCACATACTTACCATTCCAAGCAACTCCATTCCCAATTCTATTCACATTTCAATTGCAAATAATTTCATTTGCGATCCAAAAATACTTTAAGGTTAGCTTATAAGTAGGTAGACATCCTACCATAAAACTTAGGGTACCCATATGATGGTGATTCAAATGCAAAAGTAGAAACCTATTCTCTTCTTGTGGTCCTAATTATCTGCTAATCCAAAAGGAAACAAAAACAAAACATAGTCAGATAACACATTAGTTGGTTATTTACAGTCCACGAAGGGTATCACTCGTAGCCGTCCATAAATAGAGTTAAGAAAAAATATCATCTTGTAATTAGTGAGAGAATTGGTGCTTCTGGTATGGAGAGGTGCAGACCCTCAAAATTCTGCAGCCCTATATTTAGGGGAGATTTACCTTATTCCTTGTAATAAGAAACCAGGTTTCTATCCAAAGTAATAAAAGATCCAGGGAGAAGTGCACTTTTGTGCAAGAATAGAAGCAACAGATTTCTTGGGAGAGATGTTTAGAAACTTTGAAGTAGTTTAGAATCTTGCAGTGAGCTACAAGAAGCGAGAATGAAAAAGATTGAACCACCTTCTTGAAAATCCAACCCAGTTCTTCAATAAAAGTATGGTTGGGACTTGGGAGAAATGCATCACTAGGAGTCAGAACATGGAAGATTCAAATATGGACCACATTGACCCAAGAGACGATAGATATTCCTTTGTTTGCTGAAGTAGATGCCTACAAGTAGTTAACAAGGATGAGAAATATTTTCAGTTGAAGGGGATTCAGTTAGGGAGAGGATACACGCAGTTAAGAAGGCAATGGAGGGATGTGCTTTGTCAAGGTTTAAATGGGTGAAATCTGGGACTAAACTTAATTTGGTCAATGTTTTGGTGTGTTATAGTAGGGCATTTGGGCAATCCGTGATCCAACATCCTTAAGAAATCTAGCCAGGTATGAAGCAAGAGGAATAAGTGCAACAATATTGGGAGCAATTCGATACTTTTTCAGGACCACTTCTCATCATAAAGCAAGATCATCTTTGAAGAATATTCTTACTTAGCATCCATGCCTCAAATTCACATAATTATCATGAATTAAGTCAAGCAATCATGTTCAGTATGACATTATATTTTATCAACAAAAATGTTAGTTTTGGTTAGCGAGAAGACCTAGAACCCATGCCCTTTCTTTTCCTCTCTCTAACTTTTACCAACAAACCAAACTTATATCTCCATATGACACATATGCTCCATGTTTTTGAGATCCATATGGTGTGGGAAATAACAACATTGATTCAAATATGGAGAGAACCAACAAAAAAACCTATAATTTCTACATTTTTCTCAGGTTTCCAATTACGAGTATAAAGGACAAATTTGATAGCATACCATCTTCTCTAACTATGCCATCATGTCCATCGGATGAATAAGGATCTAATGCAACATCTGTATATATGACCTGAAGAAAGATTGAATGAGAAAGGTCATTGGCTTAACTTTCTACATGAACCACTAAATATATCTTAAATTATGAAAATCGGTTCACTTACAAGGTCTGGGTACTTATCCTTGAGCAAACGTATTGTCCGAGGCACTAAACCATTTTCATTGTATGCTTCATCTCCTGTGGGAGACTAAAGGGGAAAAGTTGTCATATTAGATTGTGCTACAGTTATCCTACTGAAAACCTATAGTTTATAGGAGAGAGAATAGAACCTTTAAAGCATCTGGAATTTTTGGGAAGAGCACAATACTATTAATACCAACATCCCGTGCTTTTCCAACCTGAAGAACAAAATGGCCATTGAAAATTACTAAACTTTAATGAGTTAAACAAGATATAGTCAAAATAACATCACCCACATAGTTTAGGAATATAAACAAGAAAAAGGTTTCATGTGTGTCTCTACTCCTTAGTTATAATCTATAACATCTACAACAACATATAATGGAGATACCTCCACTTTGTATATAATTTCATATTCCTATTTTGCCCTTTAGTTTAAATTTTCAATATTGTGAACCTCAAAACTATTATTCTGTCATGTATACAACAATAAAGAAAAAGAAAATAGTAGGAATAAACTATCCATCAACTTAAAATAACCCCATATAAAATTGCTTTACAATACAATTACGTCTTTCTTTCTTCCTCTTTCATGCAAATCTGCAATCTATATTGCTTCTCCAACATTGTTTTAATTAAAATAAGATAATATAACAAAAGAATGTGGACACACAAGTGCAATAGCAATTGTATTTTCATTAGTACTATATTAGAAAAGTACCCAAGCAAAACCTGCCAGCTTCCCCAGAAAGGCATGATTTAAACAGGTCAGATACTTAAAGGAACAATAAAATCTGACAAAACTCTTTGATCAAATTGAAAGAACATGGAACTTCTAAAAAGTAGCTAAAATAGTACTCAAAACAATGAACCAGATCTATAAACATATACACAACCACAACCACAAAGTCTCTTCCCACTAGGTGGGTTGGCTACATAGATCAACCAGTGCTGTAAATTTGTCTTTAATCAAGTACAAAGACAAAACATTTACCTCTGGATCACTCTTAATGGGTTGACCTATAGTTCTAAATCGTAGAAGTAGCAAAGTACAAAAGAATATTTTTACTTTGATTATAGAAGAAACATTAAAGCAAAAGGAAAAAATTCTGAGACTTATGCGAACAATATTTTGCAAAAGAAAGTCTAATAGATCGACAATTATATCTTTAAAACCAAACCTGAAAGAAAGTCTAGTAGTTCGACAATTATATCTTTAAAACCAAACCGGTCATTGAACCAGCTAAGACAACTGTTCAACCATAGTTGAATAGAAATTGACTAGTATTAATAAAATTATTATAGTAGTTAAATAATATGTAAAACAACGTTAAAAAACCATAATATCATAATTTTATGATGCTAAAAAGTAAAATAAAACATAAATTTATAGGTTAGCAGCCTTTAAAATGTATATAAAACTTTAAATAAAATAAGTTATCATACTTAATAGACATCAATCTTCATTAATAATAAGTTTAGACACAGAATAAAAAAATAATAAATATTTTAGGTTTGTTTTTATTTTTTTAATAATTTTTTTTAAATAACATATTAATAACTATATTTTTTACTGAGGTTTTTGGGTTAACCGGTTTCTCTACAGGCTGACTTTGCAGTTAATTTGAGGTTAAATGACTGGTATACATTTTTCTGCTCCAAGTAGGGGCAGTCTGGTTTTAAAACAGAAGTAGAGAGACGTCTCTAACCCCAGATTCACAATTACGTGTGAATGGTTTGATTTTGTTAACTTGTAAATCACTCTAATAGATCCCTAAACTCCACTCACTTTATATCTTTCAGACTAAAATTGAAGAACCTAACAATAAAATAAAAAACTCAAGGCAAACAAGGGATTCATTTATGTCATGCATAACAGTAAGAGACACATAAACAGTAGCAGATAAAACCTCTTCTACAAGTCCATGCCTCCACCCAAGCCTGTAGCATCCAGGCATAGCTCCGATCGGAGTATCCTCTTCTCCTGTAAGTTCAAACTCCATTCTCATGATCCAAACTCAAATAATCAAGAGAATACTTCCTCTATAGTATTCTTAGCACAAATGACCGTGAAGTGAACAACGAAACGAAACTAGAACAGTGTTTACTCAAAATGCTTATAACTTATAAGCAATAAGTCCTAAGCTATTAAACATCACCGTGTGCAAAGAGACCAACCTTCGTGAATGAAGAGCGGATACACAAAATTCGCCGGCGAAATGCTCGTTTCCTGAAAAGCCGACCGAAGCGCAGGCGACTTCCGGTTGCGGCGAGGACGCCGGTGAAGTGGCTGATCCAAGATCCAACAAACCAATCAAACCATTGCGAAGCAATGCAGAGTTAGTTACAGTAATGCAAAAAACAATGAATAGACTCACAAGTGTAGGGACCACCGGAGTTCCAACCGGAGCCGCCGGTTTAGGCGGCACGGGAGGCGCCGGCGGAACCTTTCCGGCGACAACGGCAGCTTCGAAATCGTAATCGCTCGCTCTCACTACGAAAAGGCGCGAAGGGAAGGACTTCGTGACAGTTCGAGGAACGCAAAAGTTGAAGGTCCTCTGCTGCGCTCGGAGACCGACATAGCTCTGGCAATTCAACACTGAGGGCGCATTAGGGATTGAAGAAGCCATTGATTGCAGTATATAACACCTAGAATGACCAATTGAAGATTTTGGGCTTTGAAATTTGGAATGGTTAAATGATATTATAGATTTTTTGGTTATGCTTGAAGAATGGGATTGGGAAGGAATTAGGAAAAGGAAAGTTGGAGTTACACGATTGGGGAGAGAATACATATAACCAATTAGAAGGGAGTAGCAGGAAGAGGATAAGTGAGGATGTACGCACAGGATTTTCTATTGTGGTAATTATTTAAATTTATAAAAATGATTACTTAAAAGAGTAAATTTATAAGAAATGAGGTACACAAAGAACTGTATCTATTTTAGATCTTGTTATAAGTTATATCATCATGATATTTTTAATCATTTTTATATTTTAAAAAGTGTTATTTATCAGTATCAAAGTAAATGTTTTTAAATACATCAAAATATTACAAGCTAAAAATAGTATTTGTTTGCATAACTAAATATTTTAAGTATTTTATCGAAACGGAATTACAATCATGTTTAATCCTTTATTATTTTCTTTCCAACCCGCAAGATCTACACGTATTAAAGGTAAATGTATACTGAGAAGAAAAATGAAAAAAAAAAAGTCATTTTCTTTCTCACTACTTTTCTATTCAATCATTTGACTTCAGAGAAAAGCAAAACTGTTCTTTATTTATTACTATTTTGCATATTTTTAATCTAAACATAATGAAAATCTATTTATTCAATTTTTTATCCAACTAAACAAATTCAAATTATGGCTTATAACTATTCAGAATGTTGCGAATGTCTCCATTGCCTTTATAATTAAAGTTTTTAAGAAATAAACAAAATAACTTTGTGCTACACATAATATAGATTATCATTTATTTTTTCAAAAATATGATAATAGAGAGAATTTTTTTTTTTGTTAAATTTGTATTGTCTTATCTCATGCAAGACTGCTTCTTCCTGCACCTCCATATCATCTTCCTGCACCTCCATAATTTTCAAAATTCCAATAATAAACATGAGTAAATTACAAAATTATCCCTGCTGCTATAAAAGAAGGTTTTCCATGAAAGAGGTGCGATGCATTTCTGAACAGCGGTGGAAGGTGTCGCAGAGGTTCCTACGGTGTTGGAGTAGGGGGTTGAAGGCACTTTGGGTGGCCGTTGGTGGTTGTGGGTAGCTGAAAAACAACCACCGTCGTCTTCGTCGATGTATCTGTTATTCATTTTTTCTGATTTCCACGTGTAGAAACCGTAGAAGTTTAATATTTACGGATTCTGTAAGCCGTAAGATTAGAAACAAGATTTATGCCTCTTACGGATTACACAAACTGTAGTTATTTTAACATTCGTAAGAGCTTACGGTTTGTACAAACCGTAAGTGCATAGGTGTATAAGAGAACTCTATAGTTTGTACAAACCGTAAAAGTAATAGACATTACGGTTTGTAGAAACCGTAGAAGCATTTGCTTTTTTTTTACTGCTTACGGCTTCTACAAACCGTAGAACATTTTTTTGTCTACGGTTTGTAGAAGCCGTAAGAAGTGAAAAAAATGCAAATGCTTCTACGGTTTCTACAAACCGTAGAACATTTTTTTTTCTATTCTGCGGTTTGTACAAACCGTAGAACAGTAACAAATTTTTTTTCTTCTGCGGATTGTACAAACCGTAGAACAGTACAAATTTTTTTTTCTTCTGCAGCTTGTATAAACCGCAGAGCAGAAAAAACATTTCTACTGTTCTACGGTTTGTACAAACCGCAGAAGAGAAAATTTGAATTACCTACGGTTTCTACAAACCGTAGAATAGTTTGACAGTGAAAAAAATTGGACCACCACCGTCCTCCGCCACCAATCCACCACAACTACCTCTACAATCTAAAATTAAACTTACAATGATGCTTACCTTCCTTTCAATTGCTTGAATGGGTGCCAAAATGATGGAAGTTGAAGTTTGTGGGTTACGGTTTTCAC
>Ga0209489_103396_pt1 | contig 31155 bp, 21 predicted proteins | sample SiratrowhiteBW_FD_187527 | JGI IMG/M metagenome (GOLD analysis project Ga0209489, IMG submission 187527) | Root nodule microbial communities of legume samples collected from California, USA - Siratro white BW (SPAdes) (version 2) | ecosystem: Host-associated > Plants > Roots > Nodule | place...
TTATTTTTTTTTTTAAAAAAAAAAAAAAAACATAACATGTATGGTTTTGTATAAGTTGATGAATTGACTTTATTATTGTGTCCTCCAAATATGAGAGAGATCACACATATAAATGAAACAACATTTATAGTACAGTTACAATTCCACGAGGAGATATATGTTTTCCTTCAAGATGTTTGGACCACACCTCTTTTATAAGCAATAGAAACAAACTTTTTCGCTATTAAATATAAAAAAATTGTAATAAATTTTATTTTTTTTAGACTATTTCAAAAGTTAAAGAATTAGTAAATTTTAATATAATTGATTGATTCCCTATTATGATATTGTGAGTAAAATAATCTTACCTATAGCTAAAATATATTCCTAATATACTAAGTTTGGCACGGGATGAGAGACAATTCTTTTTTATTTACACTTTTTATATCAATGTAGAATGTTAAAGTATTTGATACATAAGTGATTTTACTTTTTTTTTCAAATCTAATAAAATTTTATATGAATAATAATAAAAAATCATAATTCAACATTTCAATATATAAAATGTAATTCTTAAATAAAATTATTAACGGTGTAATATTCACTAAAAAAACTATACCAATAATAATTACATATTTATTTAATTTTATAATCTAATTATACATAATATTCGAATCGATACAATTTGTTAATAAATTGGATGAAAATAATTTTATTATGCATATTATCTAACCTCAATACCATATTTACACATTACAAGATTATTCTGTTAAAACATTGAAATAAATAAAAATAGATAACAGCCACCATATTATAAATCATAAATAACAGTAGTCTTTGACCAGGTTAAGAACAAAAAAAGGAAGGAACTTCATGGTTCACCCACCCAAGAGAGGGAGTTGGTTCTCTGAGAATTGCATCATAAATGGGTGTAGAGGGTAGCCAGCACCGTAATCAATTCATGGATCATCAACCCATTTTAATTGTGAACACAATAAGTATAGTGTTAGATCAGTGGGTCATAATTGGTAGGCTTTCTGACTTCGCCTACATCACCAGAGTAGAGTGGATTACACATAAATAGCCTATTTATTGTCTTTTTATACAGGTTTACATAAAAAAATCCTAATTTAATGTTTTTCATATTATAATCATAATTTGTCTTTTGTACTTCATGCTAAATTTTAATGTTATTCTCTTTAATGATTTCTAATCTTTGAATGAATTAGTGTCCCATTATCATCTAGATACACATTGTTAGTGGTGGTAATTAAAGTAAGTTGTTAGACACTTAGAAAATGTGTTAACTGTTTAATATAAAAGACACGTCTCACGTTTGTACAAAATAGAAAGAGTGCTAGCATATACAATTTTGAATTAATAATATAAATATTTTTTTTCTTTTTATAATTTTCTTATGTGACTGGTTTCTTTTATAACAAGTTAGTATCAAGAGTTTAAATGATATGTTATCTTGTAAGGTGTCAACAAGTGTGTGCTTTACCTGCGGAAGAATGCTGTATAATCTTGAAAAAAAAAATACAGTTTAAATAATGCTATTTGTGACTATTTACAATATTGGATTGGAAAAAGATAATGATATTTTGACACTATACATAATAAAATATAATTATTTAATATTAAAATAAATTATTATTTATTATTATATAATATTTTATTAAATAAAGTCGGTATGTAATAGTACTGAAGTATAATTTTCCTTGTAAAGACTTTGATATTTGGAATCTCGCGATAACTATTATATTCAATTTTCATGTTGAAGAAGAAGTGAAGGTGAAATTTCAAGAATTAGGAAACAATCTGATTGAAGAATGGAAGAGGATGGTTTTGTGATGAATATGGTAAAAGTGTTTGACAAAAAGAAGAGATTGGTGTTCAAGATTCACATGTCTCATAATAGGACATTCAAAGTTACGTTAGCATCACATATTTAGTAATCTAAACTTCAGAGACCTAAATTTTTTGAATAAACATGTTTTGTGGATTTTCATAGTTGGAGATTCCAAGTGTGTGAGGATTGTTTAGCTTGCAGGCAAATCACAAAACTACTTCACAATCTGGTTATTTGATTAATTTTTATACGGGTGATTCTTTATTGACAGTGCAAACTTCATCGGTGTGTTGTTGAAGCAAAATATTTTGTTGCAGTAAAAACATGAAAAAAAAAATGTTATAAACAGTAATTTTTCTTAGTAGATTAGGACATAATCAAAATAATTATATGTACATTATGATAGTCAATATATCATTCATTTTAATTCAAAAGTATCATTGGATACGATGAACTTTGAATGAGAAGAAATTAAATACAAAATATTTATAGAAATATTAATTGATTTGATAAGATGATTAGAACTATGTTTTTCTAAGAATGTTAATGATAGTTACTACCAAGGACTTGGTAGTGTTTTCCAATTAAGACACATAGGGGAGAGTTGTTAGAATACCTCTTTAAATTGATAAAACATTTAGCTTAAAAAGTCATATATTTGAATAGAGACATACATCTCTATGCAGAGTTACATATCTTCATGAAAAGTCAAGACTAATACCTCTTATAAAGGACTTTTTGATATCCTATAATAAGGGAGAGTATTTAAATGCATTCTATTTAACAAAAAGTTTTCATTGAGATAAAATAAATTATAAAAAAAACGAGAAAGTTCTTGCATTCCTCTTTGAGAGAAAGAAAGTTATATTTTCACAATTGAGAAATAGTTATCAAAGAGAAATAAGATATTTTTAGAGATTTTGTTCACAAAAAGAGACTACTTGTATTCTCTACTTTCATAATAAAAGTTTTTTAGACTAGATCACATGTTTTCTTACTCATTTGAAAAAGTTTTCACTTTAAAATTTTTATTGTAATTATTTTTTAGTTATATTATTTTGCTTTTACATAATGTCCATTTTACCTTAAAAAAAGTAAAAAAAATAAAATTGTCAATTCCTAACATTGAGTTATAAAAGATAAACACATTTTTAATATAAGAGTCTAAAGAATTAAAACAAAAAAATAAAGATAAGAAATTAATATTATTTCTTTTCGATGTATTTAAACAAAGGTTATAAATAAAGCAACTTTTGAAAATTGACGGAATGTATTAAAGAACAAAATAACTTTTGAAAATATGGCGAATTATTCCATAATTGTGTATGATATTTATTATATTTATAAAGCATGTATAGCTTTGTTTTATGTTAGAGACATGAGCACATTTGAAGTCAACTTATTAATTAGGATATGTATAAATCATACAAAGAGAGAAAAAGAAAAATAAATTCTTTAAATTCTGAAAAACAATATTATATTTTAAATATAATTGTAAGTGAAAGCTATAATTTTCTATTTCCTTTGAAATAGACAAAAAAAAAAAACGTATTTTTTAGCGTGATATGAAGGCGTCCATTAAATGCGCATATTTAAGATAAAACAAATTGTCAATCCTATCTTCTTTAGTTATATATTGAAGAATTAGCTTGAAAAAAAAAATGTCAATACAAAGAATATAATTTTACATATTTTGATTCATTAGAACAGATATTAAATTCTAAATATTCTTTCACACTCTTAATTTTTGTAAAGTTTTGTATCTTTTACTATGATACTTCATCTTCTCACTTCTTTTAAAAGCATTAACGTAATATAGTATTCTGAAGTTGCTATATAACAATGAATTGATAGAACTTTATTCTAATTTTCATTTTATCTTTTCTCATTAAAATATATTAGATGTTGGTTTATATATATTTTTTAATTTAAAGAGTTACAAAATGTCTCTTCCTAATATATTAACGTCAAACTTTTGAATTTAATAACATTGCATTTTGTTATCCAAAGTTTCAATTGCTTGTAGATTTTATAGACTATTTGCATGAATATAGCAATATTTCGAAGGAATTTTTCAAAATTAAAACTTATTAAATTTTACTTAAGTTATTAATGTCACAAGAAAGAGCCATTCATTTGACAAATTCAACAATTGAGAATAATATATTGAATAGTATTCATCATATTAATGTCATTATTAATAATTTTGCATATCACAATATACAAAGAAACAACTTTTTATAATATTTTTAAATTTTATTTTTCAGCACTAGATACTAATTTTATAAATATAAAATATTTTATCGATGATATATATCAGAATATATTAAATTAAAAATATCATTCATACTTTTTTATATTTTTTTAAATTATTGGCTTAATGTAATAAATTTTAATTAAAAAAAGTAAAATATAACCAATTATTTATAGTGATCCATAACATTGATGTAAATAATTATTTCTGTATAAAAGTAATATAAACATTGCTCTCCACACTATCGAGGTTGCTAGCGAAGTTAGTAATCATTTTGGCACAAATAGATAAGTTGTGGCTGGATTTAAATCCAATTGTATAGGTTATGTTACTAAATGCGGCATGCCAGTTAAAAAAAAAGTTGATTCTGGTAAACTTTCAAATTTTATTAATATTCCCAATCAGGGAACAAAAATACAGGATTTGTTAACAAGATATATTGAGAGAGCCAATACAAAACCAGAAAAAAATATGCATCTCTCAATCCATCTATTCTCGTTTATTTACCTAAAATACGGTTATTCTCAACTTGTATTGGAAATGCTAGATTGCTTAGATGCAAAAAAATATATTTACGACTAATTTTAAATCTAACTAATCTTTATTAAGGGAGTATCAAATAAAAAGATAAATACATTATGTTTTAAAATTTTAAAAAGTATTCAGTACTTCTTTGATCTCGTAAATGAGATTGATAGAAATATTTTATAATTTTTGTAGAATTATTCAATATTTATACATTAGTAGTAAACGACAACTTATGTAACTACAAAAAATATAAATTTTACACAACATATTGTTTTTCTCCACTTTCCATCGCATCGATGGTCCCATTTTACAATTTTTTTTTGTTTTCCGTCTCTATTTTCCTTTTCTTTTTTATAAATATTATTGGTATCATTTCAGTTTCTCCTGCTGAACGAGGTATCATCCGGATTTCTTACACAAATTGTCTTTCTTTTGTTTCCTGTCCCACTATTGATAAAACATGGGTTTTCTCATATGTGAATGGGAAGAGGCAAAGAAAGAAAAAGGGCTGCACAAAAATTTGAGGATGATAAGAAGTGGGCTATGCAGGCTCTACAAAACAGTAGATGATGTGTCCTTGGAAGTATCGTCGGGATTTCTAGGCCTTCCGACGGGTTAAGAAGCCGAGTCCAAATATTTTCTTGGCCTCACCTGAGTTTATAAAACCAACCAGCTTCGCAACAAGGGCTGCACTTTCTCTTACGTGGTTCAAGTCTTTTGTATTCGTCCATAAGCACCATGCCAACTGTACACTTCTGTGCTTAGATTTCAAATCCACACCCCACTTTATGTAAAGTTCGTTTCTTTCCTTCCACGAAAACTTCTTGTGCACTTGCTTGCTTAGCATTTTCCTCTCACGATTCAGTGCCATCAAACTGTTCAGTGAAAAGGAGAAAAAAGAGTGAAAATACTGGACATGACAAGTTTTCTTACAGTACTATTTGATCTACAGTTTCTCATGAGATGATCAAGTGCTTCCTATTTTCAGCATCATTTTACTCTAGCACTCACACGAGCATGAGCATGTCAATAATATCCAGTTTTACTATATAGTCCGCAATGTGATCTATTTGCTTCGAATTAATTTCTCAACATCTACATGATCTAACTAGTCCTTTAAACATTCCACTAAGAAGTAAACAATTATAAGTTTCATCTCCAAAAATGTGAAAACTACATAACACAAATGTCTTGCATCAACAAAAATAACACATGCAGTGGACTGCCCGGTCACTAAGAGAATCAATCACTATGTTTGATCATATTTGCAAATATAGACGCGAATGTCATGTTTAAACTCTATCCATGAAACAAAAGATTTTACCTTGAATTAGGTGTGACATCCGAACCATGTCCTGTACTGTTTGTTGCGCTAAAAAACGTGTCCTTTAGGAAAGACAAACGTCTGAGCTCTACGTCAAAGTACACAGAATCCGAAAGTTCGCCTTTGAGGAGAAGAAAAAAATAGGATCTATGTACCAACGGTATATTACATGCATCCCAAAGTTGAATTGTATCTCTTAGCTGCCTCTCAAAATTACAAGACCCCGGAGTTCCAATGAAATTGACACCTTTGACTCTGTTCACACGTTTATTGATTCCAGATGCCCTTGCACGTACCTGATAAATAAGTAAAATTATGAATGAGCGGTATTGCAAAATGGATAGACAGCATTACAGTATGTGTTAGTAGGAGCGTCTGGTGCTTACCATAATATCATCCATGTCCTCGTCCAATGGCTTTTGCTTAGCCTTTTCGTTCATTCCTACAACAAAATTGAGGACGCTGGCAGTATCCTCCGCATCAGAATCCCAAAGGGATTCTACGTCTTCAACTGAAGATTTTTTTCTGGAAGACATTCTTTCTGTGGCTTGTAACTTTGATTCGGGTAGCTTGTCCTCATAACAAACCGAACTAGTAGAGATTTTCCTTTCGACCTCAGTTGGTAATGTGTTGGATACCTTTTCCGGCTCCTTCAGTTGAGGTGTGGCAGGTTCCTGGTACTCCTTATCTATTTGCGAAGACCCATTGGATTTCATTAAGAGGTCCACAAGGTCGTTGGTATTATCTACGTCAACAGGATTTAACTCACTATGCTCATTCCCGGAGGATGATTTAACATTTATTTTGTGGTCTGTTTCCACTTCTTTTATTTCAATACATGGAACTTCCTTGCAGTAATCTTCAGGTTCAGCTCTGCTGGCCATCTCCTCCCAACCATGGCATGGATCAGGCCCAACAAACGTGGGAGAATTGCCATCCAAAAGAAAGTCGTCATCAGAATTCGCAGTGCGCTGTAATCTGGATGTTGTTATGTCAAGATTCTCAGATGCGCTGTCTGTCCTGCGAAGGAGATTATTGGCAACACCTGACAATTCTGAGGCTGAATCTTTGCCAGCAGACTGGAGCATATTTTCAGCACGAGATTGAAACAGATCACGTTCCCGAGTCAATTCTTTGATCACTTTGTCCATCTGCATGCTTTCGAATTATATGAGAAAAAAAGGATAAACTGAATAAAAATTATCAAAATAGAATGCTCTGCACCAAGTGTCTCCTTTCTATATCTATTTGTGAGTATGCTATCTATGATTGTTAAACGTCTTATGTCAAAAGAAATGACTGAAAGATAATTATCATATTCAACGCTCGAACCGCTTTTTATGGGCTATCCATCATTCATTTTCACTGATTACGAATTCAAACCCTTGCAATTGTAAAATGGTAATTCAAATATTAGGTTAAATGGCGATGACATTTCACAAAATCTAGTGATACATACTCATGCCTTTTATGCTATTTCGTTAACAAAAACTGCACCTATTTCTTATGATTTATATAAATTGAAGGAGGTTAGTATAATATTAAAAAAGGAATACTGAATATAATAATATAATTAAAAAGTATTCATTATATTTACGTGTTCAGATACCGTACAAGACGTTTCGAAAAAAAGATTAAAATATTTTTTTCTCAAGTTTGAAAGAATAAAAGATTAATATTAATTTATAGAATTAAAAAAACTTCTTTTAAATAAAAAAAAAAAACTAAAAATATATTTAATATAATATAAGTGACCCGCAACCAAACTAAGAGATTAAAACAAAAGAACTCAACGTATTGAATCTGCCCTCACCTTTTGGATCTGGAGGTCTCTCTCCTTGAGTAAGATGGTATTTGGGGTGCAGTTCCTTAACTCATTCTCTAATCTAGCCAATTCCTTTTGCAGTTGTTTTACCAAAACCTTGTCTGACATCACTTGATTGACCCGAGCATTAGTAGTCACCTGTTTTGCGCAACTCGCAAAAAGTAGAGTATTTCTTGATTGCTCACTCTGGCTCTTTGCAGGACTAATGGTACAAATGATCGCTGTTCTGGCATTGCCACCTAACGAGTTCTGTAGAATGCGAGTAAGCTTAGAGTCTCTGTAAGGTACGTGTTCATTTCTTCCCTTGCTGCATACAATAATTATGGTTTAGCACTTAGGGTTTTATACTAAAAAAAATGTAATTGATGAAGTAACAAGGTGAAGAAAAAAATATAAGGAACTATAAAATAAGAGAATTTTCATTGATGAGAACGTTGCCCAGGAATATCCAAGTCGAGATGAATCAAAACAAATATTTTGAGAAGCAGATGCAGGAAAAGACACACGTGCTCCAGCGCCAAATTAAAGAAGTCTTAACGATTAGTAAAAAGCCAGCTAATATGGACCATGTTTGGATTAAATTTCCAAAAGAATTCTCTTTATAATTCCTAGTTCTAGTTTTTTCTTTTTTTAGTATTTATGCAAATTTAAATTTAAATAGGATTTGCATGGCTAGCAAACGAACTGGAAACCAGGATCTTTCAAATGGAGCATTAGTGTCCTCAAAGCATTATCGTCCACACGTAAATTTTAAGGGAGCTTAAGTCAAGAGATGCGCTGATCAAGTTTAGCTTCTCCCAATATATTTTAGTCCTCACCCAATATTTTGATTAAGCTAATATTTTCTTTCATACTTGAAATAAGTTAGTAATGTCCCAACTAATAGATTATACATACACAAATTGAATTAAGTTTGTAATATCCGAAACCAGGTTAGCTTTTGTTTTCAACAAAATATACAAATTTAAAAATTATATACTTGTCAATCATAAAGTTTTGAAATAAATACCGGAGACGCTTTGTTTTTTATATCAAAACTATTTTTTTTTTTTTTGTTTCTTCGTGGCTATAAATGTGAGATACTTTAATTTTTCGTTTATTTGAATAAGCATTTTCTACAACTAATTTGAGCTATTAATGATTCTGTAAAATAATTTGTACACCATTCATTTTCTGGCTCTTCTGATTTACCAAAACTACCACATCCACATCTACTCACAAGCAGAGAATTTAAGCAGCAGTTTCAATGAACTAAAGATCCTGTCATTGCATGGCGAACAAACTTGAAGAGAAAAAGAAGCAACTAAATATAAATTTAGAGTGAACATTTTATATTATTATTTTTCTCTGCTTCCCTACTATCAATATATCACTAACCATATAAACTCTTTTCTCTTTTTTCTTTGGAAGTGTCTATTAAGTGTCTATTAGCACGGTGTCCATCTAGCAAACAAATGGGAGAGTGACCCCAAGTACAATTACCCCATGAGGTGACGTACTGGGTTCATATTTTTCTTTTTCCCATAAAGCGAGATCCATTAAAACATTGTATACAGGCCGAAGTTAATGTATCGGATCCATATACACAATCATAATCAAACCAGTGATCACATTCAAAGGTGTAAGAATCGGTCTATATGTAATTCTTAAATTCGATAGAGTCTGACGTCACGTTAAAACGTTAAATAAGTGAATTTTAAGTTTAATTCAATTTTATGAAATTGGTTTGCAAGAAGTGGTTTTTACCCTCTTGTAAATTATGATAATTATGATGTAGTAATCGATTCTTGATACATACTTTATGTGGTTATTTTGCGGACTTATCATATCAAGCTTTATCACCTAATCTATTAAAGTAATTAGGCATAATTACCAAAATTTTAACTTAGTATGCGGGAGTAAATTCTACCTTAGTTTCCGAATTACTGTTCCAAGGCTCAGTAAACTCCGATTTATGTGGCTACCTTCTCTCAATCTTGTGCCTGCTGACAATGTTTGAGAAGCACGTTCACTTCCTGCTAGATCAACAAAATTCTGTACAAAGAAACCAAATCTTGTTCATTTCATCTACGAGTCAATTAACAAACAGAGACACTCCTACTCATAATATATGGGATACGGCAATGATCATACCACACTGGCGAATAGAGCTCCAGATCTTGCGGCGTCTGCATAATCACAAGGATTACTTTCAACTGTCTGCAGGAATCATCGTTTTGAGAAAATTTAGGAATAAAGTTAGAAGAATTATCTCAATTACTAAGCAATTTGATGATAAAAGAAATACCAATCGAAGAATTTGGTGAGATCTGGAGCTAGCTTCATTCATCGCTGTCTCTTCCGTTGTCCTTTCAGCTGCAGGATAACACGCATGTATGACTGGAAGTAGAGCACCCTAAAGCCTATAAAGATGTAAATCGTAAAACAATATAGTAGTTGAGCACCCAATACCTGCACATATCGAAAGGAGTTGCTGTAACTGTCTCCTTTCTGTCAGTGTCTCTTCTGTGAGTTTCTCCACAACAGTCCCTCTCTGTTTGAGGTTCATGTATTCTCAACCATTCAAAAGAACTAAGCAAGGAACTCTTTAACAGAGCAAGGAACTTACACCACTAAACTTACCTCTGGATCATCTAGAATTCTCAGTGAAGTAGAACCTGCATTGAGAAGATCTCTAACAGCTTCATTATAGATCTCCATGGCAGAGAACTTGACAACAAATTCTCTGTCTTTATGCTGAAACGCAACAAGAGATGTCAACCTTTTGGCAACTATCGAAGAACATCATTAACCATTTCATTGCAAGATGAGACCAGGATATGAATCGTTCTATACCTTCTCTATGTATTCATATATGTCCCTTACTGCATATTCAGTAATCCCAGTCATCGTGTGCGTCTTTCCACTACTTGTTTGCCCGTATGCGAAAATGCTAGCTGAGATTACGTTTCACCAATGAGAAACCCCTTAAAAGGAAAAAGAAACCACCAGCCAACACAGCAATAAACACATTACACAATCAGGAATCATCAAACAAGAAGAAGATTACTCACAGTTGACACCCCTAACTACAGAAAGGGCAACGTCCTTAATCCCCTGTTCATATACCTGCTTCGTACTGCAGTTTTCCCCAAACACCCTGTCTGTTTCCAATACACCATAAAATTGAGAAAATACAAATACAATATCGTAATATAAATTACAAATACCTGGAAAACTGAGAAAACAAATCGTGAAAAAAAAAATCAAAAATCCATAAAATATAACGATTCAAATGAACCCAATTGATATTAGTATAAACTATAGACATGCCAGAAGTAGCATCTTCAAGTTTCTCACCATAGGTGTAGGTATCCATTGACATTTGTCGCTGTTCTGCATGGCCGCTGTTCCTGAATTTGATGGTGTTGGCAGAAACGCATTCCCAATCAGACGCATCGTGCCTCGTTTTTTCTTTCTCGTTCAAAGGTCTTACTCTGATCGAAACGAAGATTTTCTCTTCCTCAGCATTTGAAAGAGCAAAGCTCCCCTGCTCCTCTCTGGCGTCCTCCATGGACGCTGTGTCTCTAATCTTCACCATCCACGCGAAACGCACTTAGCTATCCGAAACGACGACACTCAGTAAATTATTCGCCGTACGCGCACGATAGCGATGGTCGCAACAAGACGTTCCGTGTTTATGGACAACATTGTTCCTATAACGCGCTAAACGCAGCGTCTCAACCCCTGCCGATAGAAATATGGAAACACGAAGAATGAAATTTCTGGGAAGCAAATCAACGATTGATTGTATTCGATTAATGCGAAAATGTGGATGAGCAAATAAGTAGAATTACCGTTCTCTGCATCTCTGTCACCGGCGGGTGACCGGAGGAAGAGAGAACGGAGAGGAGGAAGAGATGCAGCAGAATAGGTTTGGTAATGGGGTGGCAAAAACCGTTGTGTTCCTTTGCGCGCTTCTGAATTCCGCATCCACCGGCCAGACATAAAACAGTTACGTTAACCCCGCTAAAATTTTCAAGTTCATTCACTATTTTCAACCCTCTATCACACGTGCCACTATTTTTCCCTTTTTTATTTTTTTTATAGCCTACATAATCCATAAAGCTATTATACGAAAACCAGTTAAGTTGGTCTTAAACTTTAATTAAAAATCTTAATTAAATTTCGTAATCTATAGCATACGATATACACACACAATTGCTTGCATCATATTTCATTTATTAAACAATCAATAAAGTAATTTTTTTAACTCATCAGTGTTGTTCTAATTGTACACTCTCAATCCATAGTAAATACGTTAATATTTATTTTGGTTGTATATTAAAATTAACTATTTGTATTGAGATATGTGTAAATAAGTATAATTTTTTTTATGAAATAAATATAGAGTATTTGATTGAAAAATAATTTGGATATCTTTTCTTCTTTATTTTTAAAAAATTGGAAAATAAAGCAAAAAGGAAGATTTAAATAATGCATACGTGTAGATTTAAATTTCCCCTCCAGTTATAAATATATTAATAATTAATAATTAAGGAGATTAAATCACTGACTTCAATACATGTGACAGTTTACTATTCTATTAAGAGTTTTCTTCAATTTTCAAGGAAGTGTAACTCTGTAAAAAAATAAAATGAACTAATTTACTTGCAAATTTATCATCCTGAGTAAGAACTTAATGAGCTCTTCTCTTATAATTTCCCCAACCTAATAAATTTTATATTATAATGACACTGTTATTTGAAGATAATTTAAAAAATAACTAAATAAAAAAGTAATATTATGATTATTGATTAATACTACGATCCCACAATAACTATTTTAATACGTCGAATTCAGAAAAAAAAATAGTATATTTTATACTATATCGACTAAACTATTAAAAAAAAATCACGGCTTTTGTTAATATTTACAAGAATATAACAATAACTCTTGAATTATAAAGTTGACATTATTAAATTAAAATGATTTTAAGAGTATATTGTGTTATGTCATTCTCCTGACAAATTAAACATTTATTTATTTTGTTCCTTTCAGATTCTACTATTTTTTAATTTTAATTTTATTTAAATGATAACTCTTCTAGTATTAGTTGTTGCGTTTACACCCTAACATCCCACATTATAAGTATTAAATGTCTTTATACAAGTATGGTAACAACCAAGAACATGCAATGATCATGATATATCATTCATTCAGTGTGAGTAACAGAATTTTGTTAAGGGGATATGTTTTTAAAAAAATAAGTATACTTTTAGCCTTTTATATATTTGTTGGTTTTTATTTTAATCTAAATGTATTTAATTTTTCTCACTCTTAAATAAATTGAAGTTATTGTTATTAATTTATAACATTTATTTTAAGTAAGCAAATAATATTTGTCTTAGGATATTGTAATTTCTTTTATATATGTTACATGTTAACATGATACATAATACATTTGTTAGTATTTTAAGGTTTTAGAGTATTATAAACAAAAAATGTAGTTAAAAGAAGAGAGACTCAATTAAAAATGTAGTTAGATTTTTAAGAAACTAATTATGTAAAGTTAGTGATACGCTGCAACATAATAATAATAATAATAATAATAATAATAATAATAATAATAATAATAATAATAATAATAATAATGCATATACTAGTAGATATTAATGGATGATCACTTATTTTTTACTAAATATATAATTAATTAATTAATATTACATTATAGTAAAAAAATTTAAAACAGTCATATCTTAATTTTAACATATAAAGACCAAAAGTGTATTTTACAAAGACTAAAATGAAAATTCATTTATTTTATAGGAACTAAAACTATATTAAATTTTTATCAAATAAATATAAATAAAGACGTAAATCCGAACTGTATATTGCGTCTTATTTTGTAGGCAATAACATGATTATTAACTAATTTTTAGTTTTAAGTATACGCATTTATTATTTGTATGAGTGGAAAAGAAAATATGAAAAAAATGATAAAAATAGAAAAAGAAAGTCAATCAGATGTGCATTTGAGCAAAGACAAATACACAAATGAGCAGAAAAATGATAGAAAAAACTACAAAAAAAAATGGTAAAAGAAATACGAGAAAAAATGTGGTGTCATCCCTCAATTGCAATATGTATAAACAAAAATAAAATACATAATATTTTTTATGTAAATAATAATAGTTTTTTGGACAGGAATAATATACCATAATTTTATGGTATTGTAACATAGTTCTGTGTCTTCATATTATCATATTATAATGTAAATAGCTATTTTACTATAATATTATAGTAGCTATAATATACGACATATATAGTTTTAAGAAAAAAATAGAAGACAAATGGTGAACTATAAGTAGGGTAGATAGAAATAATAGCATTATAATGATTCAGACCAAAATGATGACCTCAAAAATATTGTTGAAGTTGAGTAAGATAGTAGTAGTTGTGACGATAGGAATGCATGCAATAATACCCACATCCTCAACAACACTGATATCATCATCCCCAGCACCGGAACAGCTCAATGATATGAATGAATCTTATGATGCAGACGATTATGGTATTTGGAACCCTTCTCCTGGTGACTGGGGAAGAGGCAAGGGTGCTCCCATTCCTCATCCACAACACAAAGAGAAATCAAAATGATGTATATAATCAATCTCCTTGTTTTCTCAAAATTTTACTGTTCAAAATAAAATTTATGTATTATGAAAAGTATAATATAGTGTTATCTGTATAACGTGACTGTGTACGAGTATCTGTAGATTGAATAAGATAAATTTTGACGAATTTTATTTTATTTTTTTAAATTAAGAACTTCTAATCTAAGAGCTAATTATAACAAAAATAATAGAAAAAAATATGGCGAGCAACGTGGTTTCCCGCTAGTACGAGAGGAAATAGCACTTTCTAATCATTCATTCGTCAAAGCCAAAAGTAAAGGAAATCGTAACAGTGAGCTCTGCATTCTGATCTATAAAAAAAATGCATGTTTCTTTTTTCTTGTGTTTGAACTAGTAGGAAGATGATAGATTGCGATTATTGCATCTACGTTTCAGTTCAATCAACGCCTTAGTTTCCATCGGTTTTAAATCAAATTAACTGATGGAAGAAAGAACCTCAATCTTGTCGCCTACTCATAGACACACTGCAGCTTCTCTGTTCGCTCTTGCACTTCACCACTCTCAGATTCGTCGAACAAAGACTGCTTCTCCAAAATCTCAAATTGATGACCCGGATCTCTGGTTTCACCAGAACACTCATTTGCTCTGCCCAATTTTTAGGTATTCATATATAAACACAACAATATTAATGCTCTAATGTACGGGTCTTGATTCTGTGTTAAGATGATAATTGAATATATAATATATGATGATAAAAATTGACAGGTTCCTTGGAGTGGATGAAGACTCCTGGCAGAGCATAAAGGAAACTGCCTGTTCCTCTACTCAATTCAGACATCACCTTGGATCTGTATGTTCTTCGTTCCCTTCATTTTCATTTTCTTTATTGTAGATTAAAAATATTCCATGGCTTACAGATCGCTTATTTTCTTTCTAGTCAAAAATTAAAATATAGTGATAAAATGATGGTTGTTTTTTTTCCAGTTATTGACATTGCTGTCAGAGGAAGGTGGTGCAACATCTTCTGAAGAATCAATGAAAGAAGCTGCGTTGACCAAAGCTGTCGATGCCTCGGCGTTGAGCTTGAATGATACTTCTCCTACTCCCCATTCTTCAAGTGGGCAGAAAACTGAGGGCCAAGATGATATGCGTGACGTTATGGAGAGCTCAGCTTTGCTGCCTCTAAAGAAACAAGCTTCTAATACACTAGAAATTGCGGCGTTTGAACAAACTTTGGAGGAGGCAACCCGTATTGGTTACCAGAGGAAAGTGACAGTTCTGTACACACTAGTTGCGGCTTGTGTAGCAGACACTCACAAGTCAAGGCAGGGCTATGATGCTCGTCACCGTGTGGCTCTGCGGTTGCTCTCTGTATGGCTTGGTGTCAAATGGAATGAAATGGTCTGTGTGCTTGGAACATTAGCCTGCATTTCAAACACCATATGGTATTATGATTTATATGTTACGTTAGTGACGTGTGAATCTTGTTTGTTATGTTTGTGATGTGTGAATTTCATAGAAAAAGGTTATCTCCTTAATGATGTGACGTAGATGGTCGTATGTCTCAATGCTTTACTGGTCGGCAGCCCTGTATCGCTGAAAGTTTACACTCTTCGTGATATTTTGCAGGAAGCAATGGAGGCTATGGTTGCTTTTTCTATAATAAATTCGGCGAATAAAGAAGGTGCTAAGGAAGACGAATCTGTAGGTGCAGAAACTAGCTTGGATAAATGGAAGCGTGGAGGTATCATAGGAGCAGCTGCTGTAACTGGAGGAGCCTTAATGGCTGTAACTGGTGGCATGTATCCAATATTGCATCTCTAACTTAAAGTCTGGTGAGATAATAGCAGTTTCTTAAGTATTGAAATGCTTCGACAGGCTTGGCTGCTCCAGCAATTGCTCATGGATTGGGTGCTTTGGCTCCTGCGCTAGGCAGTGTTGTTCCTGCCATTGGAGCTGGTGGATTTGCCGCTGCAGCAACTGCTACAGGCTCTGCTGCTGGATCTGTGGCTGTTGCTGCATCATTTGGAGGTGGAAAATTAAATTTGGTTTACATACGTTGTGAAAGCATTCACCATCAATTGAACTACTGAAAATATACATACAACCTATAATATTTCAGGCAAAGGGACTTTGCCAGTTTTTCAATGTATATGGATTAATGCTAAGTGACTTGCTTCTTTTGTAATCCAGCTGCTGGAGCTGGCCTTACTGGGAGTAAGATGGCAACAAGAATTGGAAGTCTAGAGGAATTTGAGTTAAAAAGTGTTGGAGGCACTAATCAAGGCGTAAGTTCCAGAATGTCATTACATTATACTGATTACTTTGAACTATTAGGTGTTTCAGGGGTTTGGCTGGATTAAGAACACTTGGTAGGTTCACTAGGAGGCACTTTGTATATTGTGCTTGACTTGATGTACCCAGAGGATTTTATTTTAGTTAATTGTGAAATATCCTAATATGATTGTTGAAATTTAAAGCGAAAACTCTATTTTCAATTTTCAGCACCTAGCAGTTAGAATCTCCATTTCTGGGCTTGCATTTGAGGAGAAAGATTTCGTAGAACCTTGGGAAGGACTCAATGATAACATGGAGAGGTATGAAGAAAAATATCATCTACAACTAGAATTTTGTTGCTGTAACGTATAGAATAAATGTGCTCTCCTGTGGTCAAAAACAGTTGTAATACATTTTTTTTGTGGTCAAATAAATGTGCTTTGTTTTTCTTGAGCACCTTTAATACATTTTTTTTGTGGGCTGGGTAAAGGTGAAGTCAATTACTTCAAAATTTCTTACATACTTTTCGATAATTTAGTCAAGTTGTTTCTTCACCAGTTTCTATTCTTTTCCAAAACTCTATTCCCATCCTCTATTGGTTATTTTCATAAAAGCGCATACGCTAATAGGGAAGATTATGTAAATACTCACAAAGTCTTAAAACTTATGTGCCGCTCTTTAGTAAATAACTTCTTCTAATGAATTATTAATTTTACTAAATGTCATATGATGACGGAATCAAACCTACTCTTCTTGAATTTACTTTCTTAATATTTCTAATATTTTATACTAACAACCTGTGTGTGTAGGTACGTGGTCCAATATGAGTCTAAAAATTTGATTGCACTGAGCACAGCCGTCCGGGACTGGCTTACTTCACGTAGTTTCTTTAAATCCCCTGTATATGTTCGATTAATGATCAAATAGATTTGACATCAAACTTAAGGTTTTGGTGATTAATAATATTGTAGAAATTGCGATTCGGTTGATGAGAGATGGTGCCATGATGACAGTATTGAGCTCACTAGTGACAGCACTAGCATGGCCAACAACTTTACTTACCACATTTGATATTATTGACAGCAAATGGGCAATTGCAGTGGACAGGTAAGTGCCTTTCTAGGTTCTAGTATCCATTTAATAAAGCTATGATGGTTATTTAAAGTAGCAAACACTCTTTACACCAAAATTTCTTTTGAAGACTGATCCATCCATTAATTTAAATTAAATAAAAACTATATGCTAGCAAAGATAGCATATCTACACGTTGATACGTATGAATCCGAATTCAAATTTGTTGATTGGGATGTGGACATCAATGTTTCAGTTGCCATTATGTAAAATTTATCTTCGTCGTGGCAAATATAAACAATTTTAAGTTCTGGTTTCTCTTGAACAGAAAGGTGTTACTTAGTATCTTGTTGCAAGCCATCTATTATGACCATTTAATTTTCTTACATTATATTTAGCCTCTCTTTCTCTTTATTGGAGCAGATCAGACAAGGCTGGTAAGGTGCTTTCTGAAGTGCTGTTGAAAGGCTTGCAAGGAAACAGGTGACACCATCTAAATTGCAAAATGTTGACAATAATGTTGCCTCATTGTATAATCCAATATATTTGGTAGCTTTCTATTTATGATCCAGGCCTGTTACACTAGTAGGTTTTTCATTGGGAGCCCGTGTTATTTTCAAATGTCTCCAATTTTTGGCTGACTCCAACGGAGACAATGGTAATCTGGAATCCCCAACGTATTGGTGGTTTTCATGTGTATTGGAAATTTATATTGTTTGCTTTATAATTTCTTCATAATGTGCTGTCTTATGCAGCTGGAATAGTTGAAAGGGTTGTTTTGCTTGGAGCACCCATCTCAATGTCAGACGAAAACTGGGAGGCAGTCAGAAAGGTACATGGAACTTCTCTACAATTTTTCTTAGTATTCCATCCATAACTTTATCATCTAGCATTTAATTATAGTGCAACAATGCAGATGGTGGCTGGAAGATTTGTGAATGCTTACTCTTCCAATGACTGGACGTTAGGTATAACTTTCCGTGCCAGGTATGTGCTATCCATAGGAGACATGTTAAGTCCCACTAGCAAGTGTTGTATATTTAAGTAATTCTTGAGTCCACACCGCACAATTTTTCATATTAGAAAAGAGAATAACAGTTAAGACAAGTAATGTAATAGGTAGGTAAGCGAAAAAATGAGTTGTAAACATTATTTTACCTAAAATTAGAACAAGAATAATAATGTATTTCACTGAGGGGGTAGTATACTCTTATAATATAGGACAGTAACTCATAAGATGCTCGGTCAGAATTTATCAAGTAACATCGTACTCTGCTATTCTAATTTCACCACAATATTTAGGTATATTGTTGAAAACCTAAAATTGATAAAATATTTTATTCCTTTGTGTAATATTTCATCATATTCCGGAGAATCACAAATATTGCTGCCAATTGCTCCACGTCCTTAGTTCACTGTCTTGACCTGAAAACAGACTAGGGGGAAATTAGATGGAAAATCTGAAACGAAAACTACTTTACACTTGTTTGTTACATCAAAATTGGGAAAATAATGTATAACTCACTCTTACTCTACACACCTTATCGGAGAGCATGAATCCGGAAGGAAATACCTGATTTCCGTCAATTTTTGACGGGCTACAAATCATACTCGTCAAAGACCACAACGTCGTAAATTTCTTTTGAATCTTTTTTTCATGCAGTTTACTCTCTAAAGGATTAGCTGGAATCCAATCTGTTGATGTTCATGGCATTGAGAATGTAAGCTATTTTCCATTCTATAATCGATGCAACTACTTACTTTGCAACGATTTATTTGCTTGAAGGTGGCAATTTTTCTTTTTGTTGCTTTGCAGGTTGATGTGACACATCTTATTGAAGGCCACTCTTCCTACATTCGGATGACACAGAAAATACTGGAGCAGCTTCAATTGGACAATTGTTATGCTGTTTTCAGCATCGGTGAAGAGAATCCAGAGGATGTGATGACTATAATTTAAGTTATAGTTATGAACTTATGAATTGTAAAGTTACTATCATTTGATAGGCTCCCGTGTGAAGGGTAGCTAAGAATAAACCGTATAAATTCAAGCGTCATAGTATTTTGTAAATGCCCCTCAATCATCAGTGAATAAAAAGAGTTCTCGAGTTTTTTCCTTTTCCTTTTTCTCCATTCTATGAACTGTGTTAATGAGTGCTGTATGGGAGTTTTAACAACCAATAGTACTCCAACACCTTATTTCCTTACCTCTTTATTCTTCCACTTTTATTTTCAACTATTTTGCTTTCTCCGAGACATTACAATCGAGTTATTTTTCTTCTGTGCTTATGCTTGATCTGTTATAGATACATGCAATACTCTTATCTTCTTTGGTAGTTTTTGGAAACAAACTAGCTACTAAGGAAGGTCACACCTGAACTATCAATTACCAAAAGTTGGCTAGGACATGGAAGAGTGTATACTGAAGCTTTATATACAATTTACAGAGGAACTATTAATCGTAACTACAACCTGTTTACTAAATTGTGTATGTACACATAAACTACGAACTATCTTTGTAATAAAAAACTATGGATGATCAATAGGAGTTTTTGACTTTTACTTTTTTATTTTTTTTATCCCAAGTCTCAAGATTTTAGAATTTTATGTTATTCAATAAATTTTAACACAAAATAATTTCTAAATTTATAAAATTGTTAAATAACTTCAAATTTAAGACCTAAATTTAAAAAATTGGTCAAAAGCTAAAAAGGATGATTTTAGATGTACCGTTGGATGAGAAAGTTTGTGCTTTTTGTATGGTGCGGTGAAAAGGAAGATGGATAATATGTTTCCGTTTCTATATTTGACAAGAAAATTACATGGGCAATAAGACATAAATAGCTTAGTTTAAATGATTGGTGGTAACTATTTGCTCTCCAATTGACAAAAAAATGTGTAAAGGGCCGCAGATGGAGAGAACTTTATGGCAGTGCATTATTGCCCATCACCTTTTTCGGCTTCAATTACTAAAAACAAAAAAGTAAAACAATTAAGAAAAGCTTAACATTATAGGTTTGATTGAAACACTGTCCAAGCTAATCTATTGGAGGATTGGTGTTGGAAGTATGCGGGAAAACAGCATTGAGTTTAAAACAAACAAACACTATATTGTTTAATCAAGACATTATTGCTTGCATCTTAATCTAAAATATCGTTGTTTATTAGGTAGTGGAAGACTGTCATGGTCTTTAATTAATTACTAATCTTCAGTAACATGGAGACTTTTGTAAAAAAAATTGAAACATCTAAATATATGCTAAGTAGAAATTAATCAGTGTAACAAGAAGATTTTGGAACATAATTAGTTTTCCCTAACGTGATGTAGCTAAGCCAAATTAGAGATACATTTGGTGCATGAGACTTGAAATGGAATGGTCAAGTTTTTGTACCATAACATTTTGAGTTGTAATGATCCTCAATTTTCTTATTTAAGCAAAGCAGGAGGACCAAATGTTTATGATGTTGTTCTTTTCCATCTTATATTTATCATCATTTCATTTATTTATGATATACCTGAATACAATAAGGTGCTTATTATACTATCGATATCTTTTTTAGTTTATATTGGGTTTCACGTGGATGGTGGGAGGTGTGTATTTTGAATTACGAATCTGGTGTGGATGGTTTAGGTATACACAGCAACCCAACTTTCCCATTAAGCTATGCTTTAACATTCGCCCTCTCAAATCGTAGGCGTAAAGGCCAAGCAATTAGGGATGTAATGTTGTTGATTAACCTAGGCTCTTTAGATCACATATATCATTTCCAATATGTTTTGTTCCGGATACAAGTGTGGAACAAGATTGTGTGGAACGAGATTAATCATGCTAATTATACAAATAATAATCGTGTGCTGCACGGTTTGTTTGTTTTTCTCCAATATCTTTCTCCTCATACATCCAGTTTTTGAGGCTATACTTTTAGCATTTCCTTGGTCATCTTTTGAAAATTTTATATACTTTCTGGTAATATATTTTCTATCAACAAATATCAGCCCTAAAGTTTGTTAAGCAACAACAATAAATGGTATATATAAATTGATTGAGTAACAGGAAAACACACAGCATAATGGCTTTCTGTATTGCATTTATTTGGAAAGAAAAGCAGAGCTTATCCTGAATAGAATATTAGGGTGGCAGTCCATTATTGGGACGCAACATGGCAAAGGGTGTCATGTGTAGACTGTTAGTGGGAGAGGTTTGGGGACAAAGGGGGTTTGCACTGCTTTCGAGGTACCACAGCAAGTGGCTCAAGTGGGGACAAAGTGAGGACTAAGGCATCACCTTAACTGCTATGCTATCTTATACTACATTTCACTTGGTGGAGTCCCACATCCAACATCGTAATAAAATTGTCACAACCCTATGCTACTATATAAGTTATGTTGTGGTTTATGTGTAGTACAAAATTTTGTTTTAGTTGAAGATGGAGACGTTGAGAACAAGTTGTGGGGTCCTCTGTCTAATCCTTGCAGTATTGACGACAATGGTTGGGGTTAGATGTGACGATTTGAAAAATATTGGCGACGCTTCTTCTAGTCCTAGTCCTAGTCAAGGCAACAATGCGACATTTGTAAATAGTAAAGTCCACGTGAAGAGTAGTTTGTATTATGGAGGGGGTGGAGGGGGTGGAGGAGGAGGAGGTGGTGGAGGATGGGGATGGGGAGTGGGTGGTGGGGGTGGTGGTGGTGGAGGAGGTGGTGGTGGATGGGGAGGAGGAGGTGGAGGTGGAGGAGGTGGCGGTGGAGGTGGAGGTGGTGGGTGGAGATGTAGAGGGCATGGGAGAAGGAAGAGGCATGTATATAAAGAAAAGAAGAGAGGGGTGAATGAGTATAGTTTGGGAGAGTATGCAGAATGCAAGGGAAGAACACGATGCTGGGGCATGAAGTTGGAATGCCCTTTTCACTGTGGAGGGTCTTGTTACTATGATTGTCACCACATGTGTAAGGCTCATTGCCGCCAACCCTAAAATCAATGCATATTTGGCCGATTCTCTAGGTACCAAACCTTTTCTATAAGGAATCATTTCAAATTTTCACCATAGATATGTAGTACTCCGGATTATACACTATCAGTTCACCTTCCTGGCATGTTACATCAATTATCAGATATACATTTTTTCTATTGTCACTTATCAATATATAACTTTTGTTTTTCTCTTCATATTATGGATATTTTGTATCAATTCCTTAACTTTTCTAAATAACTTGATTTCGAATCTTCTTTCATTATGCCGTGATATATAGATAATAGTATTTTCTTCATCAAATTTGTATTATTATATTTTATAATATTGCATTAGTTATAAGTAAGAGATATGGGATCATCTACCTAGAGGAATCAGGATTTTCTATATCTTATCGATTTTATCGGTTCTATTTAAAAAAAATATTTTTTTACTGTAATTATTTTTTCAGATTATAGTTCACATTCTAATTTCTATCTGATTTTATTAATTATTATCTTAATTTATCAATTATTTAGTCTTGAGTATTTATTAAGATTTATTATGTTGCATTTTATATTTGTTTTAGATTATGTATTATTTATTTCAACTTAATTGTGATAAGATGTTTCTATATTTATATAAAATAAATATATTCTTATTTATTTGTATTTGATTATAGTCATGTATTTAAGTAATAAAATTTGTTTTAAATAAGTCAGACTCATACATATTGTATCCATTCTAGGTCTTTAAATTGTCTTATTTATTTTAAACTAAAAAAATTAATATGCAAAACTTCAAATATTTTATAGTTGTTGTTTTCCTTTTCCTAATAACAAATTGATGTAGTTCTTCCTCTTTTTGTTTCTATATGAATTTTTAGTGTTAATCTCAGATATGCTCAATCAAAGTGCTTTGCTCCACTCACATCTGAATGGTTTTTTAAGCAAAATGACGTAATTTAGTTTGTTTATTATCAAAATGAATAGAAAAATTTTAATATAAAATATTGGATAAGGGGTGTTTTATTACTACGACTTCATTATAAAGAAGTCATTTTAATGTAAGACTACTTCAACTTCAATAAAAATAGAGAAATCATACTCTAATAAAATTATTTTAGTTCAAAATTTTCTTAAAAAATGACTTTAATTAATATTTTGACTAAGATTTAATTAAAGTTATATATGGATAAAATTGACTTTAGTATTAAATAAAAAAATTAAAGTCGCATGATTATGATAACTTCGTTATTTTAGTTTTGCAGTAAAATAATATAAATTGTGCTTGACCTTTTCAGCGATTAATTTTTTTTAATAAGATAATATGTTTTTTTTTATTGTGTAATAAAAGTATTTAAAAGAATCTTATATTTATAATTCAAAGAAACAAGTTACTCCTAGGATAAAGAATCAAGTGTGTATTTTATATACTTTTTAAATTGGTTGTTTCGCTTCTTTTATTCTTTTACAAATATTGAGGGCTATTTATTAGTAAGGATTTTTTTTTTTTTTTAAGTTTGTAGTGACTGACCTAGAGTGAGGCGATAGGCTTTTAATACAGGAAGAGTGCTGATAATATATATATCTTTAAAAAAATACAATGTTAAAAAACATAAATTAAAAAAAGTTATAATTTCTTAAAAGAAAATTCTAGAAGACGACATTATTCAAAATACAGAATTTTCAACAACACATATAAAATCAAAGTAATTGAAAGTTACAATAAATATTCACAAGTTTTTTTAATTGAGCATTTCTTTTTATTTTAAAAAAAGTTTCTTTTCATCAGTTTCTTCATTTTAAGGATGATGTGTGGCCTTGTTTGTTGGGCTTCTTCTCTTCCTTTCTTAAAATGATTCTTCCTGCACTTTTATACTACCTTTCTGCAACTCTATAATTTTGATATATTTCTATTTTAAAAAGATAAAAAAATAGTCTTATGTAATATATTCAAAACAAATTTTGTATAGTGGGTTGAACAACCCGCAAAGCATTTAAATTTTTTTATTTTTTATTGTGGATTGTACAATCTGCTGTGATATAGTGGTTATCACCTTAATTATATATACTAAAGATTTCCAGTTATTTAGAAAGTTTTATCTGTATTTTTGATTTGCAAATAAAGATTACAATACATTTGTAATTTTTTTTCTCATATCTATAAAGAAAATTGAGGAAAGTCAACGTAAGAATTTTGAAATTACATATTTCTTTTATAAATGAAAAAATGTTAGGTATGTTACATAATAATCATCACTAACATCATCAGTTATATATATATATATATATATATATATATATATATAATCGTGATATAATTAATTAAATGATATAATAAAAAATAATAAAATGTAAGAGAACTATAATAATTATAATTATAATTGTAAAATAAAAAAAATATAAAGTAATCATAGTAATACTAAAATAATAAAATTAGAATAAAAAGTAAATTTAAAAAGTTATAATAATAATAATAATAATTTTTTAATTTTTTGACCTGAAGTTCTATTTAAAATTTATTTGTACTAAATATTATAAGTAATCAAAACTATGTGTAAGTTAATTACTGACAAGATATATAACTTCAAATTGTTATAGTAAAAATTTAATGATACAATTATCATAAGCTGGTTTATTGAATTTTAAATATTTTTAATTTTGAAATTATTTAAAGTTTAATGTTTTTTTAGTAACTTTTATCCTAAACTAAATCTAAGTATAGTAACAGTACCAAAATACTGTTGAAGCAAGGGTAGCAAAAAGGAAGGTGAAGATGATAAATTTCTATTGCTTACTTTTATTTGGAAATCCAATGGTGATGTGCCCTTTTGAAAAACTCAAACTCCTTAATTAGGAATAAGATACATAATAAGGTCAAAAATTGAGAGCATGTATGTATAAAATTGTGAATGCAAAAGGTGAAGAAATCTTCACATTGTTCCAAGAGTTGTCACAAGATTTGAAGAGTAGTTTTCTCACATTTTTCTTTTGAAGGTGGGTGATAGTGGTCACTCACTCTGTTTCACTTTAAATAACCTCCCTAATGTGGATTGGATTTGCCTATAACTCCTGTCCTTTTTGTTGCATTTTTCTAATGTCACTTTCTTCTTCTAATAAACAACAATTTCTAAGCAGATCTTTCTTTTGGATATGACTCAGATGAATTGTAACATTGTTCCAAATTTAAAATGTTAATCTGTGACAGTGCTGTTTTGTAATAATTTACCTGTTTATATTTTCTTTTATGATGGCACTACTTTTGTAGAGAAGGAGATTTGACAGGATTTGATAGCTTTTCGGCCAATCAAACATCAACAATAATTGTTGACAGCGTGATCATAAATAATAGTCCAGTGCTCGTGATTTAACAAATCCTGTATTTTCATCTGGAACCTTGTCTCACAAACTTTTGTACCTGCTCCTCCTATCGTTTATTGTCTAACACAATGGTCAGAAAAATGTTAAATCATTTCTCACACAATCATTCTTTCTCAAATAAATACCCAATTTTGAAACGCAAAATGAAAATTAAGAGCATGGTTGCTGTTGGGAAGTTCCTACTCGTGTCTTTGCCTCACCTCATATTAGTGACACCAATATTCTTCTTCTTCTTCGTATACCCTTTTAATTCTCCACTTTTTATCGTGTTCCACATCTCTCTCAATTTCACACTATCATTTGAATAAAAATATAAAATTGAGCAAAACATAAAAAAATATAAAAATTTATTGTCTTAATATTTTAGATTGAACGTTAATCCTTTAAATAGATTTATATGTTATTGTTATGAGATTTTTATGATGATTTTGACACAAAGTTTAGTAGAAAAAGATAGATATGATATTATTTCATTCATGCAACGTGAATGTTTAAGGCAAGTGATACTCTCGGAATCCTAATTCTGATAAATTTTAATTTATAAGTGAACTGAATTTGTTATTTTTCCCAAATTAGTTCACTATAGCCCTTCCTGTTCACATCATCCTTTAACGAAAAGTTCAAGGACTTCATCCTAGTCTTAGCATCATGCCAAGGTTTCCAAGTTTCTGGGACATCTCTAATAGAACAATTTATGACTAGTTTTTATCATTTAAAGTCATACAATGTCTTATTATTTTAAAGCAATTCAGATTGAAAAAATATTAAACAAGTCTAAATAACTGAATATTTTATACTTCTTAGAGTTACTTGTATGTAAACAATTTCTATTACCATATTAATATATTCTAACGATGAAGTTGTTAAACCACTTTAAATATTTTGGGAATATCCTTTTTAGATGCTCTTAACACTTCATCTTTCTTTTTTTACATAGAAGAAAGTTATTTTTGTCAAGAAATAATAGTTTTTTTTTTCACATGTTAGAGTTGTTTTCTAACATGCATCAGAAAAAAAAAAATTCCAAGTTTGAGCCCGGAGAGCAGAAACATCTCTGGAAACGTTGGTATTTACAATTTGAAAGAGATACAGTAATAATATGTAGTAATATGCAGATAACCCAAGAGAGGAGCAGCTTGAGGAAGGAGATGATGAAAAACAAAGAAACAACCAAAACCATTTAACAGTATAAAGCAAGGGGAGATTGAAATTCAAGTCACAGAGCTAGCTAGCTCTATCTGTTCTACCAAAGAAGCCTGGATCTCTTGCGAGGACTCATCTGAGGAACTACGAAATTATCATCCCCCACACTTGATCTAATGTTACCTTCCCTTCTCTCTCTGTATCCATTCTGCTCACTCATCTGTTCCCAATATGCAGCAGAAGAAGACGGCGCTTCAGGAACCCAGATCCCACCAGGGCAGAACGAAACCATGTTTCCCTCACCAAACACCGACACCATCTCATCACCATTCTGCAATTCATCATCAAAGTCTTAATCTCAGACCCAATTAAACGGAGATCAGTTGCCACAACAAAAATTAAAATTAGCAGCCAAAAATTTTTGAAATTTTGTATGATCCCGACATATTTGTGAAGAGAACAAAAAAAAAACATTTTTTTACTAAATTTGGTCGCTAATGAATTGATGTGGAATAAACTAACCTTAGAGCAAGCAAAGGTTGAATGGGAATCGAGGAAATCTTCGAACTTCATGCCTGGGATAGTGTTTATCAGGTACTCTGATATGCTGCTACCAGCGAAACCAGGTTCTTGATTTGTTTGCGAGTTTCCCCCAGGTTTAGGCGGTGAGGGTGTTGAAGGAGGATTGGAAAGTGGGTGTGAAGAATCAAGAACAGGGTTTTTGTTTTTCTTGGGTGATGATGATGATAATGAAGAAGAAGAAGAAGAAGAATAAGGCACGACAGAAGCAGACAACTTGATCCCGGTGAGAAGAAACCTGGTGTGGTTCTTGGTGAGTTCGTTGGCAGAATGAATGGACCCATCACACTCTTTGCACAGAATCGCTCTATCTTGCTGACAAAACACAAAAGCTCTTTTCTCCTACAACAGAACCAAACCAAAATCAAACTATGTAATAATAAGTAACATTAATGTAATAATAAACATTTAACTGTTATTTGTTGATGTACCTGGCAAACATCACAGAGAGGAAAATGCTTGGAAGAGGGGTGGGTGAGAGAGAAGCGTTGGTGTTTGGAGGCGAGCTTGTTGGCGTGGTGGACACGGTGGTCGCAGGCGTCGCAGAGGGCGGCTTCATCGGCGGTGCAGAATAAAGAAGCCTGGCGTTTGTTACAGACGTCGCACTGGATCTTCATATTATTATTATTATTATTTAGGTTTTGTGTTGTGTGAGCTTAGATTAATAGAAAGGAGGTTTTGATTTGAATTGAAGTGAGATTAATGGGTAAAACTGAGTGGTCCATGGTTAAGTTAAATACACACGAGACGAGTCAAATCAGGGAGCAAGCATGGCGAGTGAGGGTGTCATGTTTCACGTTCTTAGATATTGACTCAGTTAATGCGATTTCAAGCGATTAAATAACTCCCTTGACCCCAGATACGTGTTCTGTTCTCAGTCCAAATTTATATATTAAATAACTCTAACATTTTTTAATTTGGATAAATCATAAATGCAATCACTTACTGCTGTTAGTAACATATAAATATTTAAAAGCAACTATATTAGCTATTTATCATTTATGAAGTTTATTTTATGTGGTCAGATTAAGTGGTTCTATTATACTACTAAATAAATTATATGAAATATAAATGAACAAATATCAGTATTAATTAATTAGATTAACAAACTAGGAAACTATATATGGTCCTAATCATTAAAATATATTATAACTGCATGTCTCATCAAATAAAACTTGAACCATTAAGTCACCTAAGTTTGTTATTTTTATGATTAATGGTCCCATTAGTTCATTACAGTGTTTAGATTGGGAATTGATAATGTATCCATGTATTTATTTTACCCTTAATATCTGAAAATAATGTGGATATTTTCTTATAAGCAATAATGTAGATCCTATATAACATTATGCAAAACATATTATACTAGCTGATAATGTACCTACAACTAATACATCTATTTATATATTTGGAAATTATGAGATTTATAATGTTTTATATGGATCCCAATTTAAGAAATATGCAAGACGAAATGAAACGAAAAAGAAAAGAAAAAAACAAAAACAAAAATAAACTGTGCTATAAAGAGGATGCCGTTAAAGTGCAAAAATCACTAAGGTTTTGATAAAATAGAAGCACCACCCAAAAGAATGTTACATAGGAGTTCGGCGACTATTTAAACCAAAAATATCATTTATTCCATTTTTTAGGTTAAGAATGTTCTCATGGATATAAATGAGTTTTTAGTTGAGACGGACTCTTAATCAGTTAGATTATTTATGTGAGAAAAACAATTATTGGATTGATAAATTTTTATAATTACATCTAGGATTTATTTATGGTGTTCTTGCATTTGTGTTTTTCAGATTTTTTTTAGGCTTTTTTTTATTTTGGTGTACTTTTCAATTTTAATTTCTAAAATGGGTAGAAAAAAAATTATTTACCAAAATAGACAAATTTTGCCATTTTAAACTGGTCAAAATAAAAGTGATATGCTGACGATTTTAATTAATGACATTAATTAAAATCATTTCTCTGACCAATCATTTTTTAATTATTTGATATTATGATTGTTAGGTTTAATAATTAGTAAAAAAATAATAATCATTATATAATAATAATTAACAAATAATTCTTTAATTATTTAACACTATATTTGTTACTTTAACAATTAACAAAAAAATTAATAATAATAATTAACAAACTGTAATAAAAAAATTAAGACATACAAATTTATTTTAAATTAAAACAAAATAACATAATGATAATAATAATAAAAATAATTCATATGAATTTAATAATAATAATTATTATTATTTTTTAAATTAAAATATAATAATAATAATTAATAATAAGTGAATTCAATAATAATAAATATTTTTTAAATTAAATTTGTATGAAATTTGTAACACCCAAAAAAAATTATCTACTATAACATATAATCTATCCAAAATAGTAGTTAAAACATAATGCATAATCGACCATTCACTAACATTGTATTTCAAAAGATTTACTTCTTCATAGGGAATTAAAATATAACTAATTACATTTACACATATATACATATAAACAAAATAGGATTTTTGTTTTTCAAAAAGCTTTTAAGGCTGCAACTGGCTCATTCAATAGCACCTTCCACAGTACCATCTGCAATATTACCTGCTCCCGTGTATAACAAGATCATCGCAGTAGAAACAAACACACCCCACAAACAAGAAAGGGTAAGCTAGTAATTCAAAATATCTCAATTAATATCAAATAATCACAAGTATACATCATTTAACACATAAGAATCAATTGACAACATCTATCATTCAACTCAAGACATCATATAATATAGACAGACTCGATCTACTTCCGAAAGACTCGTGCATTGAATAGACCCCGAGATCTGCACCTGTCATACTAACCCCAATTTGTGTGTCTCATCTCATACCATTAATCTCATATGACAGGGTTAATCCATATGACTATCCTGACCAACCCTTTTTCATGTTGCAGTTTCAGTCATATGAACCTCCTTCGACTCTCACCACCTAGTAATATTCATCTATTCCTATTACTAGTAGAGTCAGGATATCAATTGTTAAACCAGATCCTTAGACAATGCACATCCTATTTCTCTACACAGATATTTTATTTCCTGAAAACACTATCCCTACGCATCACATACAATTCATATCATACATCTTCAATTTTCATTCATCTATTCATTCACTTTCCATTTCAATCTCAACAATCTCAATAAAACTTCACTACTTTATATAATTATACAATATCAGATACGATTCCTCAGTTAATCATGCAAAATAAAAACATATATCAAAGTCTTATCACAAGTCATATTCAATCTAGTAAACAACAATCAAAAGTTCTCACATATTACTTTCGAACATCATTACTCAAATCAGGTCAAATCACATCAAATCAAGATAAA
>Ga0209489_103397_pt1 | contig 31138 bp, 15 predicted proteins | sample SiratrowhiteBW_FD_187527 | JGI IMG/M metagenome (GOLD analysis project Ga0209489, IMG submission 187527) | Root nodule microbial communities of legume samples collected from California, USA - Siratro white BW (SPAdes) (version 2) | ecosystem: Host-associated > Plants > Roots > Nodule | place...
TTTTATATTTTATATATATATATATATATATATATATATATATATATATATATATATATTCTTTAACATAGTTATTTAGAGTAAATTTTTACATATATTGAGATTTTTTATTAGAATTTATTTTTTATCGAAAGTCAAGTTAATATTACGTCAGATAAGACGTATTTTTTATGTTAAGTTTTATCATATCAGAGTATAGAATTTAAATTATATTTATTATTTTAAATTATTTTAGTTATGTACACAAGGTACTTTTACTTCTCATGGTTGAGATGTATTTTTGCTAGTGCTATTGAATAACTTGAACATCTTGATTATGTCTGTACTGTTGGATCTGATTTGGAATTCGATCGTATTTTAGATTTCATCATAATACAAATGTCATTCTTTTACACACCTAACAAGAGTGTGTTTAATAGCTGAGGCAACACATAATGGAAAAAGTCACTTAGGAAGTGACATATGTGAAAGTTTGATAAACGAATTGAAATCTTAAGGCTCTCACAAGAGACACTTGTTTTGCTACAACTTGTGTTACTAATGTTGGGTTCAGAGCGGATGATATTAGCTCGACTAGCCAATGTGAATTGTAGATGATAAGTTTTTTTTTTTATTATTAGTGATTAGTGAGGTGTTTTGGAGGACCACAGTGTGAGACAATGTGTTTTTATTTTTTTATTTGCTGAAGGTAGTTGTGGATTCCGTTATGGTGATGTTATTATTTTTGTGTTTAAATGTAAGTTTATTAAAGTGGTATAAACACTCTAGACCTTAATTGCGCGACCAAAACATCTTACATCAGACACCTTTGTATGTATCTGAACTAATGTTATTGCATTTAAAATTCTAGATAAATTAACTGATGTCTAAATGTTTATTTACACGAATCATAAATGTTAGACAAAATTGAAAGAAGAAACAATTGTCTACCGATAATCCAGTAAGCACAATGATAATGATATGATAGATAGATGTTTCTTGATCATAAGTACAAACTCAAAAGACATAAAATTATAATATTAATATTAGTCTCACAGTAACACTGAGCATATCAAGTGTGTTGTAGGAGCTTTTCTTGGCTTGTCATGGCCGTGCCCAGTGAAAAGGTTTGCTTGTACTTAGCAAGGAGTTGCTTGTACCAACTTGCTGACAATCTTGGAGTTCTCTTGAGGGTTGCAAAATCCACATGATGGAATCCATATCTTACTGTATATCCATATATCCACTCAAAGCTGTCCAGCAAGGACCAGGCAAGGTATCCCCTCACATCTGCTCCTTTCCTACAACCAAGAGAGGGTTCGGGACAAATCAAATTGTAGTAAGATGCTATATGAATATACTAGATAACAATTTAGTCAAAATTGGAATCCTTTATTGGTTTTTATACATATACTGCTGGATTTTTTCTTACCTTATTGCCGCTACCATCGCCTCTATGTGATCCACCATGTACTTTATTCTTTTAGAATCATTAAGATGTTCTTCCGCAGTGAAATTTGGATCATCTTCCTGGGCATACCCTATCAATTTTTTGCATTATCAGCAATGAACAGAATGTGCGTAAAACAAAACAATATGCTTACCATTTTCAGTTATGAACATTGGAGTATTGTTGTATCTATCTTTCACGTATGTGACTGCTTTTTCCATACCATCTGGGTAAATATTGAACCAACTAAATGGAGTCTGCAAAACATTAGAAGCTTCAGAATTGTTAAGCATGGAAGTAAAGGTGACCATGATCTTTGTAACAGCTTTGAGGACACGTACTGGTTCACCGATTGGGACACCATTCCTTACTCCACTTTTCAAGTATAAACCCTCTGTTCTGGAGTTCCCCTGTCCTCTCTTACACGCTGAGTACATGCAATCTTGGACATAGAAAGCCGTGTAGTAATTGACACCAATGAAATCCAATCCTTTCTTGAGTTTCTCTTTTTCTTTGCTGGAAAATTTGGGTAAGAGGCTTCCAACAAGATTCTCCATTTCTGTTGGATACTTTCCCAATATGATTGGGTCCAAGAACCTGATGAATTATAAGCAAGTTTATACTCTGGAGCAGTTGAGTGAGCAATGATAGAAAAGGCTGTTGAGGGAGAAGAATACCAATTGAAGGTGAATGATCTTGCTCTTTCCGCAGCCAATTTGTCAGCTGTTGAATTGCTCAATGGTTCATAACATTCATGTTGAAGGACTATACCAATGCTTCCTTTTTGCTCGGTCTAATGTTCCATCCACAAAAGTACAATTTTATTTTAAAATTGAAATGTGTAATCTCATGTTTTGATCAAACAAATCGATTTCAAAAATTTTGGAGATGTTACCATAAATTTGATCTTGTCTTTTAGAATACTTAAGTTATGATGCTGAGAAGTGCGTCACATAATACCTGGTATTTGGTTCTATAGATATGAACTGCAGCTGCATGTGCGAGGATAATGTTATGAGCTGCTACAAAGGGCTCCTTTTCTGAATCTCCTTCACTGCATTGAGCAAGGGCTAATGGGCCAGAGCAACGGCATGGAGGATATAAACCTGAACGGTAACCAAGTGGCACTTGGAAATTCGGCTCATTGAATGTGACCCAGTACTTGACTCTGTCACCGAAGGTCTTAAAACACAGGTCCGCATAAAAAGCAAAATCTTCCCTGTTCATAAAAAACGTGAAAACATGACGGTATTTAAGAGTTCCTATGATCAATGTGGTATTGAACCAACTTCAGGTAAACTAGAAAACCAGTTGCTTACTGTGATTGGGGACTTAGCCAGCTCCCATATCTGTCTTCCAGCTCTTGGGGACTGTCATAGTGACTAAGAGTCACAAAGGGTTGGATCCCTGTTGAGAAAAGAAGATTCATTTCCAATTAACTTTTTCTCTAAAAAAGATTAATGTTGGGTTACATGCAGTTTTCCTCACTAATCTCATCAACCAATTGCCAAATTTACACTACTTAATTGCATATTTTGCTTGCTGGTGAGGCTTGTGAGGAAACTCCTCTAGGTACCTATCATTAACAAAAATAAATATTTTTGTTACCTTTGAGTATTAGAACATCGAATAGTCTGTTGTAGAAGGCAATACCAGCAGGGTTGGCTTCTCCAAATCTACCCTCTGTTTGAAATCATGCATACCATGAATCTATGGTACATTCTTAGTTGGAATATTAATTTATTTGACTTTGAACAATGCATATGAGCATACTTGGTAGAATTCTTGCCCATGATATGGATAGCCGGTAGCTGTTTACTCCCAAAGCTTCCATTAGATCTATATCCTCCTGTGTTTCAATCCACGTTGAATTAAAATTATGAAAATTATAATAGGTTTCCATAACTCCGCTGAATTCAATGTAAAAGACTATTGTGAAACTCTTGAAAAGAAATGATCGGTATTCTCTCTTATTTATCACTCTTCTATTTGTATATTTGATTATCTATACTGTTTATCTTGCTTACCTATAAATTAAATTTAAATAACTCTTTTAAAATAATTTGTCAATAGTTAAAATTATATAATTGTTATTTTTAAAATATACTTTTTATGTTCAAAAATATTAATAATTTTTAAATTTTTTATATAAACATATTTTTTTTTTATTTTGAGATATTTTTTAAACAATTTTATTAATTAATTAAAATTAAAATTAGAACTTTTTTTTTTATGTTTTTAAATGCATTTTTTTTATTCTGAGATTTTTTTTCTTATATATGGATTTTTAATTATTAAAAATATATATGAGAATATTTGGAGAAAATATATGATGATATTCTAATATTTGAAGTTTAATTCATTAATTAAATTATAAAATATTTCAGAATAATTTTTTGTATAAAATAAAACAAAAAACAAATTTGAAAAGTAAAAAAAATTAAGAAAAGTGAAGCCATGTGAAGTACGACTTCATTAAGAAAGGGGTAAGGAGAATAAGGGAGGTGATGGTGTGATACCAGGTAGCGATGATAATGATCATTGGCAATATCCCCATTTCCCCCACCGATTATTACATATGTACCTGCAAATACTCATGGTTAAAGTTGAGAAAGAAACGTAATAAAAAAGTAAAATTGATTTATAGAGGTAAAAGTTGAAGACCTGTTCCGTGAGTGAAGTTATCCCAGTTGCTCATCCCTTTGCCATCACTCTTGTAAGCTCCTTCATACTGTCAAATATTATAATGTAAGATATAATAATATTGAAGGTAGCAAAATTAGATTTTGTTATGCTGAATACCTGGTAAGAGGAAGAAGCAGTGCCCAAGAGGAAACCAGATGGCAAGGGAGAGAGATCCAGATCCAATTCATTTGAGACAACTCCAACTGCAACTCCAACCAACACTATCACCACCAACACACCTTTCGCTACCATTTTCGAACACACGACACAACCCTTGCTCTTTCTTACTCTTCTTTTACATTGTTTTGAACCCGCGCAACGCGTGCACAAAAAAATATTTGTTTTTGTTTAGTGGGTCTTTATCAGAAACGTTTATAAACATCTCCTTGGTTTGGTACCCCACAAGTTTAAAAGATTACAAAAAAAAAAAATAAAATTGAGATTTCATCACCTTTCTCTCACGAATAAAGACTATATAATTGAGGTACTGTGATCTTGGACCGATTCAGAATCTTAAAGAGAGGAGATACTGCATCTGATTGTCCAATTCACAGAAGGAAACAAGTTAAGAACTGATCAAAATGTTACAAAGTTATGCGTTTATTATATATATGAATATGAGATAAGTATAATTATAAGGTTCACGTGTTCATGTGACCTACGCGTTAAACCATCCATTTAATAATTTTAAAACAAACTTATTATAATTATAATTTATAATTCTCTCAAGGAAGAGTGAGGTTGAGAGGAGTGTACTTGAGAAAGAAATGATGATTGCTAAATATGGCATCCGCATAAGATCTAAGTTGTAGGATGATAAATGATTTTTAATATTCATGGCAAAAAATGGTAACACTTATCCATGTTATCAACTTTTTATTTAACTTCTAGAGGGATTATCTGATTTCCATTTATAAATACATTAATTACAACAAAAACTTTCTTTCCCCCATATACTGGACAAATAAATATTAAAAAATTGTCAAACTGTGGTCTCATAGGATTTCACAAACTCTAGTAATATGATTGGGGATACCCTGTCATTCTACAACAATCTAAAATGTAAACTTCAGTTTTAAAAAAAATTCTTAGCCAATCTTTGGTGCTATTGTGGATCTTAAACACTTACAAAGGGACTGGCAAAAGTTGCATCAACAATTTTTGTTGTATTCTGCATCCCTACCACTGCTATATAAGAGTGTGGAAAGCGAACTGTTAGGGACTACTATACATGAAAAACATCATTTTCTCTTATTTAATCCAAATTTAAAATAATAATTTTTTAATATAAGTTTAAAAAAATGGAAATAGCTGTTAGAATAACTATTCTTCTATTTCTTTTTTCATGATTCAACACGTAATTTCGTGGTAAAAGTTTATTTAGCTCGTCTTCTACGGAGACGTGTATTTATTTACACAATGCGAAAGTTGGTGTTTTTTTGTCCACGGTGAAAGCATATTTTTTATTTTAATTTTTAGTTCTTAAAAGTAAAAATAAACAGTTTTTTTAAAGAACAAAAATCAAACATTGTAAGAGTAGAAATTATTTAATAGATGAAATTTGAACAATGATTACAACAAAGTTTGATGTAAAGGACTTTGTTGTCTGTGTCCTTTTTATGGTGTTCAATTATAGGCTCTGGACCAAGGTTCTGAGATTGGTATTGGTCTTAAATTAAATTGATTGTTTCTCTTTTCTTCGTCTTCTTTGGACACAATGTTGTGAGCTATATAGTTTTGAATGAAACGCTTGTACCAACTTGCTGATAATTTTGGCGTTCTCTTGAGTGTGGCGTAATCAACGTGGTGAAGTCCAAATCTCACAGAAAACCCATATTTCCACTCAAAGTTGTTGAGCAAGGACCAAACAAAGTAACCTCTCACATCTGCTCCTTCCCTCATTGCTGCCATTAGATTATCCAAGTGATCGGAGATGAACTCTATTCTCTTATAATCATTAAGATATTCTTCCTTGGTAACATCTGGATCATACAAAGTACCATATCCTACAAAAGTTTGGATAGTTAGTTAGAAATGCTCATGGACTTGAATAAAAGTGTCAACGTGGTTTGCTTACCATTTTCTGTGATGAACATTGGAGTGTTATTATATCTGTCTTTTAGATACATAAGAACTTTCTTCATGCCTTGCGGGTAAACATTGAGCCATTCAAATGGAGTCTACATAAAGTTTCTGAATCAGCAAGTTACAACGAGAATCATAAACAAAATTGAAGGTACTTACAAGCTCTCCAATTGGGACACCATTTTTTAGCACAGTTAGCTCATATAAGCCCTCTGTTCTTGAGACTCCTTTCCCATATCCACAAACAGAAGATATGCAGTCTCGGACATAAAAACCTGCGTAGTAGTTGATGCCAATAAAATCCAGTCCCCTCCCCAATTTTACTTTGTCATTACTCGAAAATTTAGGTAACATGTTTCCTAGAATCATCTCCATCTCTTTTGGGTATTTAACGAATAAGATTGGATCCAAGATCCTGCAATATTATAGTTGAATATTTATTTCCTTATTATAGAATCCAATCACATGCAGATAGTTGAATTAGTTGTGAACAATATTATAACTCAACATTATAAACTCACGAGTCAAATTCTAAATAAAAAATGCCTAACTGTAACCTACTATATCATTATCTAAGTATCTTTAACATCTATATTCTGCAGTAGACAAGAAGGAAATTTTACCAATTAAAGCTGAATGATTGCGCCCTTTGGGTTGCCAACTTATCTGCTGTGGAATTGCTTAATGGCTCAAAGGAGTCACAGTGTAAGACTATTCCAATTTTCCCCCCTTGCTCATTCTGGATATGCCATCAATAATACTACAATTAATAATACTACAATAGAGAAAGTTCGAAATGTTTCGATGTTCTAATGAAATTACCTGATATTTGTTTCGATAAATATCAACTGCAGCTGCATGTGATAGGATCATATTATGGGCAACCACAAAGGGTTCTTTCTCTGAATCTCCCCCACTGCAATCTCCAAATTTGCCAGAGCAGCGACACGGTGGAAATTTACCTTCGCGGTAAGCAAGTGGGATTAGATAATTTGGCTCATTGAAAGTCACCCAGTACTTCACTCTGTCACCGAACGATTTAAAACAGATATCTGCAAACAATTGAAAATCTTCCCTGCAAATATCAAAACATGTTTAGTATCATTGTCCACTTTTTTCAAGTCAAAGTGGGTGCTTTGCTTACTGTGATTGGGGACTCAGCCAAGCTCCGTATCTGTCCTCAAGTTCTTGAGGGTGGTCAAAGTGATATAATGTTACAAACGGTTCGATACCTGCGAGTTGCGTAGTTGAGAACATAGAAAGGTCAAAGGAATTGAAATTGTGTCTCGCATAGGAAAATTGAAATGAAACCTTTGAGTAGCAACGCATCTATTAGTCTGTTATAGTAGTTGATACCCGCCAAGTTAACTTCTCCAAATCTACCTTCTGTTCACAATCATTGCAAATTCTGCTTGTCAATTCACTACATTCTAAGCTAAATATAATATCACTCAGATTTTGTAAGCAGGAATCGTACGTGGTAGAATTCTTGCCCATGATATTGAAAACCGGTAGCTGTTGACTTTCATAGCTTCCATTAGATCAATATCCTCCTGATAACGATGGTATTGATCAACGGCAACATCGCCATTGCTGCCATCAGATATAGTACCTGCAGAACATGAACAATGTGTAAAACCTGAAGAAGATCAGAATTGGAATAGAAAAACTGGTTTTTGAGGCTCTTGGTCTGATCACCTGTTCTGTGAGAGAAGACATCCCAGTTGCTCAACCCCTTGCCGTCACTAGAGTAAGCTCCTTCATACTGTGAAAAATACTAAATTTGGTTAACGGGGTCATTAATATGGCAACAGTGGTTGGTGAAAACATACCTGGTATGAAGATGAAGCAGTGCCAAATAGAAAAGGTGGAGATGGATCTAATGCGAGTGCGATTGGTGTGAGAGAGCATATGAGGAGGAACAACATTATCTCCATAACCAATCTCATGCATTGTCTTCCTACAATCCCAACTTTGTTCTCTAATCTCGATAATGACAACACTTGAAATCTGTGATCGGTGGACCATATACGTGTATTAAAAACATGGACAACTGGCCAAACTAGCAAGGATAGTACATCTTACAAGCCACATCATATTTTCATACCTTTCTTATCTTCTACAACAACTTTTCATCATATTTTGTTTTTAATACAACAAAGATTATTATTTGTTTATGAAAATATGATTATCAAAGGACTATTTCATAATAATTCACCTGTACCACCTACCAACTAGTCACCGGTATAAATTTTTTAAGGGTAAGTGGATCGTAACATTGAAAGAAAATAATATAATTTATTTTACTTTTAATTCCATAATAAGTAGTAGTTAATATAATTTTTACTCATTTTAATTATAAAAAAGTTTTCTTATTCAAAAGGTTCAAATATTTTAGGAGACATTTGAACTATAACCTTATATCTTTCAGCAAAATTTCAGTTTTTAATTGCTTCTAGAAATGATAAAGTGAACTATTTCTATTACAAGGTTTTTTTTATTGAATCGATGTTAATATTTTTCTTGTTAGCATTAAAATAAGTTAAACTAAAGATTGATGGTTGAATACCATCCATAATAATAGTAATAATATTATTATTATTATCATTATTATTTTAATGAAGTAATCCCGCAGATTTAGGATTAGATCGAAAAAAAGAAATTAATGGAAGTGTGGGGGTTTTGTATTATTATATTTTTGAGGTGTGCTTTATATTATTATAAAAGACCAGAGAGTTAAATTATTAAACCTAATCAATTAAAGTATACCCATTGTTAAAACGTGTTGTCTTTGATAAAGTTTGAAGATTGGATACACAAATCAAATTATTAGACACTACATTGAGTTCTTATGTTGTGAAATATCCAATTTTTATTGAATAAAGGAAAAACTTAATTAAAACAAACAAAACTTATTTGGGTTTCTACATAAACAAAACAAAAAAAAACATGTTAAATGATAAGTTATTCTTAATTGAGATTAGTGAAATTAAACTATATTAAATAAATTTTTAATTAGTGTGAAATTATTTATTTTTCAGATATTTAAGGTGAAAAGGAATTTTGATAAGAGATTATGTCACGAATTGAAATGGTGTGGTAATTCAACTACTACCTTTTCTTTATTCCAAATAAGAAACCTATTGTTTTTAAATAATAATATATTATTAAACATGAACACATCAAATTCTTAAAATTGGTCCCATGAAAAAAAAATAACCGCAAAATACGTGTACCCCAACTAAGAGTTACAGAACACAATCCTTCTGTATATATAACTAGTAGGTCTAACTTTATGCTTTTTAAAACACATGTGTTATATTTTGTTATAATATATATAAATGTGTATATAGGGGTGGACCCTACCTTGTTTTGATTGGCACTGGATTAGCTCGTAAAAAATAGAGAGGGCGGCTATTTTATATAAAATTTAAACCCTAAATTTGTTGGTTAATAGGTTTGAGTCATCCTGCATTCTTATAGGTTTGTAAGTTTAAGAATTTATAACTTTTTTAATCCTAAGTCATCCTGCATTCTTATAGGTTTGTAAGTTTAAGAATTTATAACTTTTTTAATCCTAAATAGTATCTTATAACAGTAAAAGTGGAAGTATAACTATCAAAATAAAAGATTTTAAGGCTTAGAAGTTCATAAAGAGACATACTATAAAAAATATTAAAATGGATTATGTTATTAAAATTTGGATTTATATTTGTAAATATATAATGTTAACTAAATAATTATTAAAAATACTTAAATAATTTTATATTTAAAATACAAATAATATTATTCGACAATAAAAGATTAAGTAAAAAAAAATACTAGTTATGAGAGAAACATGTTAATTCATAATTCATATTTTAACCCAGAGATGAGAAGTTACACAAGCTGACGGACTTAAATACTAGTTCACCTTGCATTATTATCTATAACAAGAATTACAAAACAAAGAGACTTCACGTCTTTATATTTTAAAAGATATTAATAAAAATGATTGCATAAAAAAATTAGTGAGAGATTACATAAAAACACAAATGATTTGTAATGTATTGGATTGTTTAAATGTATGAGTGGAGTATTTTTATTTTCATTTTTTAGAAAATATAATTAAAGATAAAATAAGAATATGATAATAAATTATATTATATTTTATTTTTGGCTATAATATTCTTAAGGAAATACTAAATACTCGTGAAATTTTAATTATAATTAAAAATTATTAAATTTAAATACTCAAATTTCAATATTAACCACTTTTTTAATGTGATAACATTAACAAAATTAATTTTAATTGCCAATTTCATTTAAACATAAAAAACAAATTACAACCACTAATGCAGTGATTTTTCAAAATTTAATTTATTTTTAGTATACAAATTTATAAATTAAATATAATTTTATTATATGTCCTATGCTCTCCATTAAGTTTTGAGTGTCATTTAAGAAAAAAAAAATAATAAATTTTCTCGATTTTAATCAAATACTTATATTCATTCTCTCTTAATTTTACATCATAATGAATGCACGACGTAAATTAATTAAAAATTAAGATAAAATTGTGATGGATCATAAAAGAATAATTAATATTGTCTCAACTACTGAAAAATAACAATTAAATAGGGACAAAATTTGTATCACTGACACTTAAAAAGCACCAGAAGAAATATTATATACAATTTATTTAAAAACACAACCCTGATTATAGGAGTGAAACGAAAAGCTCATCCATTCTACTCTGAAAACTGAAAACCAGATCAAAATGATTATTAGAAATGCTATGACTAGGACCTCAAAGAAAGTAGCTTGAAATCCTGTTGAACCATCATGCATACACTTACTCAGTAACATCAATGGTGATCACTTGCTGTTGACAGCTTCTAAACTACACCTCACTCACTGTTTAGCCTGCTCAAATAGTCAACAAAAACTTATTAGCTGTAGCGCAAATGTGCAATTTAATATTCCTAACTTGAGAAGTAGACAATTTCATTAAGGAATAGCATAGTGTAAGTAAACATAAACAATAGTAATCTGGTCATTGATCATTATCCAAATCACACGTCAGAGCATAAAATATTAAGAATAATATCCAAATCACACGTCAGAGCATAAAATATTAAGAATAATATCCAAATCACACGTCAGAGCATAAAATATTGGAACTACCCACATGCAACGTAGCAACAATTGGTAGTTGTGTATATTCTCAGTCATGAATGAAGGTCTCATTTTCCACAAAAAGTTCTTAACAAAGAACACAAACCAAGAGTTTTGTTTAGATGAAGGACAAATGTAATGTTGCCGAAATTCTGTGAGGCTAGAATCACCAATGCTTTAACTTTAACTGAACTTATAATATGAAAATTCTTCATCACTGCTTTTATTTATTCTCAAACAGACAGCTATTATACTATATGTAAACAAACAAAAACCACAGTGTACCTGTGAATAGAGGAAGGTACCAAGAATTGCAATGGCTGCACCAAGAGCATTGACAGGGTGAATTGGTGTGTGGAAGATAAGGATTGAAGACACAATAACCGAAATTCTCTTCATTGTGTTCCCTATGCTAAATGTTAAGGGAGAAATCTGATCAAGGGACATGTAAGATACTTGATTGTACAAGTGGTAAAACACACTCTGAGCAGCTACCCACCTATATAAACACGTACAAAAATCTAAAGTTACAGTGACACCAATTTCAAGAGATAAATCTGAGATTTGTAGAATAGTTTAGCTACCAGACAAAATTGGGACCAATCTGAGACAAGGCTGTTTGCCAGCCTGCAGCCCACAGCTTTGGGCCCTCCACAGCAATGGCAAAAGGTGTGAGAATCAACAGAGATAATATGGAAAGACAAGCATAGTAATTCATTCCACTAACACACATCCCTTTCATGCCCTTCTTTGAGAATATATTCCGAAACACAAAGGCCAAATTGGATATCATAGCGCCCATAAATCCTGAAACATGTGATGAGGTCGTTTTAGTGCATTCAACTCACAAAGATCCATGAACTAATTGCAAATTTAACATCTTTTCAACTCTGTCCATTAGAAGAGAACATAGTCACTATAAGTCACCATCTGAATTTAAAAAAATGAAATTTTTGGTAAATAGTTTTACCAATCATATTGAAATTCAGCTCCGTGACAGCAGCAAGGGCGCAACCTCCTATAATTGGCAGCAGTGACAGGTAAACCGGCATAGGGAATGCTTCTCCTAGCAAGAACCTTGATACCAGAACACTGAAAGCAGGCTCTCCACTCTTGATGATGTGGGTGAATGAAACTGCAACTTTGGACATACTCACAGTAGCTGCAACATGCCCAATTGTGTGTGCCACAGCAACCTGCACACTCAAAATTTCAAATTCACCAATCAGTACTTCTAATCCACAATGTTTCACAATTGTAATTTCTTCTGCCCCTAATCTCTTCATGCAACACGTAATGCTGCTTTAGATAAATTCTACCAGCACTTATGGAAGAAGCTAAAGTTAATTTACACAATTCTTTTTAAGTTAATTTTCTCCATAAGATTATCCAAACACCATAAAGTTGAAATCTTGCAACGAGAAGTTGTGAAAAACAATAAAATAAAATTGAAAATGATTACAGGAAAGAGGGCCTTCCAGAACTCGAGATTAAGTTTTGGAGCATCAGCAACCCTTGTGGCCCAAGAGATGAACATGATGAGAGAGCCAGCAGCAAGGGACAAAGTGGAAACAAGCCAGGGATAAGGAAAGGCATTCAGAACCTTCTTGTTGTATATGTTGAAGACCACATTCAAAGCCCACCAGGTGGCAAAATACAAACCAATTTTGAGTCTCTGGGTTGCTTCTATCCCTGCTTCTTCGTCAGAAAGCTCAATGTCAAGCTCTAGTGGGCGTGACCTGTCTGCCTCATAGGCCAGGCACGCTGTGACCCTCCTTCTGAGTTTTGCTGGCAAAGCAAAGTTCTGAGTGGAAGCAATGTGAAGAGGTTTGAGGGAAGAGAGAGCGGGTTGGTTGGTGTGTTGAACATTGTGGATAGAAGGTAATGTGCAGAGTTGAGGCCTTGGAAAGTGAGTTGAGGAAGCAGGGCTGGTGAGAGGCAATGCTGAGTACTTCACCAATGACATCATGATGCTTAAGTTGGCTGTGTGTAAAACAAAAAGAGGTGAATTTGTAGGTGAGAAGATAAGAAAGAGGTATGCATTTGTTGATAAGATCTATGGGCTGTTTTGGAGGTTAAAGTGACAGAATGTGGAAGTGTTTAACGGTTACTGCAATGGAAGTGGTGAGGGAAAAGAGGTTATTCAACCCTGGACATATAAACTATTCTTAGTCTTCATTTTAAGTGATTTGAAACTCCTAGATTTATCAGAACAAACTTTTCAAATTTTCCAGTTCGAATAGAACCCTTCTTTAGTTCTCATAAACAACGTCAATCTTTTAATTTCTAACGTCATTAGATAACACTAATTTGAAATTAATACATCATATAGTGTTACTATGATTCCTATTTGATAAAAACTAGCTGAATAAGTTAGTTCAGCAAAATTTACCAGTTGTCATAATTGATTATAAGCTTTATTATTCTACGGAATCACCAAACCTAGGAAAAATTCAGATACAAGATGTGTTGGTTACATGCTTTAGAACTTCCAAAGCTATTTGGGCCTTATTATTCTAACCTCTTTTGCTTTTTCTCTTTTTACTCTCTAGTTTCTTTGTGTTCTTTGAATTTTCTATTCTACATATTTCTTCACCCCTCAAAACCCTTTTCTCTTCTTCCTCATCATACTCCTCCTCCTCTACCTGTGCCTCTTCTTCCGCCTCTTTGTTTCAATGAACTCGAGCTATTTTCTGTTATATATAAATATTCAATAAAATAACTGTATTTTTTATTAAAAAAATTTAATGAACCGTACCTTTAAATATTAAACTTGTATTCTAGTACTCCAATCACATAGTTTTTAGACATTAATGAAACGTTATACTTGTATTCAAGAAAATGATGACAATTAGCTACATCCTTAAACCACGTGTGACAACTCACGAGAACATGTAAAGTGTTGTTTGAACAATAAAAATAAAGGAAACCACAAAAATAATTGTGATATATTTTTAGAATATATGTATACAAAATAGTGAGAAGTTAAGATAATTATATATAACATTAACTTCTACAAAAATAATTATGCAGTTATTACTTTCGACACAAATGCTAGCACATATTTTTCTGTGGGAATTCTTCATTTTGCAGTCAATCTTGACAAGTTCTCTAAAAAGTTAATATTTGTTTTCGGTGAAACAAGACTCCTGCCATTGTTTGAAATGAATGGTGGCAGACTGAATCGGAAGATGATATGCATGAACAGTTGACGCTTCTATAAGGATTCAATTCACTAAATGCTTTAACAACGTCTGCATTTTTTAAAAACCATCAAAGGGAAACAAAGTCAAATGATTTGGTAATAATTTCTATGGTCAGAGACATGTTCCTTAATTTTGCATGAACGACAGACATACTACAAGAGGGTGATAGAAACCACTTTTTCCCACTGAAAACCAAATTTCAAGCTGGAAACTTGTGAACGGAACTAGATCAGCACAAGGAATAATTCCTCAGCAAACAGGTACTCCAGGGCTAATCTAAATCCATGGAATATTCGGCAATTGGTCATAAGGACTAAAGTGTCATTGGACATGTGTACTTATTTTGTAATTAGAATAACAAGCACAAACCAAACTGGTGGATGCTGTTGAATTTGGATAACGTGGCCCAATCCTCCAAAATACCCGGATATGCATGTAAGAAAATCTGCACACACACTACACACTACACACTACACACTCCAAACATTGGTGGTTGCTCTCTGCTTCTTGTGCAGGACATAAATACATACACAAGACAACCTTCGATTACCAAAGTACGTAAATTCCCATTTTCTCCTGGGAAAAATGGCAGCCTCTGCTGGCGGCCACATAACGGTCTCCTCAGTGCAGTTGCATGGAATGGGGTGTCGTAGGAACTGGAAGCTTGTCAAGTTTTGCAATGGGGAACTCATGGGACGTAAGGTTCAGTTCAAAACTGGTTCTGCCAGAACTGCTTACACTAAGAACGTGAAGCCTCAACACCATATATGCATGTCTCTCACAGCTGACCTATCCACTGAAGCCAAGGTTTACTTTACTCCTTTTGTTTCCTTCTCTTCCACCACAAGTTATATAGTTCAGATACTTCTGATTTTGACTAATCTATACGTATGTATTTGAGTTTTATTAGTTCCTCTTTGACATCATTTTGTACAAACAAACGGCTAGGCAACACAGAAACACTGAAGTTGAAACATGTCAATAAAATTTAGAATCTTGACATCATTTTGTCCCTTTTTTTATATATTTATGTGGAAATAAAACCAATGACTTTCATTTTAAATTTAATCTATTTAGATACCAACTAGAATGTGTTACCTAATTCACTTGTTACTTAATTCTCATAACACTTGATTGCCATACATCAAGTTTTCAAGTGTACTGATGTTTAAACTATACATAAATTTTGTAACAAAGTGTTAATGTGAGTCCATACGAATTCATAAATACATATTTAAAGGTTGCAAAAGGACTTCAATTTTAGTGCTGCCATGTGGTTTATGCATATCTGGGAGAGTTAGTGTGTGCGACATAGCATTATTCAGTTTTGAAGAAGATGAATTGGAATATGGGGTAGTGCAGTTGAGAGATCTAGAAATGGAAAGAAGAAACGCAAGGACAGTGTTGGCAGTTATACTTGGTGGAGGAGCTGGAACCCGTCTCTTCCCTCTCACTAAGCGACGAGCCAAACCTGCTGTAAGTTTTATTTCCCTTTTATTCTGCCATTTTCATAGTTATTCTATCAACTACTAACCTCATAGTGGCGCTTACATTTTAACACTTGGATAATAAGAAAATGAAAATGCGACTAATGGGATATCATAGCATAATGCTACTGTTACATATAAATTTACACCTAAGGAGTTTGCTATGGTAGGTTCCTATTGGAGGTGCTTACAGGCTGATTGATGTGCCAATGAGTAACTGCATCAACAGTGGTATCAACAAGGTGTACATTCTCACTCAGTTTAACTCAGCCTCACTCAACAGGCACATTGCACGTGCTTACAACTCTGGTAATGGAGTCACCTTTGGAGATGGCTACGTAGAGGTATCTCCCATCATGTTCCATCTTCTACTTGCTTGCATTTTAGGTCAGCTTATGCATACGTGGCTTTTAAGCAATTATGCTTGAGTTCTTAATGATCTTCAAGAAAATAGACTATCAAGTAGTTATGCTTGAGTTATAAGATTGCATGTTCTCTTTCAGGTTCTTGCAGCAACCCAAACCCCAGGGGAGGCAGGTAAAAAGTGGTTTCAAGGTACTGCTGATGCTGTGCGACAGTTCCACTGGCTCTTTGAGGTATTAAGTTATAGTGATTGATGCAACTATAACATCTATATAAAATCTCCTTTTTTATGATCTCCGTTATGTAATTTGACTTTTTTGGGTTGGGAAGTGGAGATTGGAGATAGATCAGTGATGTGGAAAAGAGTTCTCGGTGCTTACTTGTTATGACAAACTATAGATTTTTCTATTTCAGATTGCCAAAGTTCCAAATCATTTTATAACTCAAATTTCTCAGACTTTGTTTGTTAAATGTGGTTTTGCTGCTACCCAACTCCAGGGTAGTAGAACATTCACCCTGGTTCACAATTTAAGGTGTTGAGATGTACAAGTCAATCAAGGAACATTTAGATGAATGCTGTTTTTAGGGGAAAGGGTTACATTGCAAATGGCTAGATTTCTGATTTGATATTAGTCAAGTGATGAGTTTCCATTTCCACAACCATGCTGAAAGAGTGGAAACTATTGAGATAATCGACCATTTTCTCGAGCAATTTGTATGTGCAATGATTTTCAAAAAACACTGATTTATTTGCCAATTTACTCTGAACATTGAAGTTTTCATTTCCAATAACAAGGTTTAACTTCAAGACTATTGTTGCGCTTTATTTTTTTCCCCGTCACGGCAAAGGCCTAGAAGAATCTAAATGGTAGTTGGGAGTTCAGTGTGAATATACTTGCATGTTGTAGGATCCAAGAAGCAAGGGCATTGAGGATGTCTTGATTCTTTCTGGGGATCACCTCTATCGGATGGACTATATGGACTTTGTTAAAGTAAGGCACTGTGCCATAAAATCAAATAATTATTCCCCCTTTCAATTCAGCTTATACAATCAAATTATTGTCTCTCACATGTTTCGACTCATTTTCATATGCAGAATCATCGGGAGAGTGGTGCAGATATCACTCTTTCTTGTCTGCCAATGGACGACAGGTAGGTTGCTTGCCTCACACATTGTAACTTTCCAATTATTTCAACATAGAAATTAGTGCAAATGTGTTGATTAATAGGCTATCGTAAGGGTTTAGTGGACAATGAATTCTTATCGAAAGTTAGTAGTATTAAAGTGATTCTTCATGTTAGTAACTGGTAAAACAGGAAGATTGATAAAAGAATCAAACGAAGTCATACTCTCCATGATAAAAAGAATTGTTAATAAGAATTTTATTAGTTTAAGATAAAAGAAACTAAGTACTTGTCAACCATAATTCTTTAAGATTGATGGAGTCACTTAAATTTTATGAGCGAAGATTGTTACATTATTATGTTAAAAAGCCATTTGAAAGCACATTTTAATCCAAACTGATGGTCTCATCTAAAAAACACGAATCAACAAATATTAGTGTCTTTAAGAGGTGACACATTTGGAAAAGGTATAAAAAGAGGAAGAAACCCACGTTAAAGACGAAATAATGAGATCAAGCAAATGGTGTGCTATGACTATTGGAATAAAGCAAACCACATTATTATAATAGTATTATAATGGCAAAAGGTTTGAGTGTGTTCAAAAGATTTTCCATTTTGGAAACCAATATCACAATTCGTTAGCTGAAGAAAAAAATGGTGAGGAAACTTATTCTTTGTTTGCAAAAGACAACTCAAGAACATAAAAAGTATGATATTTGAATAATGATTGTAGTAATCATGCCCGAAAATAGAAAAACTTTTATTAACATGTAATCTTCATTTACCTAAAACGTTGAATTAGGCAATGAAGAGTATGTTGAAGTGGATTGCAAATGTAACTAGAACAGAGCAATGAGATAAGGTAATCCATGATAGTTTATGTGCCAAATTTAGACGAAAATATGTTGAGCATTGGACAACTTTTGAAACATGATTATTCTTTTTGATTTGAGAATCCAAAGTACAAAACTTTTTATTCAAAAGGAAGAATTTTTGTTGTGGTGAAAATGACAAATAGCATATGTTTCTAACATTGGTTATGTGAGAAAACTTGACCTGATGGTTAGAAAAGAAAATGATTATTGTCTATAACACTATATACGTGAACATTTAAATTACAATGGTTTTATGTTTGTTGGGCTTATCGTTTCATCTATTATAAGATTCTACCTAATTCCATAATCGAAATGTAGAGGGTTTTAAAGATCCTATATCAACTAAAATTAAACTTAAATTTAATTTTCTTATGATAGTATCATATGCTTTCTTAAAAAAGCATGGTGTTTAGACTACCCATGATTGAGAAGAAAAATTAAGCATGTGAAGGATATATGCTTCTCAAACATCAACATTCCCAAAGGAAGGAGTAGGGAGAGGCAAAGAAGTATTAAAATTGGTGTTCCCAAATATATATGGTCCAATGGGTACCCTTTTTCATGTTCAAAAATAAGTATTTTATCATATTTATTGACGACTTCACTTGACTCACATGACACGATGAGAAAGAAAGTTGTTTGGAAGAGGACACCGTTTGAATCATATAACTAAAGAAAGCCTTTAGCGAATAATTTAAAAAATTGTATACTCAAGTTCTCAACCGAAAGAGAACAAAGCTTGAAGAACCAATTGCGAGCTACATCTTCATTCATTACACTTCTATATCAAAGGACTATATATTTACAACTTAAAAGAGAAAAACAATAACTAATAGGAATGTCATATTTGATGAGAAAAAATTTCGAGATTTGCAGGAAAGAATGGGGGACAAAACAGTTTCAACAAATATTTTTGCAGCAAAATTCAGCACCTAAGAAATAAGGAATTAACTCTAAATACACCAAATGATTCATTCCTTCAAGTTCATAATCTCCAACCTCAACTCACCAAAAAAAATTAAGACTTTCAGTGATATTTTATGCAAGATGTAAATTTTGGAAACATAAAACTTTGACAGGGCAATTAAAGAAAAAGATTGGAGTAAGGTCATGCAAAAAAGAATTTAATGTAATTGAAAAGAATAAGACATGAGAGCTGTCTTAGAAGCCAAATAAAAAATAAACTATTGGTATCAAATGAGTAAATAAAGTAAAATATAACCTAGATGACTCTATAAAAAATAAAACAAGGCCGGTTCACAACAATCCAGTATTGATTTTGAAGAGACTTTTGCTCCTGTGATGTGTTTAAACGTTGGAGCTTCAATTTCTCTTGCAACAACTCAAAAAGGGTGAAAATAATTTCAAATTGGATGTGAAGTCAGGGTTTTTGAATGGTGAATTGAAAGAAGAGGTCTACGTTGAGCAACCTCAAGACTTTGGATTGAAAAGCCAAGAAGAGAAGATTCATAAATCATAAACTAAACAAAGTTTTTTATGGGTTGAAACAAGTTCCTAGAGTAAACAACATTTACATTTATTTCACTGGGAAAGACTTTAAAATGTCTTTAAATGTACTCCACAATAAAAGAGAGAAAAAAATCAAAAATAGAGAGTAATTCAGTCCCAAATATTATCATGTAAAGTTCAGGATTTTCTTCACAGTTTGATAGAAAGTGAGTTCCTTGAATATTAGACATTAACCTCACCTCCGAAATACCACCAACAAAATGTCCCATATGCTTTAATATGCATGATCACCACCATCTATAGCTTGAAATCACAATGGCTCATCGTCGCTTTCTTGTATCAGACTAGCTTGAAGCATTCTTGTGAGTATGTTAATATAACGAATGAGACATTAAAGTCAATCAACGTATGCAAGCTAAATCTGAATTAGAAACTAGCACCTTTTTTTCTTTAGCATTGTTACGACTAAAACCCAAAAGAATAGCTGAGTCAACAATTTCTATCAAAACTTATTGATATTTATCATATAGTACTGTTCTAAACTCTATTTGTCCATGACAGCCGTGCCTCAGATTTTGGTCTGATGAAGATAGACAACAAAGGAAGGATCCTTTCATTTAGTGAAAAGCCTAAAGGAGAAGAGTTGAAAGCAATGGTACACTTTATGTTTATTATACTAATAGCACTCCCGAAAAGTTTCAATAATTAGAACCACTGCTAATACATACTGCCTTGTAATTTAGCAAGTAGATACAACCGTTTTGGGCCTTTCGAAAGATGAGGCTCAAAAGAAACCATACATTGCTTCCATGGGAGTCTACGTCTTCAAGAAGGAGATACTTCTTAATCTACTAAGGTACTGATTAATATCTGGCAAAATGTTCGGCTTTTTCCTGTAGTTTACTTCATCTATTAATATTTTCTATAAAAATACAGAAATATGCACTGAGAATAAATTGATCTTGTTGCAAAGCTTGATTGTTAAGTGCTACAAATTACTTTAATTTAGATGGCGCTTTCCAACTGCAAACGACTTTGGATCAGAGGTTATTCCTGCCTCAGCTAGAGAATATTATATGAAGGTATGAATGAAAAAATCATTGCATAGGAATCTTTTCTGCTTATTATTTACCTATGGTGCAACAATCTGTGTGCAGGCTTATCTCTTCAACGATTATTGGGAAGACATAGGAACCATCAGATCATTCTTTGAGGCAAATCTTGCCCTCACTGAGCATGTGAGTGTCAAATCACCTTGTTGAGCTTCAATGACTTGAATGTGTTGAGTTCATTAGTTATTAGTGGAAGGTTGTGCTAGAGGTGAACATAAGAAATGAATCGAACTGTTAAATTAAAAAACTTAACTACAAACATTTTTTCATTTCATCCTTTTCAATTTCATTTCATAGAACTATTTTCCTTGTTCAATGATTGAGATCCAAAATCCTTCTTGCCTAGAAAAGCTTACTTCTGTAATTTTTCAGCCACCCAGGTTTAGCTTTTACGATGCAGCAAAACCAATGTATACATCCAGGAGAAACTTACCTCCATCAAAGATTGACAATAGCAAGGTCAGTTCTTCAAACTTGCTCGTGAGAAATTTTGTTTGTAATCCAAACCAGACGTACCAAGGCCTTACTGCATGGAGAAGAGTGAACTTAATTTGTTAGGCATACAACCAAAACAATTCATTTAACATACCGTTGCATGCCTATATTATCATATGAGAATGCGGTACCTACAAATGTGGTCTCATGTGTTTAGATGTTGAACATTTTATTTTACTTACCTGTTGTATCCCCATCCCACACCAGAAAACCGCCTCTTTTCTGCATTTAAATCTCAACCACAACATTGCTATTTGTCCTTTCATGCAGATTGTTGATTCAATCATATCACATGGAAGCTTCTTGAATAATTCCTTGATAGAGCATAGTGTTGTTGGAATCAGATCCAGAATAAACTCAAATGTTCATCTAAAGGTTTGGTGCACCAATTCTACCATCTAACCATGTCTGTTTGAAAAGTTATACAAGATGAGATGCATATTGTTATAAACATTGCCATATATACATAATTTGTTGTTATTGTACATCAGGTCTCAAATTTATAGGTTAACATTCAAATCTTTTGTTCAGCAGAAATATAATAGTATTCTTGGTAGAACAGAAATTTGGCATTTTTCTTAGGTGTGCGCTCATCTAGTTCTATAACTTGTGGTGCATTACACTTGTTTGCAGGATACGGTGATGCTTGGTGCTGATTTCTATGAAACCGATGCAGAAGTGGCAGAACTCTTAGCTGAAGGAAGGGTTCCAATAGGAATAGGAGAAAATACAAAAATCAAGTATGCATTACAATGCTCACTATCCTAACCATTACTTTCTCACGCTTTACTCACTTCTCACATTTCTGCAGGGACTGTATTATTGACAAAAATGCTAGAATAGGAAAGAATGTCGTAATAGCAAACTCTGAGGTATGCTCTTGAAACTACTCTAAATATGTATAGCTTTGCAAGAAGACTAAGTGATACACCTACCATTTGATAACCAACTTTATTTGGGGTTATGATACTGCTAAAACTTTTTGTCAATTCACTAAATCAATGTATAAGAACTAATTAACATCGCTTAAATTCTATAACAAATAAAAGAACCTCACTTCAATTTTCTCTCACAACCCCTAAAATAAGTGAGGGAAACATTGTTTTTACTGGGATATCATGAAAATTCGCAATAGTTTAAACTAAAAATAACATCATTTAGATACCACAAGCGATGCAGTGATTTTTTATATGATGAAAAGTGTACTAAATCTGGCTTTAATGACTTACAGGGCGTACAAGAGGCTGATAGATCTTCAGAAGGGTTTTACATCCGTTCTGGGGTTACCATTGTATTGAAAAACTCAGTAATTGAAGATGGACTCATCATATAATAAATTCGCCCGCCATTTCTTTGCCCCGTTTTACCATGAATTTGGGGATGGGAATGTTTTAAATTTTATGAATAATAATTTAAAAAAGAGCATTTAAACATCAAATATCAATGTATTGTCGAAATGATAGAGATAAATTCACATCTCATATCGGGACAACATTTCTGAGTATGTACTTATATATAATAATTATCAACCTCAAGGATACATTTTCACAGCAGTAAAATATATACACGTTTACATACACAGTTGCACTGAACGTTTCTAGATTGGGCTCCTTTAAAGGGTAAGTTGAAGGGATTGAAGTGTGGGCACTAACTTTGAACCCTTTCTCCCAATGACTTCACCCCATTACTCTCACTCATGTTCAATTTTTGCAATGAGGCAACGGATAGCTGCAACTGTGAGAAGTGGTTCCAGATGAACATGCACTGCCCCTACATCTCTGGCCCTAATTGTCCCACCTTACAAATTTATGTTCTTTAATATTAACTCATCACATTGGATTGTTATTTAAACAAACCATAAAAAAAAATAAACTTAAGCTTTGCAAAATGCGGAACTTTATTCTTTTTCTTCCGCCTGATTCATCCTTAAGCAAATCAACAAAAAGAAAACTTAGAAGCTTTTTTTTTTCTCCCGGATTGATCCTTAAATAAACCAGAACAAAATATATGGAATATACAAGTTTATTTTTCTTAAAAAAGTTAAATTTATAATTTTAAATTATATAATTCGAAATTATATTCCAGATTGTAAAATCTAAAATAAAAATATTTAAGGGTGTAGGTTTATTTAATTTTTTATTAAAAATATAATAACCAAAATTTACCGTTTATTCCAGCACCTCCAAAATTTTCAAAAATTCCAAAACTGTCTTTTAACCCTTTTAGTTTCCGAATGTGTATTTGGGGTGAAAATATGTTACAAAACAACTTATTCCGAAATATGTTGATGGAGTTTTGAAACTGAGCATTCCGTAAGTCAATAAGAGTGTTCTGGAACGAATTGTTCCGAAATGGATTTGGGAGTAAGAATGTGTTCCGGAATAATTCATTCCGAAACTTATTGATTGAGTTTCGAAACTGAACATTTTGTAAGTTAGTGTTTCGGAACTAGTTATTCCATAATAGATTTTCAGGGTATTATTATTCCGAAATAAAGTGTTCCGTAACTCAAAAGAACCTGTTTCAAAAGTTAATATATAGTTTCGGAATAAGTCATTTCGAAACAGGTTTTTTGAGTTACGGAACACTCTGTTTCAGAACAATAATTTCCGAAATTGGAGGTGCAAGGACATTTTTGTCTCTACACTATTATTTTAAGGATAATTTTAAAAAATTTGGGAATGCCTGAAGAAAGACTTGGAGGTGCAGGAAATCTCTAGAGAGGTACAAGAAGGATAGAGCAGCAATTGATTCCTGCACCCCACATTTGCTTCCTGCACCCCACATTTGCTTCTTGCACACTATCAGAATATGTGAATGGAGATTTATGTTTTCTTTTTAATTCTAGAAAACGTTTTCTATAAGATAAAAAGTGACTTACGGAAGATGTTTATGAAAAACATTTTCCATAAGCAACTTTTCTCTTTACAAAAAACGTTTTCAGTCAACACTCATCCACACCTCCCTCTTTCAAAAAATGTTTTCCATTATACATAAATTTTCTACAAAAAATATTTTTCATAAGACATTTCAGTCATCCCACAATTCATTAAAGATTTTGTTTTCCAAAACCCATTTTCACGAAACAAAATACGAACTTTGTATCCCTTATATTAACCCCTACACCAAGTCATATGTTACTTACCTCTCACTGCTAGAAAAGCTTTCCTTGCAACACCCACTATCACGGTTGCTGAAAAACATCCACACCACTGCACCACTCTCTCTTTGAATATTCTAGAAAGGGTATTTCTATATTATCAATTTCTGATGGGTGCAGAAAGTAAATGTGGGGGGTGCTGGAAGCAATTGTCTTACAGGCTTATCTTTTACCAGGCCAATTAACCTTTCAATCCAACTGAACCAGCTCAGCAGGAAAGGACTACTACTAGCTATCATCTTAAACTATCAAATTGATAATTGAAAATCACTAAAAAATTGACAAATCTAAGTCATCTTATTTAGGCAGCCTTGGGAAAAAACATAATTTCAATTTCCACTTATTATTTTTATTTTATTTAAATAAGTTTTACAAGACAAAAAATGATGAAATAATTTTTTTTAATTATTTTTAGAAACTTCAACATAGGCTTATAAAAAAAGATGATATAATAAAAAAATAATCGATCAAGTGCTTAATCAAATTACTTATTTAAATGTACCCATTATGTTTGTTTACTAAATATGTTTTTCAAAATTGCTTAAAAATAAACTATCCTCCCTTCTTCCTTCTAGCATGTCACCTCCCAACATATCCGAAAAAAAAAAATACTTTCAACAATATCTCTCTTAGAACTTTAATTCTATCCTTGTGAGTGTAGCTGGAATTCCACACACTCATTCCTTCTTGGCAGAGTCCGAAATTTTTTTCTTTTCTTCAGTAGCTTGTTATCTTAATATTCTATAGGTACCCACATGATGAAGATCATCCAGAATATAAAAATAGAGTCAATTTGAGGCACACCATATTTATAGTCGACCAGATTAAAATATGAAACTCTGGCAAGGTTTATGGAATAATAAGCTCTTCGCAGTCAAACATCAACTCATTTTCATATCTCTGCAGAACAAATCGCTCATCTGGAACAATAATGCTGGTAACAGTACAATTGATGTCAGAAAAGGGTTTTCTACATGTTCGGCCTGCTCGATGAAGATAATCAATAGCAGTCCTTGGCAGATCAAAGTTGTAAATGTGAGACATTTCTGGAAGGTCAACCCCCCTAGCAGCTATATCTGTTGCTACAAGAAGATAGCCACCTCCTTTTCTAACCTCCTGAATCAAAGAAACAACATAACTGTTGTTACCAACCATTTCCCCCCTTCAATATTAACTTGTCATTTACTCACAAAATGCACATTTTAATGCTACCGCCTCCGACAGGCTTAAGAATTTTGACGAGAAGGTTTAAATAGAAGTCAAATTAAGAATTCGAAATCTAGTAAGTTTTAGACAAACGACTAGGGTAACTCTTGAAATATGTTTTCCCCTTGTAGTCAATGTTATCATCCCCAGCCAAACTCATCAAAGAGTTCCCTTAAATTTTGGTTGATTAATTTATTTCCCAAGGCCAAGGCAGTAATGTCAAGGATTCAAGGCTGAAGAGTGCTACCAACCCACCTCTCAACACTGTTCTCAACACACTATTTCCTATTAATTGTAATTTATGTGCGTCCCACTAGATAGGGAGTGGGATCCACCAAATGGAGAATGAGAGTCACATAGTAAGACCCATTCATCTAATAGGAAAGGAGAATGTGTTACTACTATTTCTTGACAAGGTTTTATTAAAAAATTAACTATAATCAAAACTTATTTCGAACCTAGCTACAAGTTAGACTGAAGGATGACTGTTAAAATGAATTTAGATGCAGAACACCGGGGTCAAAAATGCACGGGGAACAGATAATTAGGATGTTACCAAAGAAACCTCCTATCAGTATCAGTCCACTGAATGGCACTTACCAACAGTGAAGCTGCTCGTGAATTAAAATTCATTTTGTCTTCAAGGAGGAGGACATCTAAATCGCCTTGGTATGATGTCTTCAAAAAGTCAATCAGAAGGGATGTTGATGGAGCCTTTCCAGCCTTTTTGGACTTCTCAGACTGCATAACAGAATATGTAATATTTAGTCGATAGATTTCACATAATACATGGCCAAGTCTAACAGATATTAAATGTAGATATACGGGCTAATCATTTGAAGGGCACTAACTGTTAAGTAATGATCAATAGATGCAACCAAGTCATATAAATATGAACTTTAAGCAGTGTTACAGGGAAATTATCATAACAGAAAAAAGGACCTACGTCCTCTAACTTAAGTAACCTCATGAGAAAACCATAGCTATACTAACTCTGTAGTTTATTACCCAGGTGCTTGTATTTTGTCAAAACTAAGCAAGATTTTAATCAATGATCATCAACAATGCAATTACTCTCCAGAGTGAACCTTGCAATTTAGAGGATCTTGCTCCGAGTAACTGTTCAACAGCTCAAGCACCAATGACAATCACAACTACTTGAATATAAATGTCAAATGGTTTATAGATACAAAAGTGATGAAAAAAACAGTTATTAATCCAACAGTACCAGCACAAAATAGAAATACAACATCGCAAAGTATTTTATCAGGGAATGATAATTATGCAACTTATACTGTTTCTCATGCCTGGGACCGAAAATTTGTAAAGGAAAGTAAAGGCATATATTAATGTAAAATATTTAAAATTTAAAGTAAACTTCCTATACTCCAGATCGTGACCTACTGATTGCATAATCTCATTGATGCAAAATTATTATTGCATAATCTAATTGAAGGAGGAGAAGAAAGTTCTTAGCATACCTGCTCAGCAACAAATATAATGCCAGACTCAGGTGCATCAGATTGTACCAAGGATAACAGGGTTTGTAACTTTCTTTCGGTTTGACATCTCTGATGATTGAAACAGCAAAAGCATTTAGTTAATAGCAAAGATAAGTACTTAATACACAAAGTCACTAACAAAAAGTTGAAGTTTAAACAATTTTATATACATATTCCCAAGATCTAAGGGTGACAGGCAGATATGCTAACCAAGTATTGAAAGAGAAAAACACATACGTTTTTACATGGTAGAACTAGAAATACACAAGGTTTATTTATTCAATAGACAATATTTCTTACTATAAATCTATGATATAGGCGAGATGGCATGGGCTCCACTGCACTGACATGAATATGGACCACATCTCTCTGGAAAATAAATAAAGAAGTCAGAAAGAAAGTTTACGGTACCTGAAAGACAGACATATAATCAGACCAACATACCTTTGTCCATTTTTGCTGCACAGAGTCATGAATAAATCGGTTATGCTGTGGTATAGATGCACTGGCAAAGACTGTCTGACGGTTATTGCAAGATGAGTATGAAGTCAAAATCTTTCGAAGAGAACTCACTTGCTTTGAAGAATTGAAAATACAGTCAACCTAAGCAGACAATAATACAAAATAATAAGAAATAAATATTTATGAAATTGCTGATGGGCAGAAAGAAGAACAGAAGTTGGCAATGTACAATTCCAAGTTTTGTAATTTTCATATTTCACAATTGGTAATTTCTAAAAGGTGTAATGCTGCTTTCCACTCGCTGTGATGTGAAATAATGAAATATAATATGCTAAAAAAACACTTTCAAACTACCTTTTTCACTTAGCTGAGCCCTGATATACATAACTTTTTCAAAGCAATTATAGTAGGGTGGTGGTGTGCAAACTAGAAATATTTGGAAATTTGCTTTTACATTTGACTAAAAACATGTATAAAGACTAGGTGATTTAAATTTGAAATTCAAAACTCTTGCCTCATCAACAATCAGCACACGCACAGTTTCAAGCGAAAAAGTATGTCTTTCAAGCATTTGGCATAAACTCCCAACTGTTGCAACCACTACTGTTGGTGGCTCTGCCTGAAATTTGAGAAAGTTAAACAAGCAAAAGGAGCAAGAAAAGGGTCTTTTCTACAAGACTTAATGATGCCAGCCACCAGTTAAGAGAATATAAAAATCAAAGTGAAAGCAGTGTGTTCAAAAGGAGCAGTCGTATATCATTTTTATGTCATATGTAAAGGTTTGGGATGATTTGGGTAAACAACTCAAGCACTTATTCAATAAGATTTTGTCGAAGAGTTTATCCATAAACCAGAAGAGCTTATCTTGATAAGCTTTTCCATGAAGCTTATTGAAAAAAAGTTAAACAGAGCTTAAAGAAAAGTCATAAGCCACTTTCATAAGATCAAATAAACACTTCGAATAGTAAGAATTTATAATATTTAAAACAAAATTATCTATACTACACTATACAAGAATTAAGGACTCATGGGCTTTTAGGAGATGCAAACCATTTTCCTATCAAAGTCTAAAGTATAAAAAAAAACACAAAAACTCAAGGAATTGGTCATTGATGCCTAATCTGCTTGGTCATCACACCATCCGCTAACCATTTGTGTTATAAACATATAGAGAGTGCACTCTATTTCAACAACTTTAGTAAGGCTTTACAGTTTATTTATTGGGCCAAACAGCAAACAACAGAAGACTCAAAATATACCTAAGAACATAGGTTATCATTACTTTGACCAATCGGTCACATCTAGAAGCTTAGGTAACATCTTCTCGCATTAAAGAACTCTATTAAAAATCACAACTGCTTAATAAATTGAATTAACTTTAAGCTGTTGAATTTTTTATTCCAGATTATCTGTACCCTAAAATTAATTGACACTACAGTTTCTATAATTCAAAGCATTTGCATCCATGAATATCTGGGGCTTCCAAAAAACGGAACAGAGTAAAGTAAAAAATTAGAAAACAAATGAATTGTATCAGCAATAGGAACATAATTAGATATTGTACAGAAGAGTCAATAAAATTTACTAAGGTAGAAAAAGTATGAGAAGCAAGAAGAAAACACACTATCTCTCAAATAATCTCCAAAAGGATTAAAAAAGAGGACATCCTGTGGTGTTAAGTAGAATTCAAAAATTGCAGCAGCATTCATTTGTTAGTCCCCGAATGTATTTGGTCAAAAATACAATACAATAGAACTCATTGAAGAAAAAGACAAAAGGGCTCTACCTTTAACCAAGTCTTGTGCCTTTTTAGTGTTCCTCCATCTAGCAGAGCCATGATGGAACATGACTTATGCTCCCCAACGACTCCAGTTGGCTTTGCAGCCAGTGTCCTAGCTACCTTGGTGACCTTATAATTGAAATTTGTTTATACTTTAGCACTCAGTAGTGCCCCTTCCAAGGGAATTACCCCTGACATGTTGCAGTAAAAATAAGCAACATACTATTATGACATCATAGCTCAAGAACACTCTTACTTGCATTCCGAGTTCCCGGGTGGGCACAACTACTAGGGCTTGCACAGAGGATTTTGCAGCATTGATGATGGAGTGAATCAAAAGCAGATACGTAAGCGTCTTCCCAGAACCTGTCTAAAGAAGAAATGAAAATAAGTCTACCCATGAACAAGGATCAGCACGCAACCAAATAAAAAAAGAAAGAACAAAACCAAAAGGTGTAAAATATAAATAACCTGAGCATGAAGAATGCAGTCATGCCCAGAAAAAAGGTAAGGCAAAGCTTCCCTCTGGATATCTGTGGGCATCACATATCCAATCTCTTCCATCCTGAAACATATTCTTCAAATTCTTAGCACAAAGCAGAGCGGGAAGAAAAGAAAGAAAAAAGGGAGAAAGGTGTTGAAATTGCCTTTGCAATATATGTTGCGGAACGTGAGCTTGGCATAATTCTCTGAGAGTGGGAGTGGTGAGCGTTGTTGGGGTTGGAGAGGTATCGATAACGGCTTCTGGAGTTTTGAATTTGGAATTGCGATTAAGGTTAGTGGCGTAGGGAAAGTGTCTGAGAAAATGGTTGTGAGAAGGAAGTAGGTAACAAGTAGGAGTTGGCTTTTCATATGAAAGAAAACGCAGAATGGGAAACAGTGAGAGCGTGGTGGTGTCCATAGCATCCGCATAGGAGATAGATCGATGGATACACAACCTGATAATAACTGATAATTTATTCCTTTTCTTTTTCTTTTTTTTTCGCGCTTTCTTGCCTTTTCCCGCTCCTTGTCTTTTTCTATGGTTAGAAATAAAAAGATCGGTTTAGGGTTTTAGGGTAGAGATTTTTATTTTGGAAATATAGAATTTTTTTTTTCAGCTCATAAGGTTCTTCTGCACTTCTATAAATCTTAAAATATCCACTTTAATTTTTTTTAAATTATGTGCTTTGAAAATTTAGTGAATTGTAGAATTTGAAAGTCCTCTAAATTCTGTAGAGAAGTGAATGGTTCTAAATTGCACCATCTAAAAATTAAAATTCACTTGCAGATTAGATTAAACAATCTATAAGTTAAAATTCATTTCCAAATTGTGAATTTCGGAAAGACTATTAATATTTTCTCACCCTTAACTGCTTCACTCCATTCCTTGCGTGTCCGTGCTCTGCCGCTTGTGTGATTCTTAATTTTATTTATTTTTTATATGTATTATATAATCTAAAAAATATTTTTTTAAAATGATTTTAACTCGGAAGTCTATTTCAATTGAATGATCTGAAAACTATTTTTTTTTGTAAAACACTTTTAAAGGTAAGTATA
>Ga0209489_103398_pt1 | contig 31134 bp, 21 predicted proteins | sample SiratrowhiteBW_FD_187527 | JGI IMG/M metagenome (GOLD analysis project Ga0209489, IMG submission 187527) | Root nodule microbial communities of legume samples collected from California, USA - Siratro white BW (SPAdes) (version 2) | ecosystem: Host-associated > Plants > Roots > Nodule | place...
ATATATATTCATCTCCGTCTCCCCATAATGTTTTTATAATCCGATATTGCTCATATATTGAGTTTCTAGACAATATAAATATTCTATGTTGTGGATTCAAATAATATCGAGAAATAGAAATACACTTATCATTTATGTTATAATCTCTATTTTGACAAGTTTGACATTTTTGTATTAAATTTTAAATAGCCTTTAAATTTAGTTTAATCTCTAATTTATTTAAAGTTTATTTTATTTCAATTGAATCTCAGATTTAACATATTAATTTAGATATCGTAAAAATATTTTAATTAATTAAAATAAACATATATCAAGAATCAAATAAAAAATTATGAATTCCTAAAATTTTTAAAAATATTGACAATCAATATCGCGAATAAAAAAAATAAAATGACTAAAATGAGAATTTAACCTAATAATTAAAGATGGGTAAAATTGAATATAAGAGGGGTAGAAGGGTGATGCTAGCAAGATGAAAGTGGATCCAAGATCTCTGGATTCGTTGCAAACAACGTTTGCGGCTGTAACAACAACACCATCCAACACTTTCACTCACAGAAACACAGACAAACACACTTTTATTTTGTTTTTGCTTCCTATTTATTTTCAATCTATCTGTTTCTCTTTCTACCTTGTTTCCAAATTTCGCAAACTTCGCGCGTGTGACTCACTCTCCCGCTACATGCTCTTTCGCTTCAGCTTGCCCAATTCATGCTCTCTTCAGGTTCTAATTCTAAACCCCCCCTTCACATTTTCCCATGCAAAAATTCACGTGCAACACTCATTGCTCTACTGGGTCTCTCAAAATTAACTCAAGTTTTTGACTTTCGCTATTGGGCTATGGCGGTGTAATTGATCACTTGCTCTTACCCCTTGATTCACTTGACCCTCTGTTCTTTTCAATATCTTGTTCTATAGTTGCATCTACCAACTCCTGAATGTTTCTCATTCAATCTTCTTTACTTTGCCTTATAATATGTTTAATCCTTGTTCAGTTTGTTCTGAACTTTCTATTATGACAATATAAGAAAGGTGTTTCATTTGGTTTTTCTGCTTGAGTTGTTTGGCTCCATGTTGAGCTTCAGTTTCAATTCTGTAAAATCATGAGTGATATTTATATTGTATTATGTTATGAAGTATAGCTTAGCAACTTTTGTTTTTGCCAGTGGTGAAAAGTGATGGGTAGGCGAAAAGGCAAACCACATCGAGCAGGTGGGATAATCCTAGAGACAGATGCTTCTGCTGAGACAGAATTGAATAAACAAAATGTTGTAGAAGGAGGGGAAGAAGCAAAAGGTAATTTTGGTGGCATTGATAAGCCTTATTTTGTGGAGGTTGCTCGGTTGGATTGGTTGTCGAGTGAACACCTTGATATTTCTGAGGTTGTTTTGAGGGATTTAAAATTGAGTGAAGGTTTTTCTGGTTTTGAATTGTCTGAGGATTTTTGCCGGGATCAGCAGTACTTGTTAAGATTTCGAGTATGTAATGTCAGTAATGTTCTTGGTCGAATCAAATTAGGCCATTGGCCTGTATTGCCCTATACTGATATTCATCTAGAGTTTGCAAGAAGAGCTACCGTTGACCAAGTGGAAACATGTACAGTGTTGTTATCTGGTGTTTTTGACGGACCTGATGAAGGTGTTACTGGTCTTCTTCACTTGTCAAGTTTGAAGTTTGTTACACTGAGGCCAGTTCTTGGGGTAAGGCTTTCTGAGGAAATTTCCTCCCTGAGGGTAAGGGTTGAGGTATTAAAGAGCGCCTTTAATGCATGTGAGTCGCTTCTTGATACTTCTAGACAACTATGGAAAAAGAGTATGGTAAATGTAATGTCTTGGTTGCGTCCAGAAGTAATGACTTCGGAAGTTAGGTATCGGTTCTTTAGCTCTATGCAAATGGATGGTGATCCACAGACAGAGATGGTAGATGACACTTGCAAGGCAAGGAAACATGCAAGGTTTGATCCTGCAGGTTTATATGAAGCCATTAAGCCTTCAAAGTAAGTTAAACATTCTCTTTGGCATTGGATTCTAATTTGAGGGTTAGAATATTTGGTACAATGGTCAATTGATCATACAATAACATACTTCAATTTTCACCAAAGTCAAGTGATAATCAATCCCATGTCAAAGCTTTTTTGTTTATCTTTCGTATATCTTGTGTACAGAGCAGAGCCAATGCTTGAAGATGAGATACCAGAGTTACTTCCTAAATTGAGGCCATATCAAAGGCGTGCAGCTTTCTGGATGGTAGAAAGAGAGAAAGCAGTGGAAGAAAGTCAGGGTGAAAGAGAAAGAAATCACTTTTATTCTCCATTGTGCATACCTGTGGATTTTCTGGACACCAGTTCTCAAATGTTTTTCAATCCATTCAGGTAAATTTCGTCGATGAGTTTTCAAAATATAATATCTATGCATTCTTTTTTATTGTATTATTCATGTCCGGTTGGTCACTCTACCCCCCAACTATTATGAATTCATTCTCTCTTCCCTTGTGCTTATTTGAATTACAATGGCTTCAGTGGAAATATTTCATTGTACCCAGAGACTTCTTCGCCTTATGTATTTGGAGGCATTCTTGCTGGTAGGTCCCAACTTATGCTGCATATTTCATTTTTTCTTCATATAATAGTGCACATTTTTGCTACATTCTAGTTTCGAAAGGTTCTAGATATTTACCACTGTAGAGAAACTACTGTTTTATATATAAAGAAAGTCTTTTTCTTGTTGGCCTCTTTTGCAATATTAATGAATTGACTGTTTCCAATCAAATTTATTGCATAATGAATATTCCATTGGATCTTGTGGCTTTAAGATCATGAGTTTGCTGATAGCATCTTGATGTTGAAATTCTATCTTGTTTATATCTACTGTTTATATGAACCATTCTTTTTGCCATCCACCAATAGCTTAGGTTTTATGGAGAGGTTGGTCTTTGACTTAGTATTATATTATAGTTGGTATTTATTGATGATATTATTGACAAACTATGTGGGTGTTGTATGCATATAGTCTTCCATTTTTCAATATAATAGAAAATTCAGTCTTCTATGACTAATTTATGTTGATGCAACAGATGAGATGGGCTTGGGAAAAACTGTTGAATTGCTTGCTTGCATCTTTACTCACCGCAGATCAGCATCCGGAAGTGACATAATATTTGATTTAGAGCCACAAATTAATGGGGACCAAAAAGTCACTTTAAAAAGAGTTAAAAGAGATCGTGTGGAGTGCATATGTGGAGCTGTGAGCGAAAGTCTTAAATATGAAGGACTATGGGTTCAGTGTGACATTTGTGATGCTTGGCAACATGCGGATTGTGTTGGTTATTCACCTAAAGGAAAATCTTTGAAATTGAAACAAGGATGTGAAAGCAAGACATATAAAATTACCATGGCTGTGAGGGATGGAGAATACGTATGTCGTATGTGCTCTGAACTAATTCAAGCTACTGAATCTCCTATTGCCTCTGGTGCCACTCTCATTGTCTGCCCAGCTCCTATTTTGCCCCAGTGGCATGATGAAATTATACGGTATAAGTTTTTCTTAATCAAAACTATGAATGCTCTTTTTTTGTGTGTATGTGTACATTGCCTTTAGGAGGATCTACTCTATAATTCTGGGTAAGGTCCTGTTTTTAGTCTTATCTCTTACAAAGTTGTTTAGGGTTAAACTCAATCCTACAAAACCAGTTAGTAAGGTGGAGATTATTCTCACTTATGTATTGTATTTTGACACTGTCTCTAGTCAATGTGAGACTTGGGTTTTCTGCATATCCTGTGTGGACTTGGCAGAATGTGCTTGCTGCCTACTTTAGTATGTCTTCGAAGTATGATCACAAAGTGTAATGCCTTTTTAGTTATTTAATTTAGTTATGGTCAAAACTATCTCATTAACTTTATTTGTCATTGTAGCCATACGCATCAGGGCTCCTTGAAAACTTTGGTCTACGAAGGTGTGCGAGAAACATCCTTTTCCAATACGTCTGTGATGGATATCAGTGATCTTGCCAGTGCTGACATTGTATTAACTACATATGACGTGCTTAAAGAGGATCTGTCGCACGATTCTGACAGGCATGTAGGTGATCGGCACTTTCTGAGGTTTCAAAAGAGGTTTGCCCTAAAGAGTGTCATATTCCCCCTTTGTTATTATGTAATATGTAGGATATTTTATCTATACATTTCAAGACAAGTTTAAGAGTTTGATCGAACTTTTCATCCATAAGGTTTGATTGTCTTTGAGGTGTTATATATTGTTTATGATTTCTAATTTTTAAACCTTTACACAAACCATCCACACTAATGTTATATTTTAGAAAACATTTAGATTTCAGTATGTCTATTATGGTCCCAAGTGTTTTAGTAGCCCCTTTTTCCTTGTAGGTACCCTGTCATCCCAACTCTTCTTACAAGAATATACTGGTGGAGGGTTTGCTTGGATGAGGCACAAATGGTGGAAAGTAATACTACAGCTGCCACTGAAATGGCTCTAAGACTCCATTCAAAGTATCGATGGTGCATTACTGGTACCCCAATTCAGCGAAAACTTGATGACTTATATGGACTTCTAAGGTTTCTTGTGGCCAGTCCTTTTGATCAATACAGGTGGTGGACTGATGTTATTCGAGATCCTTATGAGGTATTTTCTCTTTATTTAATGTTTTACGAACTTGGTGCAGATTGACTTTCCTTATTACTAGTTTTTTTCTTTAATTTTATACTAAAAATTGAATATGCACTTGGAGCAAGCTAGAACTAATATGGAAATCTAAGTCCAAATTGTATTCTCATTTGACATGCTATAAGCCTTGTGTGTATAGAGACAATCATCAATTACCTTTTTGCCATTTTCTTTTAGTTTAGACATCTCTAATTTTGTCATGTCCTACATCTAAATCACTTCTCCTTTCAGCAGAGTTCAGAAAGGTTTGTAATTTATCTATACTTAGCTTAGCTATTACTCCGTACTTATGCAGAAGGGAGATGTGCGAGCTATGGAATTTACACACAAAGTTTTCAAGCAAATCATGTGGCGTTCTTCTAAAAAACATGTTGCTGACGAATTGGACCTTCCATCCCAAGAGGAGTGCCTCTCTTGGCTTACACTCTCACCTGTAGAGGAGCACTTTTACCAGAGGCAACATGAAACTTGTGTTAGAGATGCCCATGAAGTTATTGAAAGTTTGAGAAATGATATTCTTAGTAGAAAAGGCCCAGGTTTTTGCCTAGTGTTGAGTAATTTCGTTTTATAAGTCCTTTGAAAGAAATGTGCATCCATGGTAATGATTGAACTTGCAATGTTTGATGATATCCAGATTCTATCTCTTTGCAAAGTTCCTCTGATCCTTTAATCACTCACACCGAGGCAGGGAAGCTACTGAATGCTTTGCTGAAGCTTCGCCAAGCATGTTGTCATCCGCAGGTTGGAAGTTCTGGGTTGCGCTCCCTACAGCAGACACCAATGACTATGGAAGAAATACTAATGGTATGTTACTTGGAAGGATCTTTGATTTGTTTTTTACATGCAATATGCAAATGTCTGTCAATTTTTTATGGAACTTAATATGCAGGTTCTTATAAGCAAGACCAAGATAGAAGGTGAGGAAGCTCTCAGGAAGTTAGTTATTGCTTTGAATGCGCTTGCAGCTATTGCTGCAATACAAAACGATTTTTCTCAAGCTACATCACTGTACAGTGAAGCTCTTACTTTGGCTGGAGAGCACTCTGAAGATTTCCGCCTGGATCCTTTGTTAAATATCCACATTCATCATAATCTTGCTGAAATACTGCCACTTGCTTCAAACTTCGCATTAACATTGGCATCCAAAGGAAAACAATTATCTGAAAGTTCTGAATTTAAGATGACCAAAAGGCCTTTAATTGTAAAGGTTGACAGTTGTCATGTGAAGAGGCAAAAAATAAGTGGTTGTGATGATGTAAATGTAACCGTGCCATCTACAGAACCATCAAATGTTAGCCTTTCAGAAAATGACACAAAGGAGGATCTGGAATTTGATAATTTATTAGCCAATTCTGTCAAATCCTTGATAGCAGAATGTGAAGATTCAAAACAGAAATACTTATCTGTCTTCAGTTCAAAGCTATCTGCAGCCCAACAGGAGTTTCAAAGTTCTTACATTCAGGTAAACATATTCAGCTAAGAAAGAATTTGTTCACTCATATTGAACTTTGATATTTGTTTATGTAAGTTGATTACTTCCTGTGGAATGCGAAGAGATCTTAGTCTGTATGTAATATTGTAACTCCCAATATTGGTTATAACCAAACTATTTCATACTACGTTTATTCCTAATACACAGTTTGTCCACCATTAATTTAAGCCACAATAACCATTTCTTTGACCATTTAAGAGACTTATTTGAATGACACAAACTAACACCTTTTTTATGAGATTGATAAACATAGTGATTCTGATATGGAATGATCCTTATTGGGAAAACCCCCAGTTCTACAAAGGCTAGGGATAAAACCTAGAAAGATAATATAAGTGAGGAACAACTCTTATTTTATAAGTCAATTTTGTGAGGTTGAGTTAGACCTAAACTCACATTCTATGGTAGTATTAGAGCTTATCTTGAATCAATTATAAGGGTCACCCACCATTTTGTCTACTCACCAAGCCCAATAGTGTTGTGCATGAGAGGGTGTATTGGGAAAAGCCAAGATAGAGCTTGAAAAGAGTATATAAGCGGGAAAAAACCTTCACTAAACAAGTTAATTTTGTGGGGTTAAGTTAGGTCTAAGTCCACATTCAAAGCTTCCTCCTATACTGGTCTAAGGCCAAAGTAAGAAATACTTGAAGAGAAAGTAGATACGGGGAGGATATAAGATGAATTCCTTCCAGACTTTTTAGCTATAGAAGGGCCAAAGTTATTATCCTTGGTTGTGAGCATAGGAGCATACATTGATCTTATATTTTTGTAATATTAGAGTTCTTCAGAGAGAGAAAGGAAAAGGAAGCGAAACTAAAAAGTAGACTTGTTTGTATTCAATTCAATTGATTTACAAGAGTCTCTTTATGTACAACAAAGAGAAAGGTACAACTGTCATGGTCATAGCTAGCAAGCCTAACTAGCTAAATAGTTCTTGCCATTAAGACGAACCAATAAGATATCATACTTTTCAATATATATGAGGCTGAGAAAAAGAAATCACAAAGAACTAAGGTTGAACAAAAGAAAGAACAGGTTCTCAGACTAAATGAGAACAAACTTAAGAGAAAAGAGACAAAGGCTAAGAATTTCTGCCTGGGCTAGGATGAGATCATAACCTAGATTGATATCATGTCAAACTCAAGAAAATATAAGTCAAAATTTCGTCTTATTTCTCTGTTAGTGTCTGTTTGGTTGAACTGATTTGAGAAGATTTACTGTTCAAGAAGATGAATTTGAGGGGATGAAAGCTGTTTAGTTGACCTAATTTGAGAGGATGGATGATGACGGATTTGCAGGATGACATCTTCCATGACCTAAAGAGATTTGAAGGGATGAAACTTAAAATTACAAAATAGCCTTCATAAATGAAGTAGAAATTACGAAATACCCTTGTAAACATCTATAACATTTAATGATATCATGTATATGTTGATAAGAGTATTTAATTTTGAATAATTACTTTTAATTAAATGTTATCTATTAATATTCTTTATTTTAAATTTAAGTACATCTTTCATTTGTTTTAGTCAATTTAAGTAGACTGTTTATATATTTTTTATTATAACTTATTAATATTTTTATAGAAATAAAATAAGAATTCAAAAAATTCGTATTTAATTTCTTCAAAATATAATAGAAAAACATTTAACTTTTTAAGTAAGAGAATTAATAAAAAAGTAAATTTAAAAAACATTGCAAACTATTTTTATTTAGACTAATAACGTTAAAATTTTGAATTTAAGTAAAATATAAAAATAATTTATACTTGCAAAAACAGTAAATTTCAATAAAAAAAGTAGTTTAGATTGTAAGAATTTTTTTTTTTACAGATTTCAGTTAATTATAATTTAAACTAAATTGTATATTTTAATAGAATAATAAATTTGTAATTTTATTGCATTATTTAGGATTTATGTTTAATTTTAAATAATTTAGAAGATATGTTTTAAATAATTTTAGTAATGTTTTTTATATTAAAATCAATTTAATTCAATTCATTTTAATTTTTTATCATTTTATTTCACAAGGGTTAATTAATATTTTTAGAAATATATCAATTAAAAAAATAAAAACAAATCTATAACATCTGTCAAATCATTTTCAAACTTTCATAATCCATCTCCTCAAATCCCTTCAAATCTTATCATCCATCCCTTAATCCAAATAATTTTTTCATCCCCACACAATCCACCCAAATCCCTTCAAATCCATCTTCTCAAATCCACTCCCCCAACCAAACAAAGTCTTAGAGAATTCTGATATAAATAGTATAATACAAAGCTAATTTTCAGCCCTAAACAATGTCCAATTTGCTATAAATGTTATCCTAATTATGGAGATAATAACATAATTAGATAATTACAATTGTACAATCTCACAAATTTTGGTAGTCTAATAGATCAGATAATTTGCTAATAATAGCAAATATTCTGCCAGTAATATTCAATTAATTCCATTGACACAATATTCCAGAAATTAATTCCATTGACATACAAGAAGTGGAGTAGAATGTTGTTTGTGTTGAGGGAAATATGGGTATATATTGTATTGAGCAAATGGATGAAAGTTTCTCTAAATAATATGGCTTGAATTTCCTTGAGAATTTAAGTAAAAGTTGCCTTGAGTGGGAGCACGATAATTCTGATCAAACGGGTGATAGCAGAGGAAAGTAACAGGTCCATACTTGAAGTATTCTTGTCACTTACTATTAGCAAAGTGTCCTCCACGACCATAATCACCACCTCTATAATCATGGTCGCAGCCACCATAGAAGGAAGAGGATCCACGAAAACTAGCGATATGAGCTTTTGCATCTTGGTTCTGCACATTCTATTATTCGAAATTGAATTAGACGTTGGTGCTTGAATTAGATTAACAAAAGCACAATCAACACTATAAGAAAAAAATTATTTAGAGACCAATTTTTAGCTACCAAATGAAATGGTTGCTAATTATGACCAAAATAGCTACCAAATTAGATTTTGGTTGTTAAATAGCTCCAAAATAGAAATAATGATTGAATTTAGTGACCAATTAAGTCAAGATAATTGGTATCTAACATTAGTTACCAAAATTTTAGTGATCTACACCATTAGATTCTAAATTAGTCTCTAACTTAATTAGATACCAATTTAGAATCTAATGGTATAAGTCACTAAAATTTTGGTAGCTAATGTTAGATACCAATTATCTTGACTTAATTAGTCACTAAATTCATATTTTGTAGTTATTTAGTAACCAAAATTTAATTTGGTGACTATTTTGGACATAACTAGCAACCATTTCATTTGGTAACTAAAAATTGGTTTCTAAATAGTTTTTTTCCTGTAGTGCAAGAAATTTTTTTTTTTGAAACTTTTGAAGGCAAAACTCATGTGCTAGAAGAAGAGCTTCAACTTCTTCTTTCAATAACAAATTCATAGTCCGGAGACAAACCTTTAAGAATCGCATCAATGTGTTCTTGAAGAGAAACAATATTTTCCACAAAGGCAAGATGACAACCAAAACTTTCATTCAAAGAAAATTCGTCATTGAACCATTTTCAAGAGATGTGGGATGAAGTTTAGCACCAAGTTGTTGAACTCTTGCTCATGTCTGTTTGTGAAAATGCTCATGAAGTTCATCTCAAACCTGATAGGACTGAACACTTTCAAGAACATGAGAAAGGACAGATTGCGATAATATAGATTGAAACCATGTCAATAACATTTGATCTTGGTGTTCCCATGTCTATATGCTGGACTGATTGTTCCATATTCACAATCGGCTTCATTAAGAAATTGAAGCAAAATAGATGGATTAACTACAAAGTATTGAAAATAATGCAATTTGATTCTTGGTTCCAATTGTTGCTGCCAGCAAGAAGTTGCAATCATCTAGTTTCTCCAAAATCTTCACGAAGGTTGTGGAGGAAGGGGAAGGAGGAGGAATTAGCTATAAAGAACCTTCAAGCTCTTGATATGTGTTTGTATTCAATTCAACTAATTTACAAGAGTCTCTTTATATAAAACAAAGAGAAAGGTACATCAGTCATAGTAATAGTTGGCAACTGTAACTAACTAAATAACCAAAAGTTTAACTACTAACAAACTAATAGAAAGCTAAGAAACATATTAGCCATCCGAGTAATAGAATACTCACATGTAATGACATTTTTTCTCCAAAATCAAGGCACAACTCTCCCTTTGTTTAGATAGGAAGTTAATTCCTATAAAAGACTAAGCATATACCTTGGTTTACCCACTTCATTTTCATTCAAATTGAATCACTGTACTTGTGCCTGCCTTATGTTTTCATAGTTAAAAAAGGAAAGAATGCAAGATGTGTTGCTTATAGAGGCCAAAAAAATAAATATGATCACTGATTTTGTTTCATTTTGAGGATAAGCAATTTTTATGTTATTTAGTTAATTACATGAGATACATAGTAATACCGGACCATGTCGAGAGGCTTTAATATGTTAAAACTATGAAGAGATTAATCTACTCAAGGTTTCTTGCTTTGATGATATTTTCTGTAAATGACATTTGTATTTTTTTGTAGGTCAGTAATGCTTATCGTGACAGTAGAACAGATCAAAATACATTTTGGTGGTTAGAAGCACTCCATCATGCTGAACAGAGCAAAGATTTGTCCACTGAGTTGATTAGAAAAATTGAAGAAGCCATCTCAGGAACTTCAAGCAATTCAAAGTCATCAAGAATAACTGCTCGGTCAGTAAGGCTTTGATTATGTAACAAAATTGTCTAGTACTGCAGTTTTGGCGTTATCCATATACTTGAATTTCTGAGTTATGCTTGATCTTTATATGTAGGATAACCATAAAGAGTTGCTGAACAATGTAATACATTTAAAATTGATATTAACAAAGTACAATATCTAGTTTTGAACAATGTTATGATATATAATTATTACTTGTCATTTTCATATATATGTTGTCCATGATTCATAGAAAGTAGACTTTAAGCCTAACTCATCCTTACAAAATCGGCTTGAAAGGTGAGATTTATATCTATTTATTTTGGACATATTTGTAGTCGATGTGAGATCTCCAACAATGACTATTGAGAAAAACTCAAGTTTCATATTGGCTAGAAATAAAGCCTAGAAGAGAGTATATAATTAGAGATAATCATAATTTTACCAGGCAAGTTTGTAGGATTGAATTAGGTCTTAATTCGCATTCTAAAGATTGTATAAACGTCTATCCAAGATTCATTATTGAAGGATCATCCATCATATATCCATGTAGTACCAAGTCAACAGTGCTGGACAAGAGTTGTATTGAAGAAAAGGCCAAGTTCCACATTGGCTAGAGATACATCCTAAATCACAATATATAAGGGAAATAATACTTACCCTACAAATTAGTTTTGTGGGGTTAAGTTAGGTCTAAAACCCACATTCTAAGAATGACCAACTTTGACTGCTATAGTTGTTAAGCAAAAAATTTCGTTAATGGTTTTCTATACAGAGTAAAATCTCAATTTAGTTTGCGCTGAAATTGAACTTAATTATTAAGAGTGTGCAGTAATAATCAAACTTCTTGTTCTAACCACTTGGTTAGAGAGGCTTTGATACCATGTCATAGAAGAATACCCAATAGCTTAAGCAATTAGCGAACGCATATGAATGATTGTAAATCTCTAATACATGGCATTTGGGAGGGATCTTCTATTGTGCAATCCTATTTCAAAATTATTTGCTTAGATATTTTGATAAATAGCTTCTAGTAAATTGACTATGAGATCGCTATTACTCATGTGTGTTACTTTTAATCCAGTTTCCGAAGCATAAGCTCTCTAAAGTATCAAATCCAGACAGGTTTGGATCAGTTAGAGGCCTCTAGAAAAGCACTACTAGATCGACTGTTAGAAATTGATCAGACAATGGAAAAACCAAAAGAAGAAGATATTGAAGGCGTGGGTAAATGTCAAAATTGTCAGCCTAATTGTGATGGTCCCCCATGTGTTTTGTGCGAACTAGATGAATTGTTTCAGGTTTGCTTTTAGCTGTCAATTTTATTCATCCTGTGTCTACTGAATGTGATATGGTTTCATGATTTATTTTCTTCCTCAGGATTATGAAGCAAGACTATTCGTTCTTAAGAATGAACGTGGAGGAATAATTTCATCTGCTGAGGAGGCAGTAGATTTTCAAAAGAAAAACTCTGCGCTGAATCATTTCCTCTCAAAGCTATCAAAAACTAGTAACAGTTCTACAACATCTGATATTAGTCATGAGGAATCAAAGAAAAGGAATGTTGGACAAAGAGTAGTGGTTAGTTACTTCATTTGATTGACATTTGCTTTGGGTCGTAGACTACTGCAGATTTATTATACCTCTTCTTTCTCTCTATCTCCTGTTGTTTTAACGATGATACTTCTCTTTCATTGATATAAGAGCATCTACAGTGCAAAATCTTAGAAAGTCAGAGTCTTACTCTAATTTAAATGAATCCCACTATGTTACATCACTTCTCAACAACTCACGTATTTTATAAGTTTTGCTCCAATGGTGAGCTCTTATTATGAGAACCCCGCACTTCAATTTGTTAATACTTAAAAATGTAAGAACCCACACTTGAAATATTGTATTTATTGTTAAGACCTAGTTCTTAAGCTTTCTCCAATTAGATTTTCCTATGAGACCTGATGCTTAAATTTAGGAACCTTCTTAAGATCTCTGCATTGAAAATATTCAGTGTCTATTGAAAGAGAGTTTTGAATTGTTATATTACAAAAAATGAAATGAAAATGGAGAAAAGAAAAGGACTCCTGAAATATATGAATTCAACACCATGTTCCATCATTGTCCAGGAAAATTCTCAATTCTTGTGACTTGTTGTATTACATTGCACTGTTTTAAATGTTCCTTAATATATTGTTCCGAAGTGTCAAGATGCACTCTGGCAAATTAGATTCCGAGACTAACCATCAACAATGATTGACTCATGTTTTCATTTCAAGAAAATTTGGCTAGTATTTTGAAACATGTAACATTGCCTTTTAGCCTTCCAAATTGATTGTGTTTTGCCTTTTAGGTTTCAAGATCAGCATCTGAGTTGGAGCTAATTCTTGGAGTTATAAAGAACTTCTGCAAGGCTCGATTAGGAAGGGACTCTGTCTCAGCGGCCACCAAGGATTTACATGTTTTTGAGGTATAGCCTTATGAAATATTTTCTATGGATAGGATTCCTCTAGGAGTTATTAAATTATTCTGAGGTGTTTTTTTTCTTTTCAATTTTAATCTCCCATCCTCCCAAAATACAAGTAAACCTTTTCAGAATTGTTTGATTGTGCTCAGTAAGAAAGTAATTGACTGAAAGATGTAACTCTTTTTAAAAGCTAGGATTATCTGTAATAACAATTTTGATTGACTTGGTTCCTTTTCCTCTAAAAGGGAATGCGAAAGGAGTTTGGCCATGCAAGGTCTTTGGCATTAGCTCAAGCTCAGTATCTGCGTGCACACGATGAAATAAAGATGGCTGTTTCCCGTCTGCACCTAAGGGCAAGTGAAGATGATAAATCTCTCGATGCTTTAGGTGAAAATGAATTAGTTGCAGCTAGCTCCAACTTTTCCCACGAAAAGTTTATGTCATTGACCATGTTGTCCCAGACAAAAGGAAAACTCCGCTACTTAAAGGTATAAAGAAATAACCCTTAGAAATTTGTATATATTGAAATTTTCTCTTTATATATATATATATATATATATATATATATATATATATATATATATATATATATGTATATATATGTATATCTTAAAAATTTCTAAATAATCAAATTCAAAATTGGTCACCATTGAACAATTTATGATAACTGTTAAAGTTTGCTGAAGTTGATGGGAAATTGTATTGTAACTGAAATCTTCAATAATTGAATATTTTCATTAATAATTGATGAGTTATAAAATCTCTCACGGGCATCCAGATAACTGTTTTTGGAGAGGTAAATGGTTAGTTTAATCCTTGCAGTCTCATTCTTCATAGTTAATTTAAAAATTTTAGCACTAGGTGAGCTAGTTCATTGTTCATGCTTTAGTCTCACAGGGCTTTTGCATGAGGAGGGTGGGGTAATATGCTGGAAACATAGAACAATTTTGAGAATTGGTTCTTGACAATAATAATCATTAATTGCTATATGGGACGTGGGAAATATATCTGAATGGTCATATAAGAGTTCGTTTATAGACCAAAATTTGTTATAAGAAACTCGTATACATATGAAATTGAATGAATAACTAAAGGAAACCTTTACTATCTAAAAGATTCAGTGATTCTCATTTTTTTCCTTGAGATTTATTTAGCTTCACAAAGATTCCATTTTACATGGTTAAGATGTCTCATGTCTTGTTTCGTGGTTATCAATATTGTTAGGATACACTATTGATTGATGTAACTGTCAGTTGAAACTATTAGTTATATTTCTGTTAATTTGTTCTCAGCTGTTATAGCTGGTTAGTGTTCAGATGCTTTAAATCTGGACAGTCATCCTTTCTGTAAATAATTTTGTACTCTTCTATATGGATCAATCATTAAAGGCATTACAGTTTCAGTTTATCTTTCTCTGATTTTGTTTTTCCTTAAAGCTTTATGATCTTAACAAAAATAGCTATGGTACTCTTTGAAAGACTTGAGCAAACCTCTCCCCTTGAGCTACCTTCTGGGGTTGAGCTAGGCCCTTTTTGTTTCTAATATATGTCAATACTATCATTCTGTCAACATCCTCTATGTCAATATTAATGAGGGTTGTCAATTGATGATTTTCACTGTTCTGTTTCTAGCATGAACTCATAAGAGTTGCAAGGTTTTAAATTGTGGTCATGGGTGATTGTCATTTGCCAATCTAACTATAAACTCAACATGATATTTCTTAAATTCCTCATTAAGATCCCTGAAATATATGATATTTCTTTTCTGACTTGGATGCCTAACCTAAGCTAAACCATTTTTCAGGGTTTGGTTCAATCTAAGCAAAAAATGCTATTTGAAAGTCCAAACAGTTCTTCATGCACACAAGAAACAACTGCAATGTCAAACTCTACAGAAGAGAAGGCTGTACGTATAGCTAAAACTGATGATGAAACATGCCCAGTCTGCCAAGAAAAGCTAGGCAATCAGAAGATGGTTTTTCAATGTGGACATGTTACATGCTGTAAATGTAAGAATTATACGAGGAAACTTTATATCATTATTCTTTAGTTGTGTTGGAGATCTAATAAAAGTCGTTTGTCTTCACCTAGCAACTTAAGCTTTTAGGAGAGTTGGTTCTTGACATGATTTTGGAGCCTCTATGATCAAGTAACGTAGAGTTTGATCATTGTTCATTTCATTCTAAATAAAACGTTGAATTTTTATATGGTAGATATGAGTTTGTGCATTGGCCACACTTTCAGCTCAAATTTATCGGTGGTTGTGTGTAAAAGGGCATGTTGGAGATCTAATGACATTATCTAATAGCTTAAGATTTCAATAGTTAGATTATGATAAGTTGTTTTGAGTCCTGCACGTACTTCAATCTGTGTTACCAGACATATAATTGCTGCTATATTATACAGAAAGTATTTTGTTTCATTTGTCTTTTCTGCATTACTAAAAAATACTGTATACTGAATTAGAATTGTTCATCTGCATTTCTCCATGTCCAAATAAAACATGAAGCAAATAGTATCAGTATACATAGCGTGTGCGCTTCTAGTAGTACACTCATCTATCTGTTTTCAACAGACATATAGTTAAGCATTTATTGACTTTGAAATGAATATTATATGAAAAATAACTATGCATCTATTTTACAGGTTTATTTGCTATGACTGAGAAAAGACTTCAAAATAGCAAGGTTCATAATTGGGTGATGTGCCCTACATGTCGGCAGCATACTGATTTTGGAAACATTGCCTATGCTGTTGATTCACAGAATGAATCTTCCAATCTTTCAGAGCTGCATACAATTGACAGCCGTGAAAAGTGTGAAACATCCATTACCGTCAAAGGATCATATGGAACTAAGGTTTTTTTTTCTGCATAAGATCTTAAATTCTATTGATAAACTTTGTTTTCTTAATTCTGAACTTTCATGGATTTTTACTTTTTTTTGCACTGGATATTTTACTTCTAATTCCATGGCACAAATTTCAATGTTTGTCTGCAAACCCTTTTTTCTTTGATACAGGCTTATGTCTATCGTTGTTGGACTTTAAAAACTGGCATGTAGAGTTAATTGTCTCTCAGCGTGTAGTTTAGACTTTAATTCTTTTGACAGCATTGATATGATATTGAGATGCTTTTCCTTTTATTTGCAATTCGTGGCAAATTGATTTTCTATGAAATTAAATTTCCATAGTCTAATTAAGCTAGTAATCCAATAACGGTTAAGAAAATTTCTATTAGTAAATAGATACAAAACCATTTTTCAGTTGTCACCGAGCATCTTAAGGTATTAGTAGAATAGGTTTGTTCTTGTTGAATTAGAGCCTATACAATGACCAAGTGGTCAACGGTTCAACCAATAATGCCCCCATTCTGCATAATTGAACACAAGTTACCAATGGCATATTCGATGCTTCAAACAGAAATTCTGTGTTTGGGTGTGCTAGAGATACAGAACCATTATTAGGTCTCCAACGATTTATGTATTCAGGAGAGTTAGCCCTTGAAAAAATGATAAATTTTTATATCTAAATTGTTACTTTGATATCCTGATATAACTTGAGGAAATAAGTAACTTGTTCATTATCGTAAACAGGAAAAGAATTTGTTTAAAGAAAAAATTCTTTAATGAAATGAGATTTTATTTTTGACATTTTTTTCTAAATTGAGAAAATTAAATATTTCATGCCACAGAAAGCATAACAAACACATCATAAGTGAGTTTGTTTTTGAACAAAATGTGATTACAAATTTGTGCTAGATACACATGCTAATAACCATTCTTTTAATTTTAAATCTGTGATAATACAGAGTATAAATTGCTAAATAACTGAGATGTATATAAATTTGTTTGAAATATAGTTTATCATACTGTGTTAGGGAGGATTATGATCAATCTAATAAGTTTTATTTGATCACAAAGTGTTTATGTTGTGGTGTCTATTACAATTTCGTATTGACAAGAGTTTAGGAAAATAGTCTATCATTCTAGAGACAAGGATCACATTCAATAATTATTTACAAAAGAAGACTTTTTAAGATATTTTTTAAAAATTTAAATATCCATATAAAATGTGTTAACATTTCTCAAAATATATTGTTGCTACAAATACATTGTAACTTGCTTTAGAAAATAAGACATGGTTTGGCTTATTTGATTTATACTATATCCCTTGTGCCCTCTAACTCTTGTATTCCTCATATTTTTCTATATTTGGTGTGCTGTAGATTGAAGCAGTCACAAGAAGAATCTTGTGGGTAAAGGCTAATGATCATAAAGCAAAAGTTCTTGTATTTTCAAGTTGGAATGATGTACTTGATGTATTGGAGCATGCCTTCACTGCCAATAACATTACCTACATCCGGATGAAGGGAGGCAGGTATGATAATCTGTGCACTTACTATTTCTCCATTTATTTGTGTTTTTATGCTGGGCTACTAGACATCCATTTGGGGGATAAATTAAAAATACAACATAGGCAAAGAAATGATTATGACTATGATCCTATTGTGGTCCCACACATTTATTTTCTCCCCAATACATTCCTAGCTTTCTACCTCTTCTCATTTTGGCCACACGAGGTTATAATTCTCTTCAATTTGGTCAAGTTGTGTTAGATCTTAGATTCAACATATAAAACCTGTCTCCCAACTAGTAGGAGATTGAGTTAGATTAAGTCGAGCTTGGTTTGACTGAATCACAGAAAAAACTCAGCTTAATCTATTTAAGTTGGATTGAGTGGTATAGTCCATAAATTTGGTTCAGAAGATAACCATCTAGGCCTTGCTTCAGTTAAAAAGTATGGCTGATGATGTACTACTTAGAGAATCAGCCTATTTCAACTTTTTTATACTTATGTTATTTTGGTTATGAATTTGAGTTCAGAAAAGCACATGTTGGCATCAGTCAATTTAGAGGAAAACAGAATGATACAAAAGGATGTGAGGGTCCAACACCAAAATCTATTCAGGTGTTGTTGCTTTTAATCCAACATGGTGCAAATGGACTCAATCTTTTGGAAGCTCAGCATGTGGTTCTTGTAGAGCCATTGCTCAATCCAGCTGCCGAAGCACAAGCAATCAGTCGTGTGCATCGGATTGGACAAAAAAATAAGACCCTCATTCATCGTTTCATTGTAAGCACTCTTATCTCTCTCCCTATCCTTCATGTGCCAACTCAATGTAACAATTATCCTTTTTCATTTTATTGTCATAAAAAAATAAATTCAGCACATGAACTGTTCTTATAGTTTCTTTCTTGTATGTGTTAGGTAAAAGACACGGTTGAAGAGAGTCTATATAAATTGAACAGAGGCAGGAGCAATCATTCATTCATCAGTGGAAACACTAAAAATCAAGATCAACCTCTTTTGACCCTGAAGGATGTGGAAGCCTTGCTGTCTAGAGCACCACTTACTGTGCCAGAAAGTGAAGAAAATCCTGGCACAAACACAAATCTTAGACACTTGCCACCATCAGTAGCAGCTGCTATAGCTGCTGAGAAGAGACTTAATGAACAAAGGACATGATTTTACTTCTCTTCCATTGATGGGTTGCATTGCTTTTCAAAGATGCCACTAAACACAAATGCAGTCATATCAAGAGGCAAGCGCAGATTCAATGCAATAATCTGTCAAATGTAGATTCTTACCAAAATTCTACTGTCTAATATTTCTAAATTTATTTATTCTTGTACATAATTTTAAGTGTTGAGTAGAGATCTGTAAAATATATATTAATCCTGTTCTCCATGTAAACTTAGTACACCGAAAAATGTATTCCACTGATTAATTGACAGACTGAATTGTTTATTTATTAGTCTTCCTTAATAGTGTCTAAAGAATTAATGAAATGGGATAATAAATGTTAGAAATCGTGAAATCATGGAAGCACTGTAACGTATTTCAATAATTCTTTTGATCTTTGATGGACTTTTTTTATACCATTAGTACTTTTTTTAATTTTTACTTTTTTTAATAGTATTTTTTGTTTTTTATTTCTTTCAATAATATTCTTTATTTTTAATTTTTAAAATAACATTTTTTTATTTTTTATATTAAAATAACACTCTTTTATTAATTATAAATTTATTAACTTAGAAACAATACTTAAAATACTGTCTGTACCCTTTTAAGTTGAATTTAAGTTTCACCATCATAATTTGTATAGTCTTTTAATACAATTTTTTATTACGTAAATTATTGAAGTGAAACGGGTAGATAATTGAGTTTCTTAAAGATGTTAATTTTCTGAAGCATGGCTTTCTAAGAAAAATAAATTATCTAGATGATATATATGCTTCCAGATAATGGCTACTGATTATAGAAAAAAGTACTTTCTTTTAACTCTAATTTGTTAAAGTAAAAGTCTAATTTTAATTGAGAAACAATGAAATCAATATCTGAAATATTGTATGTTTTAACTTTTATTTAAACAGTGCAGTCGCTTGCAAAATAATTAATTACTCAACGAGATAATTGTAAAAAGGTTATTTAGAGTACATTAGACTTATTTTAAAAACACTAAAAAAATTGATAAGAAACAACTTTTGGCAGACAAATTAGGAGACATCTAGAACAGATTTGTGTTACATCAAATAGCAATGGTTGTTTTCTTCAACACGTGGCCTCTTTCTATCTTGCCAAATGCTGTTAGATGATCTCCTCCAAAAATCTAGAAAGCTCTATCACTATACTAGAAAGATGCCATCTGTATATCTTAACCATGGTGTTCAACATGTCACCGTTCCTCTGCTTCAAACCCTCTTATATACTGATATAACATCTCATCACAAACAGTCATACATAATCCACCCAAAATCCTGAGACATGACATGGTCCTTGTATGTTGCTGATTCCCTCAAGATCTCTTCTCCTTCTACGAGTAAATGCTACAACCCTGTTATTCCATGTCAAACCCTTGTCTCTCCAAATAAAGTTGCACCGCCATCAGTTAACAAGGTGAGAGCTTTGAGCAACAAGGTCAGCAATTCTTGTCAAATCCATGCTTCTTATGTGGTGCAACAGAAGAAGAATAATAATGGGCGTAATGGGTTTGTAGTAGGGTGTGCAAAATGGGGTTTGGAGAGAGAAGTGGAAGATGAGATGAAACCACAAGAAGATGAGGACAAGGGTAGGAGTGGAATGACAAGGTTTAGACATAAGTGTGGAGAAAGAGAGGGGGTTGTGGAGCTGTTGGAGTGCTTGGAAAGGGAAGCAATAATGGGTGAAGATGTGGGAAAAGATCCTACCGATTACAACCGAAGGGCTCAGATTTTTGATAGAAGCTCTCGAGTGTTCCAAGCTCTCAAAGAACGTAATAATGATGTTTTCCAAAAAGAGTCTTCGTAATAGCAGGAAGTAGCTTTGTTTTCATTTTGACTCTACATGTATTTGAAATAAACAAATAGTGTCCCATAAAAATTTGGTTGTTTATATACATGAATGAATATCGTAGTACTCAGAATTTCTCTTTATTATAAGTTGTCTTTATTTGCTTATTGAATGTTGAGATACCAGGTTACATTCAAGTGAAGTGAAACTGAAACCGAAACCTGAGGATAACATTGACACAGTTTAAATTGAATACACCACTTAGGATGTAAAATTTTATGTAGTTTTTAAGGAAAGTGAATTGGTATACAAAATTAGTGGTTTCACAACATTTTACTCAATAACAGAGTACGATTGTGAGAAAAAAAATTTTCTAGCCTTGCTGTTTATGTTACCACAATACACACACAGAATGTCAAAAAAGTGGTTCCCTTTCTCTAGAGACAAGACAGACACCAGATGGTTCATATTGAAGGAAATCATATTTAAAAGTTAATACAGGAGAGTAAGACAAACATTTGTTCAAAATGGATAGGAAAGAACTAATCTCATCTTTCCTTGCCCGACTGACTAGTTAAACAGAGCGTGAAAGCTAGTTTGGATTCCTGCTAGCACTTTCTGGTTCTTGAGTGGTTGGGCGGCGACCCTTGTCTGGACCACCTATGATTCCCCATCTCTGAAATTGTCTTTGTCGAGCTCGAGCTCTCTCCTTCTCTTCATCAGATTTCAGTGCAAAACAGTAAGGACAGGAAACTCCATATTCAAATTCTGGGGCCTCCATGTCAGCATCACTCACGGGCTGTTTACAACCATAGCAGAGTTTGAAATTTCCTGGCACCAAGCCATGCTCCACAGAGACGCGTTTGTCGAAAACAAAGCACTCCCCTTCCCAGAGGCTCTCTGTCTCTGGAACTTCTTCAAGATATTTTAGAATTCCACCTTCAAGGTGATAAACCTAGGATGTTTTTTGATAGAATTATGACAAAATCATATTATATGACAGTAACTAAATTGAATCTAGACCTAGCAAAGCTCATATTCAAAGTAGTTGTAATATTACTATTACTTGTTTATCAAATATCAAAAAAAGTCTGTGTATGTTAAAATGGTGGTTATTTGGATCGCCTGGCTCTTTAAATGAAAAAAAAAAATGGTTAACAAAAGAATAGCAAACAGGAAACTAAGTCCTGAAAACATATTACTTTGTTAGAAAACAGATTTTATTATGAACATAATTCTAAGACATGACAAACTGCTTCCATCCCCAACATTCACCAGAACTGCATAAGCTTATTATACGAAAGACTAGAACCTATTAGTGATTTGACCAGATTTCAAGCATAAAGAAGATTAACACAGTTCTTCACTTTACCTTTTTGATAGGTTTTGACAATGACATGTTCCGAATCGAACAAAGAATCCCTAGAGATATTGGGTCTGTTCATATAGTTTAGGAAAATAAGCTTTTTTAATAAAATAATTACTTTTGATGACTTCTAACATATTTGGATAAACTTACTTTAGAAAACAGAAGCAGAAAAAAACAATTATAAAACAATTATGCTTTTTTTTAAGAAACAATTTGGAGTTAATACGAGGTAGAAGAGAGAAGATTTAGAAAAAGTACATTTTTTAACCGTAAACAAACATATCAATTTCTGCTTATATAAAAATCACTTGGGAATAAATCACTTTTTAGCAATCACTTTTTTAGCACAAACAAACATACCCGTTAATATATCGTGATCAAGAATTCTCAAACGAAAATTATGTCAATTTTTGTTATAGATAAAAGGACGAAAATAAAGGTCAAATGAGTTTACATAACAATTTTGTTTGGACCAAACAGTAAAATGTAAGAGAATCACCTCTTTGAAACCTTTGCTGAGAAGTAGACTTGTAGCTTTCTCACAACGAATACCTCCAGTGCAATACATTGCAACACGTGGCATATGTTGTTTTTGATTCTCCATTTCTTTTTCAGCAGGTTGGACTGAATTGTTTACCTCAACTTTTGGATGCTCACCATCATCTGTTTGGCTAAGCTCGAAATGCTCATCTACCCAAGACGGGAATTCACGAAATGATGTAGTACATGGATCGACTGCTCCTTTAAACTTTCCTATTCTGGTTTCATAGTTATTACGCACATCAATAACCACCTGCACATGAGAATGTTAACAACAATGAAAATTCACATTTTGTCATGTACAATAGCAATGAAAATTAACTACTGCAGTTCTCAGGATTATCTAAACTTTTCTCCAACTGCACAACGCATACAATTTGCAATCCTAGCATGCAGAGGAGACAGACAGATATACAACTTTGTAGAAGTAAAAATTCTACAAATTCTCCGCATATCCTTTTAAAAATAAATGAAGATAACCATAAATATAATATTATAAAACTACATTTAAATTTGTTTGCATATTACAATACCTTTTCACATTTTTAGCTTGAAAACCCATGGTCTTACTTTAAAGCCGTATTAGACTTGTCTCCAGCAATGGAAAACAAACAGATATTTAATATATTCAATGTTGAAGCAGCTTGATTCAATATTCTCAAGAAATTGAAGCTGCACATTTTAATAAATTAAGTCCCCGTAGCTTATAGGATCACATAAAAGACAGATCCTCATAATCAGATATGAGAACGATGATAGTAAGAAGTTAGCAACTCACTGTATCTGGATCATTGATCAAAGTATTCCACTCTTCTGGGCCAACATACTTTCCAACCCTTTCAATAGGCGACACAGTAGGCATCCCAAGAGTAACAATCTGTAAACATGCAGCAAAAATAAAAGTCTCTAAGTTATTTGCATACAGTATCCATGTTAAATTTGACAAAGGAGTCCATTCTTATGGCATTGCAAACACACCTCTTTCTTCAACTTGACCCTCACATGATCCCATCGGAAGGGCGCATCTTCCCCAGCAGCAAGAGGAGAAGCAGCACTATGCCCATGATGGATGGCCTCCTCCTCAGGACTGACAGGTGATTCCACTCGCCTTAGCCCCTTCAATCGATCATCACTTTCCACAAATGCCAGAACGTCCTCCACTGACTCTCGAGTCCCACATATGCTGCCATTGATCCCTTCAGGAGCAAGAATAATTCCACCTGAAACACGCTGAGTAGCATCAGATGGGTGAGACACCACATCTCAACAAAACCAAATGAACAATTTGCATAAAACTCGTTCTAATGCACATTACACCACTGTCATACACATAAATACAAAAGGGTCAAGGTTCCGTATTATTAACTATAACTGAAACTAACTCATTCTGCTATGAAGTTGATGTGGCACTTCGATGAAAATATCAAGTATGTCACTTCATGTTAAATCAACTCCAATGTTATAGATTATCATATTCAAGAGAGTGACTCACTATCCTTAGTCTTTCAATCAGAGGTTCTTAGTATTCTCCCACTTCTCTCCTCTGGACACATTACTCACATAACAGTCAAAAAGCTTCTCTCACAACCATCTCAAACTAACATTTATTTTTGTATATTTGATCTTGTTAACTGTCCATTCCTTTTAATCCATCATTTTATTTATGTACATAGACTAAATCTTAACACTTTTTCAAACAGTGTAGTTAAAAAATGCATGCAAACTACAATTAAAGTTAGGTTAAGATAACCTTATAGGAATTTTTGATAAATTTATCCAGAAACGCTTGTAAGAAAAGAAAATAAGGCAAAATAAATTCAGCTCGTTACATAAGCTAAAATGAACTTGTCTACATCTTAGAACATGTTTGGACAAACTTCTCCATAGGTATTCCTAAGAGAAAATTAAATTAACTTCTAAGTTAATTTGTAGAAGTTCTTTATTTTTTTTATTTTTTATTTTTTGCTTTTTAACTTATATATTAGTTAATTTTTTAGCTTATGAAAAAACTAAAATTTATAATTAACATTTGTAGAAACTCATTTCATTTAACTTTCAAAAGCTAAATGAATAGTTGATTTCAGCTTATAGATGACACCAACGCATTTTACCTTTTGATTTTCTTCTCTGAACAAGTTCATCTAAAGTCTAAAAGAGTATGCCCTAAGAATTTGTGCAGGAAATAGATGGCTAATCAAATCAAACTACCGTATACATTGTGTTCCTAATGTGGTAAAAGAGTGAACTGCGAAAGTGAGTACCAGGCGTTGGCAGAGTTGCTTCAAGGGGTTTCGCATGAGAGTATGATCGGGAAAATCCGCGAATTTGTAGAAGGAAACCACCACGAGAGGGGAATCGGGTTGGGGGTCGGATCCTGGTGGCTCCGGAATGGGGACGGTGGGCCCAGTCTGAGAGAAGCACTTGGAGAGCGTCATGGTTTGAAGAGTGTGAGAATTGGAGAAGAGAGAAAATCGCTGGAGCGAGGGTTTCGGGGTTCCAGAATACAATAGCGTGGGTTCCGAGAGGGTAACGGAGGGTAACAGGGACAGTGACGATGACGGTGACGGAAGCCGTGAACTGAGGGCGAGTAACGATGGAGGAGGAGGTATTATAGTTCTGCTTCTTAGCACGGAGGCCGCGTTTGGATATGCTTCCATTTCGGTTATTTTGTATGGAAAATTAATCAAGCCAAGCTTTTCAACCCAAAAGTACGACCCCGGTCCCGGCCCGGCCCGGCCCAAGTGATTGTTTTCCGTAACACGGGCTTCCTATTTCTTGCGGGCAAATACCGTCGGCCTTTTCTTCCTGCACCCCATAATTATTAATTGCACCCATTGTAAAGGCAGAAAACGACCAAAATACTTGACTTATAATTTAGCTTGAAACTTAATACTTCTTCATCTGGCTTTGTCGTTGCGTTTTTGCTTTTCACGATTACTACTATGTTTTCCAATGTCGCTCCACACCATGCCCTGTCGTCATTGTAGTTTATATTGTTATTGTTGTCGTTGTGTTGCACTGATGTATTGTCGTTGTTGTATTTTTATTCATTATTGCTTTTATGAAAGAACGAGTAAATTAGAGAATTTTTATGTTTTGAATTCATTCTGAAACATTTTTCCACATTAAACATTTTAGAAGATATGTTTTGGATTGGTTATTTGGTATCTTTATACATCTGCAAAATATCTAATCCAAAACACTAACAATGCATCCATTCTAGAAAAGACAATCCACGATATAAAATAACCAATTCAAGAAATTTTTAGAATAATTAATCCAAGATGTTAAAAAAACTTGAACAATGGGGTAATAGTGTAATATTTTGGAACATGTTTCGGTGTCAAATCTAGAATATATTTTTAAATTTATTTTTTAAGTTCTTTTTTTAAATTTATATTACGACTTTAGTTGATGATATTCATATTTTTATTTATGTATTTACAAATAATCACGATTAGAATGAGAGAAGGTAGTTATTATTTTAATAATGTGTAATCAACTATCTTTGTAAGATGAAGAGAATGAGACCTAGTTTCATTCATGAGGAAGATTACGAAAAGAAGAATGTTAAGCTGGAGAGACCTCAAATGGTGGAGAATGTTGTCTATCCAAGAGGGCCTCTGGATATTTCACTACTCCCAAATTGTGAGGGATATATTGTTTATGGTATGAAATGATGTGGATATACATTATTTTATTTATGTCATGCACTTTAAATACTTAAATAGTTATTAGTAATTGTAGGATTGTGACAAGCTGAAGTTTGTCTCATGGAAGGAAGATGAATAAGTAAAAACTCTTATACAAATGTATCATGGTTAGGAGGTCTTGTGAGGGCTAGCAATGAGACTGTAGACAAATTATTGTTGTTTTCCTTTTTTTAAGTAACATAATGATACAAATTCTTTCCATTTATCTACTAGTGAGGTGCACATCATATTAGATGATGTGTCTAACCTATTGCATATGCCCATTGTCGGTTAATTTTGCACTTATGTCATTGTAGAAACCAGACAATGTAGGGGTGGTCACATGTGTTTGAGCTGGTTAAGAGAGGTTTAAGAGAATGCATGTGATAACAAGCAGTAATGGACCATTACGACACTAGCATATCTATTTCATTTGGTGGGTTGCACAATTTTTATAGATATAAGTGTCACCTTATTTAGTGTGTCATATATGGGTTTTTTCATACATTTGCGCTTAACTAAAGGATATGCTTAGGCGCTATCTACACTGACCCACGTGCATGAGCAATTGGGTGATACTAGCTATGCAAACACAAAGTAACCCACAAGTATGTTGCATTCTATTGTTTATAAATGCTTTATTATACGTAGCATCATTATTTATTTCCAATGTTGATAAAAAGATTATTTCTTTCTAGTGATGTGTCTTATAGTTCATTGAATTTTGTGATCATCATATTGGCATAAGGTTGAGACTTGTGGTTGCTAATTATATAAAGGATGTTTCACAATGTATGAGGTAAAAGTTGATAGATTGTCTTATAACAATTCAATTCTAACTTAATAATCTTATATTATTCATTGTTTGATTGCACTTGCTTTAAATGTGTCGTACACCAATATAAATACGAGCAAACTATACTATGTCATCTATCTCTTTTCAGGAATGAGAATCCATTATCAATAAAAGTAGACTATTGATGGTTATGTTTTCAACAATATATTATATTAGATATGTTTGACATCCTTATGTAAAAGCTTGCATTGCAAGATATATAGATTAATTGTATATGTTAGATCCTTAAATCATATTGAGACAAAAAGGTTAAAGAAGAAAATTTACAATAACTAAAAATGAAGTAAAGAGAAAAGTATGTGTCAATAAGAGGAAAATGAAAATGTTTTTTTTATAATTTATTATATTATTATAATTGTCTTATATTATTGTTAGAATTAGAGAAAATATATTAAAAAATTTTAAGAAGAAAAATATTAAGAACATGCTCATTTTTCTAAGATTGATGTGAAATATAAAAGATTTTTTTCTATTATTTTAGTCATATTTTATATTATGGTTAGACATAAAGAAAAAAATATTGATAATTTTTTAAAAAGAAAAGGTAGTTCGACACGATCTAATGTTATATGCTCAAATGTTTATATAGAATATAAGAGAAATATTTAGTTACGGTGACAATGAAATTTTAGACTAAATTTTTGTAGTATCTTAAAAAAGAATGTGATTCACAACAGTGTCCTAATAAATTTAAAAATATTTTTGATAAGTTAAAAAAAAGAAATCAAATTTTATAAACATTTGATTATTAAGGTTCATATTCTTAAATTTGTTTAAATGACTCTTCTGACTTTATATCTTAGATATTTTGAGTAGAGTAAACAAGTAGTAATTTTGATATACTAAGTAGTAATTTTGATATACTAAATAATATATATGATTGAGTGTATTAGGATTTGATTTTATTGGACTTCAAATCATGTAATATTTTGAATAAGATTATTATATAACTTGAATATAAGAAAAATTGGAGGAAAAAAATAAAAAATAATTAATGATATAGTTTTGGAAGAAAATTATTTTAAAGAAAGATTAGATTGATATGGTGAGATAATTCAAATATTTTAAATATATATTTTTATGTAAATTACTTTTATTTATGCTAAATGTTACGATATTTAATGACAGATTTTTACTGTAGGTACTAAATTTGATTATATATATATATATATATATATATATATATATATATATATATATATTAGGTGTTTGCAGATTTTTTTTACAAATGTTGTATTTCGAATTAAGAAAATTAATTATGCCAATTTTAATGTATTTGATTATTTTTAAGAAATAAAATGTTGGTGTAACCATTAAAAAGTTGAATTGGTTGCATTTAAAATTTTCATTGCGTGTATTTTATTACTTTGTTAGTATAATTTTTTTTTTTGTTTAAAATTTTATTTCTGTTTTTTTGGATTTAAAATGGCTGTAAATTACTATTGTTATAAATGTAAACTTTTTGTTGTAAATGTTTATTATATGTTTTATTGATGTTTATTGCATATAATTTTATTGTTTTGATATAATTTAAATTCTGATGTTTAATTAATATTATTATATATGAAATTTTGGAAGAAAATAGTTGAATAAAATTAACATAAAAATTGTTCGGAGTTAGAATACTTTAAGTATGAAAAATTTATGATTAAGAGAAAAGATAATAAATTATTCTTTAAGGTCAACATACACAAGTTTGCACAATCTAAAGATTAATGGTGAATCTAATGAATTGTTCCAAGAGTTTTGGAATATTAAGGTAACACCTAAGGTTAATTTGTTAGTTTGTGGAGATTGTTTGGTAACATAATACAAATTAGAGATATGCTTAGGAGAAAGAACATATTGTCTATTAATGATGTATCTTTGTGTATGTTTGAGTTAGAAGAAAAATCATTTAGTCATATACTGATACTTTTTGTTTAAATTTATCAAAGATTTATTTTAATTATATTATTTTTCTTTATGTATGCATTAGTTTTGTCGTCCTTTATTTATTCAATTGAGATTTAATTGATATTAAAAAGATATACATTACACTTTTGAAATTCTTGTATTTAAAAAATTATTTTACTATTTAAAAAGTATACATTAAATTTCAATAAATTCTATGATTAAAAGATGAATTATTTTATAAAAGGATCGTAAGATCAAAATTTAGAAGCAAGCAAAACTGAGTTGACATATATTTGAGAAAAAATAAACTCGAACCATCAAGAACCTATGCTAATAAAGTAGTCCTAATTTATTTTAGTCCTTTGTTTTTCTTTAAGATTCCTTTGTTGTAGCAAACATTATTACAAACCTAATTTTGAATTTAATTACAGACCAGAACAAAAGAAAAAATGTTGATATTTATTTTTTGAATTATAATATACTTGCCAACATAATATATTATCAAATTTAATTAATATAACACTTATTTATTAAATTTACCCATTTTATTTGAAATATATACATGTTAAAAGTGTACTGTTTGTAAAGTTGCTATTGATACTATTATTCATCAAGGCCTATTAGCTCAGTTGGTTAGAGCGTCGTGCTAATAACGCGAAGGTCGCAGGTTCGAGACCTGCATGGGCCATGTTGTTTTAAAATTGATTAATCCAATAAAATATTGATATAATTTCTACACATTTTCATATGCTCTAGAAAGTTAGAGTTGCATAATTCTTTTAAAAAAATTATGCATTTATATTTGTAGTTTTAAAAATTGTAATGTCTTTCAATATAAAAAAATAGTATAAACTATATGGTTAATTTATTTGAAAGAAAGTATTATTTAAAAATTTATTATATTTAAATAATTAAATATTAAATATTAGACGATATTTATGATTATATACATATTTAGTTATTATTTTTTACTTATTCAAATTATTTTAAATAGTAAAAAAGAAAAAAATATGATATATAACACTATTTTTAATTTTATTATTTTTAAATATATATGATCATATATATATTAATAAGATTATATATATGATCATATATATTTAAATAATTATTTAAGTGTGTAAAGATAGTGTAAATTATTTTTCATTATTTCTATTATATTTAGATATGTGTCAACACCCAATTTCGTCTGGTCAAATAGAAATTTTTTTTGCAAATATAAAAAAGGAAAACATAAAATAAAAGAATAAAAATAAGAAATTAAAACTTTTTAACATATGTCGTTTAGTTTCTTTGGCATTTAGAATAAATAATAAAAAGGAACTTTGACTTTATAAGTAAAGTTTGATTAAATAATAATAATAATAAGACAAAATGAAATTTGTAAAAAATGATAAAATAACAAAAAAATGGGTGTTAGGTCTGTCTTAAAATTAATTGAATGGAAAAATTAAGTGAACCCAAACTGAATAAAGAGATGTTTTCTGAAGTCTAATTTACTAATAAAAGAGTTACTGTTTACACCTCCTTATATGTTAATTGTGCTTGCCACGTAAGTCCTAAGGTTTACAGAAACACATTGCCCATTTAAGTCTTTATGTAACTTTAATACCTTTTAATTCTTTAATTAGTGCTTAACAAATTTTATCTCTCATAATTAAATTTTCACCTTTTTGCCTTCTCACACTTATCACATTTAGTAATCATGCTTTTAACTTTAACCAAAAGTCATGTTTTTAACATTTAACTAACAATCATGTTTTAACATTTAAACTCTCATAGCCTTATTTAACTCTCATCTCATAGTCTTCCTATACTCATACAATTCAGGGGCTATTCATGTTCAGGAGCTATTCATGTTTAGTCGCTGTTCATGTTCACTAACTATTCATTTTTCTTTTTTATTATTATTGTCCTTTTTCTTATTCTTCCTGAAATGTAACCATACAGTCTTAAGCCAAAAGGAAAGGTGGAATAATTGATTCTTAATTAAAAATCATGATTGAGAGTGTTATGGAAAGAGATGAAGGGATGGACAGACAAAATATAAAGAACTGCTTTTATTTTCAAAGGGGAGGACAACTTTTGAGGGACAGAGAATACACAGAAATTCTTAGAAATTT
>Ga0209489_103399_pt1 | contig 31125 bp, 11 predicted proteins | sample SiratrowhiteBW_FD_187527 | JGI IMG/M metagenome (GOLD analysis project Ga0209489, IMG submission 187527) | Root nodule microbial communities of legume samples collected from California, USA - Siratro white BW (SPAdes) (version 2) | ecosystem: Host-associated > Plants > Roots > Nodule | place...
TTATTATTTTTTATTTAGAAAGATATTTCAGAGATTTAACTTATTCTCTTGTTTTCTTATTATATTTTTTATTTTTTATTTTGCCAACGTTAAGATTTTTCAGAAGTTTGTTTTTATTATTTTTTTTTATTTTATTTTATTAGAGAAACGTATAGATTTTTTATTTTTCGTTTTGAAAGAAACTGTTTTGACTCATTCTTAATTTTTTTATTATCTTTTTATTAAAAGAGAGTCGTTCAGAAGATTGACTCAGTTCAGTTTTTATTAAAATTTTTATTTTTTGAAAGTTGAACTGAACGTGCAGATCAAGAAAACCCTCTTTTTTTTAATTATTTACTTTTTTTTACTTTTTTTTCTTTTATTCTATTTTTTATTTATTCAAAACATTTACCCGGACAAAATCGGGTGTTGACACTTGCTTTTCTTAAGATTATTATCCTTCAATCCCCTTCACATAGTTGAACTCAATCAAACAGGTGTCAATCAAAATCAGTAGAATATTAATAGCAAAACAAGCATCTACTAATATATTCAATATCTCACCTCGTCTCCAAGCATATACTCAGTGAGATGTATATCTTTTACCTCTTAAATAAGCGTACAAGAAACACTAGTAGAAAAAAGACATTTAATCGCGGTTATATAAGGCTTACAAGCGCGGTTCCAAAATCGCGATAGATGCAATCGTGGTAAAAAGTATTGAAGATACAATCGTGGTTGTACAACTACGATGGAAAGTATAACATACCACCACGGTTTTCTAGCAACCGCGTTAAGAAATGCTCATATTGTACAAAAATGCCTAAAAAAAGGCGTTGTCATTGCACATACCAGCGCGTTTTTCTCTACAACCGTGCTAGTATGTGCAATTTTTTTTAAAAATGGCAGCAGCTATTTGCTATTGCCCACCAAAATTCAAAAGCCAAACTACTACCCAAAACCAAAATTCAGAAGCCAATATATCTAATCCCTTTGGATCTAAATTCAAAACATACTCAATTCAAAATTCAATTTTTACACAAACATTACAAGTGATACTCTAAGTATTTACACAACCATTATATAAATCTATGCAAATACTAGAAATTTGTTACAATATCCTACAAGTTAGACAAGCATAATATAAGTCATACAATATACAATACATTATGCTATAACTACTACAAGTTTATTCTAAGTTTTCATTTCTCTTCTCAATAAAGTAAGTTGTCATTCTTTCCGAATATCTTCTATGTACTTGTATCAACTCAATTTCTTGTCTTCTCACATTTAAACAATTCACACACAGACAATAATATTTGTTATTTACTCGTACTCCATTCCTCTTAACAAATTATAAAAACTCTTCAACACCATTCTCATACTCATCACTGATTCGACTTGCAGTTATCCAACTTCGATCCATGACTACCTATATGAAAAAGACATCATACATATTAAACAAGACACAAATGAAACCTAAAATTGTTGGGAATCGAACATCCCTGGACTCAGTACCAACACGTGATGATAAACATAAATATTACAGAAAACATAAAATGTCAGGGATCGAACATCACCAGACTCAATACCAACACGTCATGATAAACATAAATATTACAGAAAACATAAAATACCAGGGATCGAATATCACCGGACTTAGTACCAACACGTCATGATAAACACGATACAATCCTAGTGATATACTCTAGTCTCTCTAACATCATCCTAGTGTACAAACGAATATAAAGCACCAGCAAAGTAAGTTAATTAAATAAAAGCATTCAGAATTTGACAAAAGAAATGGACGAACCTGAAAAGTGGAGACAATGGCAGCAACACCACAATACAATGGCAGCAGACTTGAGAAGCGTGTGGACGACTATGGCAAATACCTAAAAATAGAAAATGAAGTTAAACAGAGAAAATTAAATAAATACAGAAAATTATGGTACATTTGTATAGCTACTAGTTTTATAATAATACAACATATTTAGTTAATCTAATATACACACCAAATTATACTATATAAATTAATACAAACTTTAATTCATAAATTAATTTATAAAATTGAACTAAGTTTAAAGTCTACTTTATTATATCATAACTTATACTATGAAAATTGATTGAACCTGTTCTAACATCCTTTACTTAATAAAACAGGACAAAACTACTAGTCAACTTTCTCTTGAAATTAACTTGCTCATAGAGTTCCAAAGTAGGAAAATTAAATCCATCGCACATACAAAAATGGGTTACTAGCAACATCAATGACATGTTTGAGGGATACCTTAGTAAAACTTGGAAGATCTAATCATGTGAATGACACTGAATACTTATGGCATTTCAATTTAGAAAAATAGCTAAATATGCAGTAAGCACATGCACACAAGTCTTTTGAAGAAATAGGAACTCAACACCATACTTCATATCAATTAGTCATGGTACTACATAAAGCATAAAGCAGTTATTATTTGGAAATGTATTGATAACAAGAAAATTAAATAGCTATCTGAAATTAAGAATTACAGGTTCATAGTTTGATCTTAAGGAAAATGGAAAAGGTTTTGGAGTAGAAGAATGAGGTGGAAAGAAAGAGAGACCTGAGTGGTGGCGGACGCGAAATCAGAACCTTCTTAGTGGTGGTGGTGGCAGGCACGGAAGCATAACCTTCTTAGTGGTGGTGGGGGCAGCAGCGGAAAGAGAGAGAGAGACCTGAGTGGTGGAGGTGGCAGCGGAAGCAGAAGAGGATGATACGTGGTGGTGGGGTTGGCGGAAGAAGAAGAAGAAGAAGAGGAGACCTTAGGTGGCGAGACTGCTCGAGAGAAAGAGAGGAAGAATGCCACTGCGCGACCCAAAGAGGGAGGAAGACGAAATTGAGAGAGGAAGGAAGAGTTAACGTGCAAAACCGCTAAAACAGGGGATACGAGCACGGTTGTTAGTGGGAACCATGCTCGTATCCCACATACAAAATAATTTAAAAATTATTTTACAGATACTAGTGCGGTTGTTTAAACAACCGTGCTGGTATCTCCCTAAAATTTTTCAATTTTAAATATTTGTGCCACAGTTCTCGCTCCAACCGTGGTGGTATGGTTGCACTTAATTTAAAAAATGTCACCGCGTTGTTTTTAATTGTGGTTCCCTTTTAACTGTGATGATATCCTGTCGTGGAATGTGTTTTTTCTACTAGTGAAATTGATTATGACTAAGCGAATTAACAAATAACTTTAATTAAAGCAAAAACAATTGAATTCTCAACTAGCGTTCAAAAATAAATATTTTTCCAAAAGCATAGAATTCAAAAAGACAAATAATATAGAACATATGTTACAGAGAATGTAAAGAACAAAAAATATTAAACAAAAACCTCATAATTCATCGTGAAATCACAAGAGAATCAACCCACAAGAGTTTAGTCTTCCATGATAAAGGCACAATAATGACAATAGAAAATAAAACTAGAGGTTATGCTATGGAGTAGTGTGTGTCCTTCATGCCTTCTCCAACCTCTATTTATAATCTCCTTTTCTCCCTAAACCTTAAACCCTAAACCAAATTAAATCAGGATATTGTATGCATAAGGCTTTTAAAGGTCTTTAAGCTATATTATAAATATTAAAATCAAATCTCTTTATTTTATTTATTTTTTCAAAGAAAATATGTTGAAAATTTATTAAGTAAACTTCCAGGAAAGAGAGGAGAGTCACAATTGGACATTCTTAAGTACCAAGTCTTTCCTAACTGTTGTTCTTAAACTACAAATTTTCCTTAGAAAATTTGAGAATTAAAAATTAAAAAGAAATAAAACTAAAGTTTAAATTGAAATTAAGAGACAAAACAAAGACACAATTAAAATTAAAATTTCTGAAAACAAAACAAAATAAAATAGAAATTAAAAAATAGCACAAGAAATTAAGAATAAACATAAAAATAGAAAAATTAAAAAATAAGGATAAAAACAATAATCGAAGATAGAAGTAAAATATGATAAATCAAAATAAAATCAAATAACACATAAAAACATAAAACAATATTGAATATAAAATTTTATATTTTTTCAAATATTTTTCTTTTATTTTTTATCGAATTAAAAAAAAATTAATGTGATCACTCTAATATTTGAAAAACTAATGAAATGTAACTAACAAAAGAAAAATAAAGTTAGATAGGAAAAAACAAATTAAGCATATGAAAACAAAAAATTTAAAAAAACGCAGATAAATAAGAAACCTAAAAACCAAACTCAAAATTGATTCCCCGGCAACGACGCCAAATTTGATCATTGTTGTTTCATGAGCAAATTAAAAAAATTCAATTGTTGATCGCCTAACGTAGTGCTAGACCATCTAAAACCAAAGAGATGATAGTATAAATATGGGAAAGTTAACCCCAAGTTGTCTCCCAACGAATCCAACAATAAATTCAAATAATCAATATTCAAAATTTATCTACATCAAGGAAGGTTAGTAATAACAGTAAATTAAAGAGGGAGGTTTGAAATTGTTAAGCAGGAAATTAAAATACATGATTTAGAAATAATAAAGAGAATAGGTTGACTCTCAAGTTCTTTCACAACGAATTCTTTCTTGGTTTTCTTAAGATTATTATCCTTCGATTCCCTTCACATAGTTGAACTCAATCAAACAACCGTCAATCAAATTCAACAGAATCTTAATAGCAAAACAAAAGTCTACTAATATATAATATATTCAATATCTCACCTCATCTCCAAGCGTATATTCAGTGAGATGTATATCTTTTATCTCTTGACTGAACGTACAAGAAATTGATTAAGACTAAGCAAATTAACCAATAACTCTAATTAAAGGAAAAACAATTGAATTCTCAAAAAGCGTTCAAAAACAAATACTTTTCGAGAAACATAGAATTCAAAAGAACCAATAATATAGAAGAAATATTACAGAGAATGAAAGGAACAAAACTTTATTAAATAGAAACCTAATATTTCATCGTGAAATCATAAGAATCAACCTAAAGGGTTTTAACCTACCATGATGAAGGCACAAGAATTACAATAGAAAATAAAACTAGAGTTTATGCTTTGGAGCAGTGTGTGTACTTCATGCCTTCTCTAGCCTCTATTTATAATCTCCTTTTCTTCAAGAAATTAACTCAGAATTAATTCTCAAATATTGTCTTTGCAACTATCAGATGTTTCCTCATGTGCCAAAGATTAATTTTGTAACTATCTTTTTTTAGTAAATTTGTAGATTTTCTATCTCCCAATTTCTTTCAGATATTTTGTTTTCAAATTCTATTTCAGATACCAGCTCATAATAATTGAATCTGCTACAAAAGATATTGCATAATATTTGAAGGAAATTCGCTATAAATCAAGTAAGAATTGCAGAGGATCATTTTATATAAAATCCGAATAATATCTTGGTAAAAGATTTGATTAGATTTTGAAACCCATAAAATATCTGTAAATAGTTATAAACAAGAAAAGTAAGAAAATATGCTTAAAATTCAACCTTAACTAATAATTTTAATTAAGGTCCAATTAATCCTGATTATGTAAATCTTATTTAAAACAATAAATTTGTTCTCAATTGTAGTTTAAAAATATTAAGGTTAAATATTCTGAGTGTGAACAAAAATATACTCATCAATTATCTTAACTAATCAATTTTGTATCATATAAAGATTATGTTTTGGTGCTTTTAGTCTAAAAGACTTGTATACCTATTTCACAGTAGGTAAATTGTTAGACATACCATAACATTATATTTTTGTTATCGTCAAACCTACGAGTATCTTAGGCAAGACTCTCAAATTTAGACTTGTGTCTAATAGTATGAAATTTAGTCTATTTCTTAAAACTCCATACCCAATCGAAAGTTGAATAATTCTCATCCAATTACACATTACCTTTTATCATTCTAACATGAAATTATTGTCATCTAACCTAGGTTTTAAGATTTCTATAGTTCTATCATTCACAATCCTAGAAAATGAAAAAAAAAAAAAAGAATTGCACCTAAACAAGAAAATAAATTCTTACAACACATGTATATACTTCTTCATCTAACCTAGGCTTTTGAGGATTTATATATTTCTATTATTCACTCATTTTACAATCTTGGGAAATAAGAAAATATGCCCCTAAAGAGGCAAAACAAATCTTTTTATGGCAACTTGTATACACATATTCTATCAAAAATGGAAAATTTGTTGTGGTCACTGTTGCTTGTACAAAACTCCATTTTAGGTGTTGTCTATATCAAACACTATATTCCATACCGAAGGAATCAATTTTTCGAGCCGAACTTGTCAAATACCCATAGCGGAATAGAACTAAAAATTGGCAGAGTGTAGGGCTTGGAGTGAAGTCTCCTTGCCTATGCGAAACTTTGCTCACAATATATTTTAAGTAGAAGAGCTCCATAAAAATTTTCATGTTAATGAGATCAAATGTGGAAGAGCTCCGAGAATTAGAGAAAGAGATTAACTTCAAAAGAGAATATGCATTGGAAGAGGAAGAAATTATCTTGGATTAAGAATATGATAGAAGAGAAAGAAGGGAAAGAAGATGGGAGAGGAGTTTTCTCTCTTTTGTTCTCTAATTCATCCAACGAATGAAAGACACTGTTTATCACACACTATGTAATTGAAATCACTATATGTAGAATTCGTACCAAAATATTTGGTATTGATGTGAAAGAACTTGGGTAGACTTTGTGTGTGAAGATATATTAAGATTGTCTCTTGCATATGTTGACAAGAGAAAACAATATTCTGCACTAACAAATACCAGAGGAAACATTTAAAACGTTAGTTTTTTTTTTTTTTTGTCATGTAATATACATACATATATATATATACATACATACATATATATACATACATATATATACATACATACATATACATACATACATATATATACATACATATATATGTTGAATATATACTATGAGACCCGAAAGACGATATGTACTTGTACCTTTATATTTTGAGATGTTACATGGATTATAATATAAATAGATACCTATTAGTCATAATTGCACGAGTATTATATTTGTAATTTTGATTTGGGTATGATAAACCTAGACATTTTTACACACCAACTTTTTTTTTTTTTACCAACGGGATGACACGTAAATCTTGTGCCAATTGGAACAGTGCTGTGGTCCTATGGAATAGGTCGAATGCTATTCCATTACAACAGTGACGTTTCCCAAGTGCAAGTTAAGGGCATCTTTATATGGCTTCCATTTTAAGGCGTTATGGTATTTCGTTCCAATCTATCATCACATTTTTTTTCCGTGAAGGTTTTTTTTTTTCCTAATATTCTAAAGACTAATGTTACTTATGGTATATGTGGCCGGTACAAACTTTCACCGACAACGGAATTCAGGAAAGATTTCCACTAAACTTTGTTAAGCAATCTATAACGGCATTTCTAATTAACACAAAAACTTCTGTTGAAAGTTAAAAAACGACTGAAATAAAGACTAAATGCTTTTTTTTAAGCAAAAATCAAGCAAACAAATGAATACCTATTTATGAAAAAATTAGGTGATTGGAACATCTACTCTGAATTTATCAGATTTTAGTTTTAATACCGTGTTTGAATTTTTTTTACAGCTCATTTGCTTTCTTCCTAAAAACCCGAACTCAATACTTTTTAGAGCAGTGGAACTTGGGAACTCGTTTCTTTACCCTTTCGGAAATCTGTTGTTGGTTGCAGATGGGTTTTTGCTATCAAAACCTGACGGCACTATTGATCGTCTCAAAACTTGTCTTGTGGCTAAAGGTTACACTCAAATTTTTGGTTTGGACTATGGTGATTCTTTTTCTCCAGTGGCAAAAATGATATTTGTTCGCCTATTTATAACCGTGGCAGCTCTTCAAAGATGACCTCTTTATCAACTGGTTAATTTTATGAAATTAAAGTTAGTTTTAGGAGAATCTTTTTATATCTTAATGATGTACATAATCTTTTATAATTCTTTAATATTTTTAGGTGTTCACAATTTTTATTGTAGAAGATTACTAAGAATTTTGTGTATTTCAAGTGATATCAATCCATTGACAATGATTTAGATTCTACCAACCATCGAATGGATGATTTTATTTTCCTCCCTACTAAACATCTCTAGAGTTTTAGCAAGGTCGATTTGTTGTGTTTTGACTTTTTTTTTTCTTTCATAAGACATGGCTATAGTATCTCACTTTTGTTTAATAGTGTACTTTAGCCAATTCTTCTTCGTAGATGGTGCATAAGAGAATTCGCCTAGCTTTCGCATTCAATTGATACCTGTATTTCTGATCTTCATTCCATTGGCTACTCGGAACAGGATTGTCATTTCCAATGCATGGAAAATGCATTTCATTCTCCAAAATGTCTATCATATCAACATGACTAGACTCAAACTTAAGCTTTCATTCTAACCTTATAATCATACTCTTCTCCTTTAAACAGGAGTGGATGATTTACAATTTGTCCTTGTTATTCATGAGTCTTGTTGCAGGATTGTATCTTGTCTTGTAAGGAATTAGTTCTAGAGGTTAGTTTTGATACCAAATATTGCAACAAATATCTCTAGAAAATGCGTTGAATAGAGCCCTAAACTGTTCTTGTGAATAATTATAACAGACCATCTAACAAACAAGCAACACAAAAATAACATATATATAGTAGTTTTATATTGGTTCACCAAAACACGCATGCTAGATTAGTTCTCCCTTAAGATAACAACTTAAGAGGATATACTAATAAAATAAATTATTACACGAATACAGAAACCATTCTTGGTGATCCTGTCTTAATCTCTCCTTGAGACTAAGACCTCACAAACAAACAACACTAAAGCTCTCATAGAGGAAAAATTAAGCTCATTGGTTTGGTTAACACAGTGGAGTATAGAGGTTTCACTCACCCACAAAAACACCTAGAAGCTTATGGATACTAGAAGATTGTATACCACTTGTGTAATTGTCTTCTTCTACAAGTTAATTGTTTTATATAGGAATTTGACGATGATTGTTGCTTCATCATATTTGTGATGATATGATCTTCTACAAATAACTTTGTAAAGTATGCTCATTTAGCGTTGCATCCCTTAGTGTGCGTTGATTGGAAGCTTCTACTATATATCTTTTAAAGGAAACAATTAAAAAATAAAATAGCATTTAAAAATCACATTTTTACGTGTTTAACTTTTACACAAGAAAATTACTATTCCAATACAAAATATTGTACTACTATATACATTTTTACAAGGCTAATAAAAGGGAAAAGGAGTTATAATAATTCACAATTCACAAAAGGATAGTCTTCTTAGGTCCTTCTTCCTCTTCCATTCTCCTAGCCAAGGAACTGGGTAAAGGCCGAATGTGTGGTTTCCCAAATGGTCCATTATCAGACCCTCCCTCTTGAAAAAGATTTGTCCTCAAATCTAATTCATCCTCATAATCAGTAGTCCATATAAAAGGATTTAGATTACATACATTAAAAGTTGGGCTGGCTTAATAATTTGTTGGGAGATATAACATATATGCATTATATTTATTTTATAAAGGACTTTGAATGGACCATCTCTTCTTGGACTGAGATTAGACTTTCTCTAAAAGGGAGTGTAGTCTTTAGCACAAAAAAACAGATTGCGTATGTAAATAGGGAACGCAAATTTTTTAAAGTTTTGATTTATTTTATTTATTTTGTTGCTTGTTTTTTAAGATTTTATATAAAAAAACTATTTGGACTAACTTGTTGTTGTAGTGTATGTGTTTGTGTCATATTATCCACTAAGATTAGATCATTTGACAGGCTTGTGATATCAAACAAGCGTTTCTTGTGAGGCAATTTAGAGATTCTGTTGGAATAAAGAAGTATTTTACCGTTCAATTGGCACCCGACTCAAGGTGAATGGAGCCCAGCAACAGGCGCGTTGTCTGGGGTCCAACCACATTTCTAGGAAGGGGTGAGCCTACTCGGGATACAGATGTTGATGATGTAGAAGAAGAGGACCATATTCTATGATGATCAAGATCTACTGGAGGATAAACCTTTGTAGGATTTTATTTTATTTTGTCTTTTAAATTTCATTTTGTATTTTTTCAATTTTTATTTATTTTTCATATTTTTTTTTAATTTCAGTTTTTACATTTAATATTTTTATTTTATTTTTCAATCTTTCTTATTTAAATTTCAGTTTTTATTTTTTTTATTTCAGTTTTTTTTTAGTTTTTAATTATTTTATTTTGTTTTGATAATAAATTGTGTAACTTGGTTGATGTGACATATATGATGCATTTGGTTGTATCACTTGGAGTCAGTTTTGCATAACACTGATATAATTTTTTACTCATGAGAATTTATTGTGTTGCTCTCTATTAACAACTGTAAATTAATTGTGTTTTTATATTGAGTTTAAGTTTGTGGTTGATCTTGTGTATTTGTGATTGAAAGTGTATTCATATTTTATTTTTAATTAATAATTGTGGCATATTATATGATAGCTTTTCGTAGTAACAATACCCAAGTGAGATTTTCGACTTCAGAGTTTAATTCATTATGTGTTACCACTTTTTACTCATGGTTGACTTTGCTTGAGTTTCTATACTAGTTATTCATTTGCATGCTTACATGTGATCAAGACCAATTTTGTTTTTATTTATAAATAGCCAACCTTGTTTTTCATGAATAAAACCTTTGTGAACACATTTGAGCTTTGAAAGAAATTTTTCTTGTTTCTTAAACCTTTAATCATTAAAAAATCTAACCTTAATTGCCTCGCTATGAGCTGAGAAAGCAAGAAGATCATGGTCCTTAGCATGATTCAAGTTTGGGGGAAATTAAAAGTATTACATAGTGAGTATAAAGAGAATTTCAGAAAGGTTATGGCTCAAGTTGTAAAAATAAAAAGAATAAAAGGAGAAAAAGGAAGAAAAACAATCTTTGTTTTCAAAAATAAAATAACATGGGGGAAAATTGATTTTGGTTCAAGTCTGGATTACATATACACAAGAGTAAACTATGTTGAATTGATGAGTTGATCTAATTTCTCTCTTTGCTTGCAGTATTTTCATTATTTAGAGCAACCAATTTTCTTCTTAGTCCAGCCACCTAAAAGTGCAATAAAAGTCCTTGTGGTGTTGCATGGTTTTGAATTTTTTTCACTCTTGAAATTAAAAGCAAAGTTAAATTGTGTGGAATTGATGGTGGAAGAGAAAAAATCACATCCTAAGATGAATGGTGCCTTTAGTTGTCCGTAGAAACATTTTGCCATGATTCTTAGTTTGTATTGAAAAGGTTGCATCTATTTTTTTCTTTTTTTGTTACATTTGCAGTGAGAACACCATAGTTAGATCTTGCCTAGGAAACAAATTATATTTCAAGCTTTATTAGAGAGAGCTTACATGATTGACATCTAAAGTGATTGTGTGAACTTGCCTCTTTATTATTATACCCTTGTTGAGTATTTGTTTATCTGTCCCAAGTTACCTTTGTCTGAGGACAAACAAGGTTCTAAGTTTGGGGAATTTCAATAATGTTATTTTTTATGATATTTTTGGATTAATTATTATAACGAAATAAACTCTTTCTTATCTTGAAACTTGTTAAATTCTCTATTTTTATGTCGTTTTATAAATAATTTGTATCCTATTATAAATAACTGGTCACTTAAGTTTTTAATCAAATTTTATTCTAAATCTCGTTAATTTTGTCAATAAATGAAAAATATCCATGAGAAGAGCAAGATTGGAATTCGTGATGAGTAAATAAGGAAAAGTTGGAATGTGCCCGATGCCACACATATTGCGCTTCAGCTAGGTTCAAACCACAAATCCCATCACCAAAACAAGACATAATTTGCATTTCTTTGTGAATTTTGTTGCATTCAACCATCTTGATATAAAAAATCTTCAAATTCAAAAATAAGGAGAATCACAAAGCTAGGCGCAAGTGTGAAAGGTCTTTCTCCATAATTTTCCTTAGTCTCTAGATCAAACAGAGAGAAAAGGACATTATTACTCATTAGTAGAAATACATTGATCATAGTTATCTTCAATCAAATAAAAGAGTGTGAATATAGACTATCTAACATAGTATCTTTGGATCATTTAATGCACTACATATATCATCTATTGCGTGAAAAGTCAACAAAATTAGGGTATAGATAGGGTTAGTCAACATAAGTCATCTCCCAAAGAATTCAATTACAATCTCAATTAAAACATAATTCATATATTGTTTGTAGAAAATGTTAATTAAAAAGAGCAATAAATGAAAAAGGGGTTGTTATTATTGAGGTATAAAAGGAATAAGAATAAAATGAATTAGAAAGTAAATTGATTCATAGGTTCATTCATCATTGAATTCTTCATCAATTGTTATATAATTATCATCCATCCAATTTCCAATCAGAATCGAATTTAACCAAACAAGTATCAATCAAATTCAACAGAATGTAATAAATGAAACAAGTGTCCTCTAATTCATTTAGTACCTCACCCATCTCCAAGCTTCTACTTGTGAGATTTTTAGCCTTTTAGCTCTTGAATTAAGTAAATAAGAGATTGTTCATAATAAAGCAAACTAAATAAGAATTCCAATAAAATAATATAATTGAATTATTAACAAGCATTCAAAAACAAATGTAATAACAAAATTTAGAATTCAAAAAGATTAGATTGTCTAACACAATTTGTTTCATATATTAAAGAAAAAAATTAAATTACACAAAACCACAAAATTCAATGTTTCCGGTTTATTTTCTCATATTTTTGTTTTCACTTATGTTTCAAATATTTTGTTTCTAAATTTGTTTCAAATAAGTGAATTGGTCTTTGACTAATCAAATACATGCACATTAGTACTACATACTCTTCTCTGAGTTTGCATCAATGTATCAAATGTTTCCCTAAGATCATTTGTTACAAGTATTAGTCTATCTGCTGTATAAAAAAAAATATGATATTCAACAATAATTACAGTTAAAGCCCAAATAAACTCAATTTGGTGAATCTAAATAAAAATAATGGATTTATTTGGAGTTATAGTCCAAGAAGATTAAGATTGAATGTTTTAAGTGTAACTAAAAATGTACTCATCTGTCAAAGAAGTTCAACATGTCAAATGCAAAGCCTATGAATACTCCCATGCATGATTTTGTCCCACTTGCAAAGGATTTAAATGGTAAGAAAGTATATAAGACGATCTATAGAGGTATGATCAAATCCCTTCTCTATCTTATTGCTAATAGGCCGACATTAATTGTCTCTTCCATGAGTGGCAGAGACAAATTTGAACTAAAGTGTCATAATCCATGGCTTTCCATACATCATGCAAACAATTATACAAATGTACTTAAGCCATAACAAGATTACCTTCTTTGCCATGTTCATCAACACATCTAGCGAAAAGAGGAATAAATGGGATTAGAGTTTCTTTTAAAGAAGAACCTTCTTCAGTGATGCATGTTCTCAACAAATATTTCAACAAAGAGTCACACTTTAAAGTGTATTGGTCACGTCCAACCTCTTTTCTCTTTCACACAAATCTCGCCATACCCCTGAATAGAATAATTTTCCTTGAATGGGAAAATATTTGGAAACATCATGCATCCTTCTCAATAAATCATTTCTTTTGTACCCCTCTAAAATCGAGATAATTGCTTTATCTCATTCCTTACATTTGTTTACCCCCTTGGGCCAACTAGACCAAGCTAAAATGTGTTCCTTTGATGTTTTCAATCAATCCTTAGAATCTATCAGCAAGTGAAGATTTTGATTATATATCCAAACTATAGACGATAACCAAAATGATTCATGAAGAACGAGCCAAATGGCAATGTTTCTTGTAGAGTTCTCAAGATTGTATCAAGAGAAAAATGTTTGCTTTTGGCTCAGTGGAACACAACATCTCTCCTTCCACTTCCTACATGTTTGTTACTGATCGTTCTCAATTCTTCTTACCTTTTTGTCTCTATAAAGCTAAATAGGTCATTCAAGATTAGGCATCTTCTCATATGTTCTAAGACCCCCAATCTGACCAACACACCTTGAAATCGTTTGTTTTATGGGAAAAGGTCCAAAACAATGAACATCCCATAGATTGATTCTATTTACTATATTCAAGTTATTTGTTGCCTATACCAGTGGTCTTGAACCATAAGAGAAACCCCTCCACTACGTTAACAAGTTGTCATTATGGGAAGCACATTCAAGGAATGGATGACTTAAAAACAATTTTAAACTTTTCCCCAAGTTTTAAATGTGAAACTCAGCAAAAAGGCCCTCACTTTCAAGGAAGCTTCCTTGGTGGTAAGTCTAGGAGAAGATTACTCCCATTTTAAGTGCCTTTAAAAGAACAAGAAGTCAAGCAAGATGCATTAGTCTTTCAAAAGTAAAAATTACATCAGGCAAGGGATTATATATATATATGCTTGAGCCCTCTTATACTCCATTAACCAAAGGATGTGGGACTATTTTTACAAGGGACTATTTCTATATGAATTTCTACTCCTATTTTTCTATACAAGGCTGAGGAAAGGGGAAAGAAGTTCTAATAATTCACACTCCATTTAAAGAGAGTGTTCTGAGTTGCTTCTTCCTATTCCAATATCCTATCCATGGCCCTAGTGAAATGTCTAATGTATGGTCTTCTAACACATTAAGTTAGTTATTACAAACACAAGTGGTTCTTAGGACAAGGACACACAATGTGAAATATTTACAGCTATCATATGCACTTGAGAGTGACATTTGGTAGTTAGAAACTCTTCAAGTGCCTTCTCACTTCATACTCAATTTCATCCAACATGCTCTTGTGTCTCTTGGATAGTGAAATATTCTAAGGAAATAAAGAAATATTCTATAATCTTTGAGCTTACAAAAATAAATGTTTCTTAATCTCTTTTACCATTCTTTGAGCATTCCTCTTATGAATCTCCATTAGAATCTCTTTTTAGTTTCCTTAGATTAAGAAATCTATTTAATTCCCTAAATGTAATCATACCCAATCTCTATGTTGAAAATTGGCTTTCTTTCCCTTTATTAGCAACATTAGCATGTTTGTCCACCTTCCTTTCTATTTCATATTTAACCTTAACATGTAGATCCTTTATAAATTTTGGTCGTACATCTCTATATTAATACATAAATTTCTTTGTAGTAAGAAGGGGAAATAAATCAAGAGGGGTTAGAGGATTAAACTCATAAACAATCTCAAAAGGTGAGTGAAAAGTTGTTGAATGAACTACTCTATTATAAATGAACTCAATATGAGACATATTTTCTTCCCACTCTTTGAGTTTTTTAATAATCATAAATCTTAGAAGTTGAGACAAAGTTTTATTAATTATTTTTGTTTGACAATTAATTTAGTATTGATAAATAGTTGAGAAAAGAAGTTTAGTGGCTAATTTTCCTCAAAGAGTCTTCCAAAAATAGTTAAATAACTTTGTGTCTCAAGTGAAATACAACACTTTTAAAAAGACTATGTAATTTAACTACTTTACTAAATAATAGAATAATAATAAAACATACATCATTAACTTTGTGACATGATATAAAATAAGTCACTTTTTAAAATTTGTCACTACCACAAAAATCTATTCCTTATTCTTATCAATTAAATTACAAAACCTATTGAAATTTCTCTATCCCTTATTCTTATCAATCAAATTACAAAACCTATTGAAATTTCTTCCCAACGAATATTAAGAATTGAAAAGAGTCTATACATTTCATGAGGTAAGACTTTTACGCTTTAGTCCTTTTACAATTTTTACATTTACCACAAAAGTTTAAAACATCTTTTCATAGATAAAAATAATAGAAATGTTCTTTTAAAATATCCAATGTCTTATTAATTCCAAAGTGGCCCATAAGTCCACATTGATGAGTCTTCATTATTAAGTGTTTTTCTTAAAGATCCTTATAGAATAAATAAGCTTTTATCTCTTAAAAGAAATCTACTTTGTATAAAAAATTCTATTGTATGATACGTTAGAGATATATCTAAAAGTTAAAGAAAAGTTATCATGGTTTTCGTATAACTCCTTAATATGATTAAATCTTAAAAGGTTAGTTCCTAAAATCGTTAAAAAAGTACATGTTCTAAATAAAGTATGAATACTTAGACTAATCTTTTTTTTTTGGTACTTAAATCTGATTAGATAAGAAAACTTTAGTATGTACTCATCAACTTAAGGGTGGACAAAACCTTGAGATATTACATACCGACTTTTTTCTTCACCGACGAGGTGACACGAAAATCTTGTGCCCATTGAACAGTGCTGTGGTCCTATGCAACAAAATGGGTCGAATGTATTCCCTAACAACATGACGTTTTCGAAGTGCAAGTTAAGAGCATCTTTAAGGCTTCAATTTTAAGGCCTTATGGTATATTTCTTGCAAATCTATCATCAAAATTTTTTTAGCTAAGGATTTTTTTCTAATATGCTAAAGACTAATATTACTTACACTATTAAACAAATTTTCACAAACAAGTGATTTCAACACAGATTTCAACTAGATTTTCTTTACCAATCTATAAGGGCATGCCACTCTTGAAAAGCTAACTAATTATAGCAGAGGAACTTCTCTCTGAAAGTCAAAGAAATACTGAAAAGAAGGCCCAATTGCTTGTTTTTAAGCGAAAGTCAAGAAATCAATTAAATATCTATTTATAAAAATTTGAAGTGATTGGAACATTAAATGTGAGTGACCTGATAACGAAATTTATCAGATTTTAATTTTAATATCGTGTTTGAATTTTCATTTTTTACATCATATTTGTTTTCTTCTTAAAAAAATCAAGTTAATTTTATGAAATTAAATTAAGCTTTAAATCCAGAATCTTGTTCCTAGATATTTAAGAGGATACATTTTATATCTTACATATGTACACAATCTTCTAACATTTTGCAAACACGTAATAAGACACAAATATTATTTTAGTTCCTTATAATATATTCATTTTAAGCTTTTAATTTTTATAACTCTTTGATACTTTAGAGTCTGTAAAATTTTACTTTATAATTTTAGATTATGTCGCCATTCACTAAGAACGTCTTAACCATATATTAAAAAAGAGTTCTGACATTTCTTAGATAATATGCATTAAAAACAATATTTTAGTATGAGGCCCAACTTGATAATTTTATAAACATTAAAAAGAATAAAATCTTATATTAAAAAATTATAGAAACAACCATTCCATAAATAATTGTAAGGATTAACAAGTAGCCAGTAAAATTGTGCCATACTCTCAATATAATAAAGAAGTCTTTGTCGAAATCGCAATATTTGAGAGAGATTTCAATTTTTTCAAACCCTAAGACGGTGGGTCAAAAAGGCAATTATCTTCCCCTATATAAGGAGGGTCCATGGTGATGCTTCTCAATGCACACTAACCACAAAATCCAATATTCACCAAACACTTCAACAAAAGAAAGCTAGTATTCTACTTGCAATCTTCATGGAGAAGAACAAAGTTGATGCAAATTGTGAGGAAATTAAAGATGAGATGAAATGGGTTCTTGATTCTTCTTTCGATCACAAAGGAAGAGTCCCTCTAAGAGCTTCAACTGGTTCATGGAAATCTTCTCTCTTCATTATTGGTAAGGAACTCTTGCTAACTCCTTTAGATTCTCAAACCATCATCATTCATAATAGTACTCAAAATGTTTTCTTCTTTACTTTTTATTTGCTAATTAATTGGTTCACCAATTATTTGTACGAGTTTTTCATGAATATTTTTCTATTTTTCATAAACTAAAATTAATTTATACAAAGATTAAACATAATAAATTAGAAAAGCAATACGAGTCATTATAATAATTTAAAACGCAAGCTACTTCCAGCTTTTAAGAAAAAATATCATTTTCTCAGAAATGGTTATATATGTAGTTAATCGGTCTTTACAATACTACTTAAAAAGTCAATACAATGTTTTCTCAAAATAAAATAGTTCATGTTATTGATATATTTTATTGTATTTTCTAAGAATTTAAATTTATTAAATACCTAAATGGTGTTTTAAATATTCGTTAATAATTAATTTATTTAAAACTCAAGTATTTAAAAATAAAACTTTTCTTTTTTCTCCATAGATTTGTATTTTTATTAAATTTCTAATGTAATTGTAACTCGACTCAGCATCTCGAGTGAACATTTTGTCACATATTTAATTGATAGAGAATCTCTAACACAGTTTTACGTGTTTTATGATATAAATAAACCAATTTTAATCATATAACTAATCTGAACAATACAATGGACTCTAAGTTGAATCCGACAACTTAATTGAGGGGATTATAATAAATTTAGAAAATAACTATTCAGTGTAATTAGTTTTCGAGTATATTAATTATATGTTTATTTGTCTTTATCACAGTGATCAATTATTTATTTTAAAATCAATGGTGATATAAGTAAACAAGATGAGCTAAACCAAATTCTTATAAAGTTTAGAATTAATAAATCAAACTTAATCAATTTACTATATCGAATTTAATCAATTTACTAAATCAAACTTAATTAAAAGTTTGATTTTGACCATTTAAATTAATACTAAACTTATGTTTTACATGTTTAATCAATTTATATAGTGAAAATTTTCTTAAATTATCTTTTATTTTTAAATTTATCTGCAATTGAAATATCCTTTTCTATTTACCAAACTCTTATTTCAATTTAATTTACAAAATATTATAAAATAATGAAAAATTACAAATTTAATATATAGCTATATCTTTTTATTCTAGAGAAGGTGAACCCAACTAATTTATATATGAAAAGGACTTATACAATTATGTAACGAAAAAAGAGTTTATTAATTTTGATGAACAAACAGTGTAAAAATTAAAACTTATTAAAATACATCAAAAGTGTTAAAAACTTTGATACTGTCATCTACTTTTTGTGTTAATTTATTATTTAATTTTTCACCTAATTTGTTTTTTATTGAATGTAGAAGCTCGTGCAAGGTGCTCCATATTAATAAATTATATTCTGACTTAGTATGTAAGCTGAACTAAAACTTTTAAACACCTGGCTGCTAATGCGGGTTTGATTTATAAGCGTTTAACACTTGTTTACGTGGTGAATATTAATTTCAGGCAAAGAATATATAAATTAAATATACTTTATTCGCATGTCTATTAATCACTACAAACTATTTTCTGAATATGCCTTGTCGCTTATACTTCATTAGAAAATTAGAAAATGAGAATGCTTTTATATTTTAGAATATATGAATCACTTATCCATAAATATTTTCCAAAAATATATAAAAAAAATTGAAACTAACTTCTTCATAAACTAAATTAGCTTATAGATATATTAATTTATAAAAAAAACTTTAAAACTTTTAATTTTAATTATTATTAAAAAATATAAATTATGACACCTAAATTATATATATATATATATATATATATATATATATATATATATATATATATATATATATATATTGAGTTTGATCAAATCAAACTCACATCCCTATGTAAAGAAAAGACAAAAGACACTCCCAACAAAAAAACTAAAATATAAAAATCATAGAAAGGTGAAACTCATTATAAAAAATTTAAACTAATCATAAGTAATATCATATAATACCATTTATTCTCAAGTTCAAGATTTGTCAGTTTATGAGTAAAATGATTTATTTACGAGTTAATTCTGGTTTATAAAAAAAAAATTTATTTTATTATTTTTTATTTTAAAAATTTTAGGAAATCTTAAAATATTTATCGCGACTTCAACTATTAATTCAACTCTGATACCTACCTAGTTTAGATGTTGGAAGACTTTTTCTATGATTCAGGAAAATGCAGTACTTCTAAAGAGTTTTATATGATACCTATCCCATTATGAGTTTAAAAAATCCCTTTACAATGGCTAGATTCACTACCCGAAAAGCGCATGTGTGAAGCATCTTTTTATGTATATCATATTATCAATATCTATCATTCGACTAGTGTAATATATTATATTACAAATATAATTAAAGAGAATCTTTATCTTACAAGCGATAAGTTTAAATTTACTTTTTAATAATATATATTAAATCAAATATTAATTTAATACATTAGATTACTAAAACTACCAATCCTAAAAACTACATTTTCCTTAATTTTTCATATTATCTTTGAATTATATAATTTAGAGACTAATTTTTAGCTAGCAAAAGAAATAATTTTTAATTATGATTAAAATAGTCACCAAATTAAATTTTGGTTGTTAAATAATTATAAAATATAAGTTATGATTGAATTTAGTGACCAATTAAATCAAGATAATTAGTATCTAACATTAGGTATCAAAGTTTTAGTGAACTATGTCATTAGATTCTAAATTTGTATCTAATTAAGTTAGAGATTAATTTAGAATCTAATGACATAGGTCACTACAATCTTGGTTGATAATGTTACATACCAATTATTTTAATTTTAATTAGTCACTAAATTTAATCATTATTTTTATTTTGTAATTATTTAACCTTCAAAATCTAATTTGGTGACTATATTGATCACAATTAACAATCATTTTTATTTGGTAACTAAGAATTGATCTTAAAAAACTTTTTTCTTACAGTTATATTTTCAAGTTACATTATTTAATATTTTAAAACATATAAAAAATAATTTTATTATATTAAAATTAGTATAACTTAAAGGTATGGTATAGTATGTGAACAGCCATGATCGATCTAATGGATAGTTTTAATGATATACATACTTTTAGATTCAATATCAATCTTTACCATATACAGCAATTATTTTTTTATTGAAATAGACTAATGATATTAATATTAACAAAACTACATTACTCCTTCAAATTCAAACCGTAGTAGCATCTATTTCATACTTTTTTTAATTTTTCATAATTTAGCGATAACCATATCAATAATTTATTTTCTCATTACTTTTTTCAGTCGTTTATTCTCCTTTAATGTTCAGATTCTTTTCATATTAACAATATGCATAAATAGAAATAATACAAAGTACAAACATTTGATATTTTAGTTCTATCCACAAATAAGAACCACTACTTGTTTAGTGCTTAATTAGGATAAAGTTACTTACATGTTTGTGCTTCCTAATCTTGAATGTTCAACATAGATATTCAATCCTAAATTTAGTATTATTATGTTATACTAAAATTAAGAAATAAGAATATATTGGGATAATACATAGTGAGACAATTCAGATGTGCTCAAATGGTCAATAAAACTATTACAACCTACAAATAGGTGGGTCCCATTACGTACAACTAGATATGTTTCTATAGCATTATTAGTAAAGTTAATGGATATCAACCACACAAAATAGGCCTTATGTATTCACTGTTACTAGTGAGAAAGATGCTCCACTCCCCTTTCAAACCAAACGTAAACTGGATAATGAGTGTTACTTTTAGCAGATAAGAACACTACAGGCTGAATTTAAATAAGTGGTTGGAAGTTCACTACCCAACAAATGATATTTATTATTGACTTTAGTAGAGCATTCTTATTATATAACTATTGATATATAAATTTCAAATGATAGCTTCTTGTTTAGGTTATATGAGAAAGCAATTTTATGTAGAAAACTCTAGATAATGACAGTACAATATTTTTTAAACTGATTGTGTAAATAGAAATTTGAAATTTTAAAATTATGTTTAAAATGATTTTTGATTAATTGACAGTGTCATTTACACCAAAAATATATCAAAATGAAATTCTTACAATTGATAGAAAACGAAATAATTTATTCGTAGACTGCAAACGAGCATGGGTTGGGTACTGTTTTGAGTTTAAAATATTTACGGAAAACGTTAATTAACAAACTTACCATAAATGATGATTTGTGTAAATTATTTACAATATTAGTTCATAACATTTTTTTATTTATTATATTTTTACTATTCATCTCTCAAGCAATTTACTTTTAAGGTGCTCAACCCTTCTGAGTAAAAAGTTTAGAAAAATAATTTTGTTACAATCACTACCTTTTCAGCACTCACATGTCAATTACCTTTTAATAATGAAATATTAGACTATAAATAATAATCACAAATACCAGAAAAATAATTGTGAAAAGGTTATATATGAGATAATGGTTGTCGCTGTATGATAACTCAAAAGTTGATTATTCTTACCGCATATTGTGCGTGCCAAAATCATTCAACAAGAATATACTGTAACTGCATGCTTGTTTCTTGGGCAATTAGAAAGGTATTCGATGTATAGATTAGCATTACTGGCTCAGGATGCTTGTTCTTGTTTTCTTTTCACACTTTTTCTCTTTGTCCACCTAGCTATATTTTCAAACTTTGAAACCATTTAATTTCTACATTAGAGTTATTCCATATGCTTGAATCCTTAAGTTCACAATCGCTCATTAACAGGTCCACAACTAGCCATGCATATATTCATAAACTTTGAGTTCATTCTTTTCAATAATATTAATAATAATGATAAATTTACAGAAATATTTATATACTTTTTATTGTAATTTGCAGCAATTGAATTTAGTGAGAGATTGAGCTACTTTGGAATAGCAACTAGTTTGGTTCTTTACCTTACAAAAGTTATTCATCAAGATCTTAAGACAGCAGTTAAGAATGTGAACTATTGGGCTGGTGTCACCACCTTGATGCCATTGCTAGGAGGATTCCTAGCTGATGCTTACTTGGGCCGTTACAGCACTGTGATAGCATCATGCATTGTTTATCTCATGGTAAGCAATCTCAATCATCATTCAATTAAACACTTAGAAATGTTACTTTTTTATTTACTTGGCATCATGTTACATATATTATTAACTGTTGAAAACTGTTTTTTTGTGGCAAAAAACCACAGGGTTTGGTTCTGCTTACTCTGTCATGGTTCTTACCAGGCTTGAGACCATGTGATCATGCTAGTACATGCACAGAACCTAGGAGGGTTCATGAAGTGGCTTTCTTCCTAGGCATATATTTGATATCTATAGGTACTGGAGGGCATAAACCTTCCTTGGAAAGCTTTGGTGCTGATCAATTTGATGATAATAATGCCAAAGAAAGAAGGCAGAAAATGTCCTTTTTCAACTGGTGGAACAGTGGCTTGTGCAGTGGAATCATTCTAGGAGTGACTGTGATTGTGTACGTGCAAGATCATGTCAATTGGGGGGCTGCTTATATCATCCTCACAGCAGTCATGGCTATCTCTTTGCTCATTTTCTTGATAGGAAGGCCTTCTTATCGTTATAGGTCACCTACTGGGAGCCCCTTGACTCCTATGTTGCAGGTTCTTGTTGCTGCTATTTCCAAAAGAAACCTTCCATATCCTTCCAATCCAACTCAATTGTATGAAGTTTCCAAGGCTGAGGGCAATGGTGAAAGATGTCTGGTTCACACCAAGAAACTCAAGTAAGTACAACATCTTAATCATTACATTGACAAAGGTCAATTTAGAGGCTCATATCTTAAAACAAAAAAGATTTTTTTCTATAAAGAAAACATGTCCTGAAACATGTGTTTAGGACTTAAATCTCCATGCATACATGAACATTTGTTGAGAAATGTAAATTTTTTTATATAAATTTTAATTGGGAGAGATTAGTTTCTTAGCTCCCAAATAGGAATACCTTCTTCACAAACTCCCTAAAAATCAATTTTTTTGTTGAAAAAGTACAAAAGTTTAAAGTAATTAAAAGCATTTTCCTATGATCTGTTTTGTCAGATTTCTTGACAAGGCAGCAATTACTGAAAATGATGGGAACTTAGTAGAGAAACAGAGTCCTTGGAGACTTGCAACTGTAAACAAGGTTGAAGAATTGAAGCTTATCATCAACATGATCCCCATTTGGGTGTTCACTTTACCATTTGGAATCTGTGCTGCACAAACCTCCACTTTCTTCATCAAGCAAGGTGCCATCATGAACAGAAAGGTAGGCAATGGGTTTGTGGTGCCTCCAGCTTCAATTTTCACTCTTGCTGCTATTGGGATGATAATTTCCGTGATCCTGTATGACAATGTCCTTGTGCCAACGTTAAGAAAGCTAACAGGAAATGAAAGAGGAATCAACATCCTTCAAAGGATTGGTATTGGAATGGTTTTCTCAGTTCTCTCAATGATAGTAGCAGCTTTGGTAGAAAGGAAGAGGCTTCACACAGTTGAGATGAATGGGCCCTTATTGAGTGCCTTATGGTTGGCCCCACAATTTCTAATCATTGGATTTGGTGATGGGTTTGCTCTTGTGGGCTTGCAAGAGTATTTTTATGACCAAGTGCCAGACTCAATGAGAAGCTTGGGAATAGCACTTTACCTTAGTGTGATTGGAGCTGCAAGTTTTCTTAGTAGTTTGTTGATAACAATTGTTGATAATGTGACAGGTAAGAGTGGGAAGAGTTGGTTTGGTAAGGATTTGAATACTAGCCGCTTGGACAAATTCTTTTGCCTTATGGCAGTCATCACCACATTGAACTTGTTCTTGTTTGTGTTCTTTGCTCGCAAGTATAACTACAAGAATGTACAAAAGTTGGCCGTGGCTGATTGTTATGAAGGCAAAGGTGAAGAAAATGGTAGAGCAGATATGAGAGTTTGAATTAGTGAAAATTAATTCTATTCAGCATAAATGACCAAGGTTTCTTCTTCCGATGAACAAAGTATACGTGCTTCTACTGTTAGAAACCTTAAATTTCATCTTTAGCATATTCTCAAATAGCTTATGATCCAAGCCAAGAGTTTTAATTTTTGTTTTAGTTGTTTAAGGTATCATGTAATATGACAATAAAATTATGTGTGAAATTTCCATTTCAAAAATTTGTCATTCACCCTTTTCTCATATTATCTGGTTTCTCACCATTTTTTTTACATTACTCATTTTTAAGACTAATTTGATATTTGAATATGCCTCAGGTAGCTAAACAAACAACATAATAGTTTGAAAATATTTTTAAATTTGTAGCAAATTTTTATTATAGAAAATAAACTTTGAAAATAATCTAGTTGAATAAAAATATGATTAACAAATAGAAAAGATAGTTCGAAAAGATTATGATTCGAAAATCATAAGCAAACCGAAAACATTCTATAGGATTTATGCTTTCGAAAAAACTCTTGAATGAAAAAGCAAAATAATTAATAGCCAAGTAAAACTTTACCCATTTCTAATTAAATGTGTGAAAAAGCACTTATCATCTTCTGAACAAATAAGCCATCATATTTGAAGGAGCAAGAATTGATATCATCATTAAAACATACAACATGAACATCATTCAATTAAAAAAAGCTACCACTACAAAAGACCATTGATTAGGTATCAGAAAATAGTGTTGATTATACAACAGATGCAAATAATGATAGTCAGATCCACTCTAAAGGGAGGCTAATGTAGTAGAAAAATTTACATCGGTCAAATGCACTCTAAAATCAACGGAAAAAAAAGATATATATATATGTGCTGTGGCGTCGACTAATTTGATGTTAAACCAAAGAGGATAATAGTGTCAGCCAAGCTGACGCACCTGTCTATGTATTAGGGATTCACTTTTATTTTTAAGACTAATTTGATATTTGAATATGTCTCATGTAGCTAAACAAACAACGGAATAGTTTGAAAATGTTTTTAAATTTGTTGTAATCTTTTAATATAGAAAATAAACTTTGAAAATAGTCTAGTTGAACAAAAATATTATTAACAAATAGAAAAGATAGTTCGAAAAGATTATGATTGGAAAATCATAACCAAACCGAAAATATCCTATATGATTCTTGCTTTCGAATAAAACTCTTGAATGAAGAAGCAAAGTAGTTAATATTGGAGTAAAACTTTATTCATCTCTAATTAAATGTATAGAAAAGCAGTTACCATCTACTCAACAAACAAGCCAAAATTTGAATAAGCAAGAATTGATATCATCATCAAAGCATTCACCATGAACATTATCCAATTGAAAGAAGTTACTACTACAAAGAAATCATTGAATAACTATCAGAAAATAGTATTGGCTATACAACGGACGCAAATAATGACAGTCGAACTCACTCTAAGAGAAGGCCAATGTACCATAGATTTACGTCGGTAAAAGATTTTTGGTATTTGTAAGGGTCAAGATTTTCATTCTCTGTACACCACTAGAAAAAACACATTTTACATCGATTCTAAAAAGACATTATACATCAGTTCTAGAACCGATGTTCATGTAGGCGATCTAGAAAGTCCTAGACTTTCTACATCTGTTTTATAACCGATGTAGTATGTATATACACTACATTGGTTAATAAATCATCAACGTAAAATAACAATCACGAGAACGATCAGGAGGAGATACTACATCGATTGTGACTCCTATCCAACGTAGTATCTACCCTATTACATCAGTTGTGAGTGACAACCGATGTAATATCTCTATCTTTTTCAAAAAAAAAAAATCCAGAATTCTCCAAAATTGTTTCATAAATCGATAATCTATACAAGAAAACACTGTAGAAATTTCTAGAATTTTTTGACAAGTATAGAATGTGAAATAGAAAAAAAATGTTAAAAACACTTAAAAAAAATAGTAAACAATGAAATTTTGGAAAAAAACTGGATTCTGAATCCCTTTGAGAATTGTCCACGAACTTTGTTACCCCATTTCAAGCAACTTTCATTTTTTTGAGCATTTCAATTTGAGCTCTCTATCAAATGTTATGGCAATTTGAAGGTTTTTCGCCCAGAATTTTGACAACTCAAAATCTATGATAAATCTATACAATGTAAGAACTCTACTATCAAATATACACTGAATCAAGTTGTTGGTATAAACTTTGGGTCAAAAATAAATTTCTAACTACTTTTAATGAATTTTACAAAAATGCTAACCTCTTGCAAAGAGAAACGACAAGGGGTGTCGAACAAAGCATTCACGGTGGAGAAAGGCTAACGCATCAAGTCTATAACATCCCTAAAAAACTTGTAACGTAAAAAAGTTAGGAAACCACCTTTGTCAAAAATGCTAAAGAAAGTAGATGAAGACAATAAAGGAACCAAATGGGCATGAGTGTAAGTGAAAACAACGACAACACAAGACCAGAGAACACACCAGAGAAACTCAACGGCATGAGGGAAAGACAAATACTAAAAGCAGTGAAAATATTAGGTTAATAGATCTGCACGCGCTCTTAAAAATTAATTTTTTTTCATACGCTGTAACATATTACATCAGTGTAGAGAGAACAAATATACTAGATGCGTACATGGTACATTGGTTGCCTTTACAACTGATGTAAGATGGTCCTTAATTAATTGTTTTTGAAATTATTTTTAGGTAACAATTGATGTAGTATTTAGCTTTTAATACATCGGTTGAGACTCGCAACCAATATAATAGGTTCAACGACAAACCAAATTTTGAATTTTTATTTTTTCAATCTTTTCTACATCGATTAGAAGTGTCAATCGATGTGGAATGGGGTGTGTTACATCAGTTCATGAATAATTGATGTAATATCTCTTCACATATTTTCAAAAATGCCATCACATTTTTTATACCTCGGTTACGTTTTAACCAACGTTTTATCTTGTTGTAGTATGGGTTTTTTCTACTAGTGGTAGGCGCTTTAGAGATTCTATTTTGGTGTGTTTTTCACTGTAGTGGTGTTGTGGTGTAGAATCTGAGACCATGTGGTTGTTGAAGGTAATACCGAGAAATATTGAACAGGTAAAATTCAATGTTAATGAAATCAAACATTGAAATTTGATTTTGTATCTGTTTGTATGTTAACATTTGGAATCCTGGAAATTTTTTGCTTTTCAGATTCTGGTTGTTTTCAACTTTTAAACAATTTTTTTGTCAATCCTCACTTACATTCTAGATTTATCATCGACTTTTGCGTGGATCAGGCCGATGCTATTTGTGTCTACTACAATGGTCGACGCTAACTTCAACTAGCTTCCAATATTTTAGCGTCTATCACATGGCCAATGTTATTTTGAGATATAAGAGTCGGTTTTTTTTTTCATTTTGCATCAATTATTGATCGAAACTATCTTTTTACTTTTTGTTGTGTACCTTAACATACAAAACATGTATTATCGCCTGAAGGCCATTAAGAGGGGTTAATCCATAAATGTATGTCATACAAGGGTAGACTAAGATTTTATTGAAATAGAAAGTCAACTCTAGAAAGTGATTGGGTAAATCTTATAAAATATTTTTCACAAATACTTATACTACTCTCATGACCTATACATGCATAATAGAAATACCAATTAATATTTTACTTTTTATCTTGGTTTATCCTCACAAGTGATTTGGGTCATGTGGAAGTAAATCTACTCATCATGATGAATGTTCCCAACCTCCTTCTAGTCCACCTTCTCCTCAATCCAGAGCAAGGAAAATTGATGTTTGGTGTGAAAACATGCCAAAAATAAAAGAAAATGTCAAACTTTTTGAATTTTTTTGCAACATATCATTTGATGATGTGTAGTTGTAAATCCTTTTCTAGCCATTGAGAGCTTCAAACTCAGGTATCACATCTTCTGGCATTCGATGAGCATGAATATAAAGATGCATTACACGCTCTCCATGCAACATTAAATGTTAATATCCTCTTCAAGCAACTCCAGTACTTTTTAATTCTAGGTCAGATAATGTGATGGGAACCTGATCGGTCACTAGATGTGATGTTTACTTAAATTTCTGCTTGACAAGTGGACTGAGCCAACTATAGTACAATTGGAAGCAAGGTTTTCATATCCATATAGATTGAGAATGAGAAGTATTTAGATAGTGATTATATATTTTGTAAAGAATAAAATGAATATGGTGATGGATTTGTGCATGTGAATAAGCAAGACAAATGTGGAGTAATGGATGCAAGTACTGGAATACAATTAAGATAATGTAATTGATGAAATACAGTTATTTTTTCAACATACTCGGATCATATATGTCAAAAAAGTATTGTTCTTTTATTCCTAGTGTTTAACCAAATTAATTTCTTAATCATTGTTACCTAAGGATTGAATAACAATCAAACAATTCCTTTTCATGATGAGATTCTCCATGCATTAAAGAGTAATATATCTAGAACAACATGGTCATAAATTGCACTCCATTCCCAATAGTTACACTTGTATGGTTCATTGAGTTTAGTTCTGAAAGCTGAATGTAGTTTCCAATATCATTCAACAGTAAGATCATGAATTACCAAAAAGAGTCTACAATGCAAGCATTGAACATAAAACTCAACCAATAAGAAAACATGTCATAAATGTATAGAAGAAGAAATATATAGAAAGTTGAAGAGTACTTCAAACCAACTACTCATATGAGTAAAATATAACAATCTAAGCACTCTATGAATACAAATATACGAAATATTTTCTAGTACAAGCTCCCTTGAAAATTACAAATGATTTCCTATTTATAAAGCTAAGCAGTCGAGACCATTGTTTTGTATGTGCTTAGCACAAACGCTTATGCTCAACAAATTAGATTTCCTCATATGAAGGTTTTCTATTTTGGCTTAATCTTTTTCACTACGCATTGATGTGTGATTTTCTTCATCTTGAAGTAATCTTGGGCTCAGGTCATTAGTGTTTTGCTTAGCTAGATCTTGATAACAATTAGACTCTCTGGTCATATTTTGCTTGGTGGTAGCACAACTCGGCTAGCGCTTTTAATTCTTCTGATCTTTACTTAGCCCTCCATTCACTTAACGTCTCATACCCTACGTGGAACAGATAACTTTGTGCTTGGTATTGGTTTGGTGAGATATTCAATAGAAATCTTGAAAAATTGGGTAAAGTTTAACAACTTATCTGATTCCAAGCAATTTAAGAATCAAAGTGGAATTGAGTCTGATTTGGACAAAATTGTCTCTGGTTGCATGATATTCTACTTTACCTAACTATATTAGGCTAGACTTTTGTTATAATAGGTTTTAACTACCTTTGTTTGCTCAGTTCACAAAACAAAAAGAAAGATCTAGGAGGAAACATGGAGAGGGTTCACGAAGAAGAAAAAAGCATTATAAAGAAACTTAGCTAGACCTTCCTGCCTTTTATGAAAATAAAAATATTGAAGAATATTTAGAATGATATTGAGAAACTTTTTGAATGCTATGCAGTATATGAAGAGAGAAAAGTGTTCATGGCTACTTTAAGTTTTCAAGAATATGCCATGTTTTTATGGAAACAAAGACAATATGATGTTACAATTAGAAGAAATTCAAAGATATTGAATTAGCTTGAGCTAAAGGCTTGCATGAGAAGATACTTTATCTTTCCTTCATATGAGAAAAATAGAAAGGTTAAAGAAGAAATGAAAGAACTTCTAAAAAAAAGGAGAAATTTGTAGAAAGAATTTATAAGAGATGAAGGGTTTAGAGAAGAAGTTCAAGCTCTTACTAGAAAAAAAGAGCAGAAAGAAAATAGAAAGAGGGAAGAAAGAAAGAGAAGGAAAAAAGGAAGAAGAAGAAGAGATGTCAAAAAATACAGAAAAGAGGAATAGTCTCATATAACAATCCTTATAAACATAGTTAAGAAAGAATCTTTAAAGGGGGATTGCAATACTTTGAACTCTCGTTTTCCTTTAAATCATGTCGCAACCGAGATCACAACGGGGCGATCAAAAATTAACTTCTTTTTTGGAAAATAATAATGGAGTCGCCACCATAATTTATTGAAGGAAAAACTATGGAAAACCAAAAAAAGTCAGATAAGGCAAGTTTGTAAAACCGGATTTAGAGTCCGGGAGTCGGTTACGTGTGGGGAAGGTACTAGCACCCCACAACGCCCGTCCTAAGGCGGTACCTTTAATTAAACAAGTAAAATAAAAGAGTGTGATTTTTAGAAATATTTATTTTTCCCAAAAAAACAGAAATAGAATGCAAATAACAACAAACAAAAATATATATTTTTTTTAATAGGGGGCCCGACAAGGATTTGACCTCGCTCCTACGTATCTCTATACAGGATAGAAAATCAGGGTACACGTAGTTCTGTTCTTGGGTATTTGTGAGGGGCGTTTTCGTCGAGATGTGGTGCTTGTAGGGTTCGCTGAAGGGTTTCGAAGCTTGCATTTTTTCCGTGAGTGATATTTGGTTTGTGTATTTAGGAAGTGGGGTTAACATGGCATAGAAGGTGGTTTGGTTGATGATTATTGGAATGGAATGGAAAGGTGATGGAGGTTCATGGT
>Ga0209489_103401_pt1 | contig 31116 bp, 14 predicted proteins | sample SiratrowhiteBW_FD_187527 | JGI IMG/M metagenome (GOLD analysis project Ga0209489, IMG submission 187527) | Root nodule microbial communities of legume samples collected from California, USA - Siratro white BW (SPAdes) (version 2) | ecosystem: Host-associated > Plants > Roots > Nodule | place...
GATATATATATATATATATATATATATATATATATATATATATATATATATATATATATATATATATATATATATATTATCTATTGTTCCTTCTCTTGAAGGTTTGAATTGATGTGTAATGTACAAATTACAAATTTTGCATGTAATAGGGCACACATGCTAATTGGTTTGTTTTCAGGATTGGGTATGGGGTTGAATCTAGAAATACATTTGTATAAGGATTAAAACACTCCTAAAGTGTCTCTCTTTAATTTAATTTATTTTTTGTTGTAAAAAAAATCATTTTTACATTAATGTTATTACATCTTTTTAACCCGTTGATGAAAAAAGAAAGAGAAGGATAAAGTTTTAGGTTTTTATTTCTTTATATAAGAAGCTTTTTTGCTACATGGTTTTAATTGCTTTGATATTATAACCTCGTTTTAATGCTTAGATGAATTGTAAGATCAAAAGTTATAATAATATTCTCAATTATTGTACTATTTGCCAGGAAATGAATTTCCTAACTTTATTTTTGATACTAATTATTAAATTAAACAATTTATCACTAATTTAAAAATTATAGTTAATAGTTGAGTAATTCTGTCCGTAAATTCAAATATAAGAATTTGGATTATGAATTAGTACACCAACTTCTCTCATACGAAAATTAATTCAACCCGCAACAATTTAAATATTTAACTATATATAATTAAACCCTAAATTCATAATCCCTAATCCCTAAAAGTATAAAAAAGAATATATATATATATATATATATATTAAGTTCAACTAGAGGATATGTTCTTATAAGTTAGAATTCGTCATACATAATGTGAGATGGTGGTGGCAAAAGTTGGTGACCAGAAGTGATGGTGTAGGGTCGTCCAAAGGTGGCGCTACTAAGTTGTGCAACCACGGTAACAAGTGGAAGGGTATCAAAATAGAGAATTTTAAGTGTATTTTACATCAATTCAATTAACAACAAATTTAGAAAAGAAAATATATTTTATCTCATTTTAAACTAATGTAATATGTCAAATTTTAATATTAAAAATGTTACAAATTGATTTTTCATAATAGTCATGTTAAAGTTAGTATAAAACATCACTATAAGACATTTTTATAGTAGTAATGACACGAAAAATATTTAAAATACAAGTGGGATTCATGAAAGAAAAAATAATGAGGCAAATAAAAAAAAGTGTAAATATATATATATATATATATATATATATATATATATTTTTTTTACACTTTTAGGATTTAGGGATTAGAGATTATAAATTTAGGATTTAATTATATATAATTAATTATTTAATTTGTTGTGGGTTGAATTAATTTTTGTATGAGAGAAGTTGGTGTACTAATTCATAGTCCAAATTCTTATATTTGAATTTACGGACAGAATTACTCAATTATTAACTATAATTTTTAAATTAATGATAAGTTGTTTAATTTAATAATTAGTATCAAAAATAAAGTTAGGAGACTCATTTCCTAGCAAATAGTACAATAATTGAGAATATTATTTATAACTTTTGATCTTACAATTCACCTAAGCATTAAAACCAGGATATAATATCAAAGCAATTAAAACCATGTAGCAAGAAAGCTTCTTATACAAAGAAATAATAACCTAAAACTTTATCCTTCTCTTTCTTTCTTCATCAACAACAATTAAGGGCTAAAAAGATGTAATAATTGTTTTTTTTTATTTAACAATAAGAAATAAATTAAATTAAAGAGAGATATTTTAGGGGTGTCCTAATCCTTATACAAATATATTTTTAAATTCAACCACATATCCAATCCTTAAAACAAATCAATTAGCATGTGTACCCTGCTACATGCAAAATTTGTAATATATATATTACACATTAACTCATACAAATTAAATAATTAACTATATATAATTAAATCATAAACCCTAATCCTAATTCTAAATCCTACAAATTATTTCTTTTTCATGAGTCTCACTTGTATTTTAAATATTTTTATTTCATGTCACTAGTATTATAAAAATGTCTTTTACAGGGATATTTTATACTAACTTTAACATGACTATTATGAAAAATCAATTTGTAACATTTTTAATATTAAAATTTGACATATTACATTAATTTAAAACGAGATAAAATATATTTGTTTTCTAAATTAGTTGTTAATTGAATTGATGTAAAATACACTTAAAATTCTCTATTTTGATACCCTTCCACTTGTTACCGTGGTTGCACAACTTAGTAGCGCCACCTTTGGACGACCCTACGCCATCACTTCTTGTCACCAACTTTTGCCACCACCATCTCACATTATGTATGACGAATTCTAACTTATAAGAACATATCCTCTAGTTGAACTTTATTGTAAGAAATATTTATTTCTTTTAAATAAAAAATTAAACAATTATTTTTTGAAATAAAATTTTCTAGTTTTGTTTACAATGTGCATTTCAAGCTTCTTAAGATGGGCTAAAGGATCATAAATCTAGATTTGGGCCTTAGTAACCCAGAATGCAAAATCTGTGTTTTTGAGGTGACGGATGAGAAACAGAATCTGTATTTCTACGTGGTTTGAATAGAAACTTTTTTCTAACCCAGTTGAACTTACGTAGGTAAAAATCATGAAAGGATTTCTTAGTCCACCTCCATACATTTTTCTTCTGCATCCTTATAAACAAAATTTTTTTCCACTTTAATATCTTTTTTGGATTATACAATCTGTAACTTACTTTTACATTCTAATTTGCATAATCTAAAACGCTTTCAAATTAAGTTTTTATATGATAAATTACGTAATTTAAAAATCAAAAGAATACTTAAAATGAGGTGAGGTAATTTTGATTATTTATAAAATAAAATCCAATCTAGATATAATAAAACATTTTGAATTTAAAATCCTTATATAGTTTAATTAGATAAAATAAAATCGGACTTTTCTAATTTAATTTAAATTAGATAAAATTTTAATCTACGTAAATATTCAAATTAGATTTAAATTTAAATATGAATTAATCAAACTTAACTTGTCTTGATCGGAGTCGACCTAACGTTGGTTTGATCTTGTTAAATCCATTTTGATATAGACTTGGTATATTCAAATTTATTTCACCTAAGCGAAATTTGAATAAGTTTAATCTACGTTGGTATGGTCAAACTCATCCTGTCCCAAGTTAAGTCTATCCCATCACGAGCTGAGATAGGTTCAACCCAACTTAATATGGATTTGACTTGACCTTGATTTACCTGAATTCAACTCAACTTGATACCAACATAATTTAAGCAAGACTCAACTTAATTTAACTTAAACTGCACCCAATTTAACTTAGTCTAACCTCAACTTAATTCAATTTAACTTGTTGGAGCTCAACTTAACCTAAACTAACTTAAACTAGATCTTAATTGAACCTTGCATGAATTTAATCTAATTTACATTAATCCTGCTTTACATAATTAGAAATTTATATTGATTTTAAATTTTTGAAATTTAAAAATCATTTAGGAAAAAGTTAGTTTGACACCACTATTTACTTATACTCCTATTTGACACTATATTTTATTAATGAAATATTATATATGAATAAAATAATAATATATATTAGTCTTAAATGGTGTCAAAGATGAATAGTGGTGTCAAAATATCCCCATCCAATCATTTAATCTATACCCAATTTAAATTTAATTATTTAGATAAGAATTTAATCCAAAATATGAATTTAAATTTTAAATAAATCCATTAAATAACACATTAATTTAACGTTTTAAAATGTCATTTAAACTAAAATAATTCATGCTTTTAAATTAACACAATTTAGTATTTTATATATAAAATTAACACAATTAAGTATTTTATATATAAAATTATATATATATCTCGAAGAAACAAAGTACAACTAAAAAGAAGTAAAATGGAAAATAATATAACAGTAAGCATAATGTTATACCATTATTCGATGATAAATTATTATTAATATAATTAAGATAATTATTTTAAAAATTAATAAATTAATTATATATAATAAATTATAAATAAATATTTTATCGTTTGTACATAATTTACTACTTTTAACCGACTTTTTAAAATTATATCTTTAATTTATAAAACTCAAAGTTAATATTGCATTCTATAAATTTAAATTCAGTTTCATTTGAATTAATTTAGTTATAAGATTGTTTTAAAAAGATAATTAAATATTTTTAAAAAATAGATTATTAATTTTGAGAGTATATATGTAATCATATTTTGTTGTTAATAACACAATGGTTAAACTAAATTTTGAGAAGAAAAGACATGAAGAATAATAAAAGAAGCATGACAAATGAAGATGTAGATGAAAGAGTCTTTTATAACTTTTGAAGGAAGAAATTAGAAGAATAAATGATTGTAAATTGTAAAAATTAGCAAAAACTTGAGAAGAGTACCAACTTGAGAGAACTGGTCTTAAATTAGAAGTGTCTTTTGGAAGGCTTAAGTTGATACATGCATCTCACATGGGCTACTAAAGTCACGGTTGAATCTTCAAGTTTCAAGACACATTCATACTAACTACCTAGTACATGCATTGTAATCATTATATTCTTTGCATTTTAGTAACTACTTAGTACATGCATTGTAAACATTACATTCTTTGCATTTTAGTAACTACCCATTCTTTCATGTACATTCATCCTAATTATGTTAGAGTAATCACTACATTTATGCATGATTATAATTTCCAAGTGTACTTCATTATATACATTCATCCTAGTCATCTTAGAAGTAACCATTACATTCATATACTTTAGTAACCACCAAATGCATCTTCTTAATTTTAAGGGATTAGTTTAGACTTAAACATAATTAAGTATAGTTAACCTTGATTAGTGTAGTTAACTCTTTTTGTCTTTTGAGACTCCTTGCTTGGCCAATACCATGGTATAAATAGGAGTGCTCTCCATTGTAAAAACAACAAGTTGAATGAATAGAATTTCTTTGAAAATTGTGAGAGTTCTTGAGTTGTGTCTCTATTCTTTTCTTTGATTCTTATCTTGAGAAGCCTTCTCAAGTGGTGAATCCTCCTTCACTCATCATTGAAGATTTTCAATCTTGAAGGTGACGTGCTCAATCATCTTCTTCTTCATTCCATTTTTTACATTTCAATTATTTTAGTTTCTTGTTTTCTTACTTGTTCATATATTGAATTGTTCATTGTCACAAGTATGACTTCTATGGATTCTTTCTTTGTGCCACTTTGAGTTCTCTCTTGAAGAACCATCATCTTCATCTTTATTTTTGGCTGGTCTAGATCTTAAACACCCTTAAGAATCAATATCAACAATGCTACAAAAAAGCATGACGATTAATAGTGTCCTGCATCATGTTTCCTAACTAGAAGACTTTGGTTTATAGGCCTCGACATGCAAAACTGAATTCATTCTTTCATAAGAGGTTGTCCATCTTTGGCCACCAATGGAAGACAAAATGCACAACCCACACAATCCCTTGCACAACTACTTATTTAAAATATGGATACTTTGTTTGTATTAGAACAAAGACTTGACACTTTTATAGCCCACTGATATTTGGAAACTACTGACAGCAAAACACATCATATACCAGGTTAGCAATGCAATGAATAGATGAACATTGACCAAATTAGTATACTCATTTATTGGAATGCATTCTCAAGCTTCTCTATGGCCTTTTACAATATTTGAACCCTCTGATTACCTTGAGACACTATGACATTCCCTTTGATCTCCCCTACAATGTACCTACCTACTTATCAGTGTGTCACAATGTTTTCAATAATGGGAAGTAGAACCAATCATAGTAGGAAAAATTCAATCTAGGGATTTTACGTCTCAATATCCACTCTTCAAACTAAGCCATACAAAAAATTTCTTCACCATCAAGCTTTGCCTGCTTGAAAATAATCTTATTTCTCTGACTCTATATCTCCCATGTGACTACTACCCATAGTCCCTTTTAGACCTTATTTTGGTTTGCATTAAGTTCCATGAGGTGAAAGTGTTGAAAATAATTCTTTGGATGATAATGTCTTACTGAACTAAGTCCCACCCACATATCATATGTATCCCAAATTTTTATTGCACACATCTAATAAATAGGTGATTTGCTTACTCATTTTCTTCATGGGATAGCACACACAGACGATTCCCTACTCGCACACTCCTATGCTTTAAGTTTACCTTTGTTGGCATCCAACAAACATCTTTATAAAATGTGTTAAGAGGGAGTAACTCCAAAGACATTTAAACAATTATGAATTTCCCCTATATTAGTATTTTGCATAGCACTATATGTAGACTTCACCGAGTAAATTCCTCCTCTTCTTTCCAAGCCCAAGTATCTATGATATCTCTTTTCCTAAACTGTCCCAATATTTCCATCATGAATTGTTGCTCCTGAATTATTTCCTAGGCAATTATGTTTCTGCTCCAAGTTAAAGACCACCCCAACTATTGTTATTCCAACCCACAAGCTCCCTTATTGTTTTTTTCCTTAGAGTTTGAAATAACAAATAGTCTAGGGAACCTATTTTATAGAGGTTCTTCTCCTACGCACTTATCTATGCAAAATATAACTTTTGTCTCGCCTCTTACTAATCACATTACCCTATTATCAAACCAATTACTTGGCTTGTCTTCTCTGCGTACAAGGTGTAAATCTCTTCACCACCATGACTAATTGTCACTTATTGCGTCCATATTTAAATTCCTCCATGAACCATACGTAGGGTCTAAGATCTTCTTCCAGGGTTCTTAACTTTCCTTACAAAGTCTCCATTTTCATTTTGCTAGTAAGGCTATGTTAAATTTTTCTATATCTTTTAATCCCAAGCCCCTTTCCTCCTTTGGTTTACACAAATTTTTCCAATCTTCAATCCTGCAAAAAGTTTATTTGGATTTTCGTTATGCCTTTACATACACTTTTTGGTGCTTTATAAAAAGATATATAAAGTAATGGTAGAGCAGTGATTAATTACTGACGTGATGAGACAAACATGACTAGAAAAAGACAAAAACAAACTCTTATCGTCCATCTTGAGAGTTTGTTCCTAACTTTTTCTACTAGATATTTATAAAATTGGTTTTGCCTTGTATTCTTTCTTATAGACATTCATAGGTATTTAAAAGAGATTTGCATATGACTGCAATTTAGAATTAGTTAACAATGATGCTATGTATCATTGTTAATCCTAATAACACCTATTTGACTTTTATGAAAATTGACTTTAAGATTAAATATTAATTAAAAACTTCTCAAGATACTTTTTATAACAGCTATATTTTGGTACTTATGTTAACATAGAAATAAAGTGTCATCTGCAAACTATAATAGACCCACCTCAATATCCTTCCTTCCAACTTTTCACCCTTCATAAAGATTTTTTTCTTGACTGTCTATCTTACCATCTGTACTAATCCCTTCTCCTACCATTAGGAATAAAAATGGTGTCATTGGGTCACCTTGGTTTAACCCTCTCCTAGATTTAAATTCTTTCATAGAAATATCATTTACCAAGATTAAGATAATAAATGATTTTGCATATGATTTTATCCATCCAATTCATTTACTGTATTTTATATTTTTTAAGTATATTTACCTTTTTATATATAAACTTATTGTGTATTAAATTTTTCTCATTTAGTTGACTTATTTATAGTCCCTTTTATAAAACAAATTCCTTAAATAGGTTTTCAAGCCAGATTATTAATATACCAAGCTAAAGCATAAAAGACTTGTAATAGAAAGATAGGTCGCTTACGGTCAGTAACAACTTAGACCAAGTTTCACACATTTAAAGAAAAGTGTGGCTCTGGGTGAACGAGATATAGTTATATCTATTCCGTTCATTAAATTCAATGTTATTCTTTCATATAACTCTATTGCTATAGTTTGAGATGTAAGATATACATGTAATCCTATCAAACAAGGGTTACTTGGATTACTCTTTAAAACTGCACTTCTTAGAGTACTTTAAAAGACACTAAGTTCTATATTACTTCGTTTTTTTACAAATAGTTTACGTACAAAGACTCTTTTCAAGTGGATAATAAGAGTGTGGATTTTACTTGCATGAAATTGTTGGTTTTATGTACTTGAAGTTTTAAACATTGTATGCAATTTTCAACTCCAACTTTTGTTTATGTTACCATTAAACTAAAAAAATCATTAGTTTATCAACGAGTGTGTGTTTCACTTCACCTGGAAATTGGATGGTTAATAATGACTATTACCTTTAAATTTGTTTTTAATGTTATAATGTTAATTATAGCATAGCAATTATGAGTAGAGAGAAGAGAAAATTTTAAAGAGTCTATTTTCAGATTATATTCTCTTTTATTGAAATTTGGATGGTTAATAATTACTACTATATTTAAATTTATTTTTAATGTTATAATGTTAATATGAGTAGAGAGAAAAATTTGAAGAGTTGATTATATATTGTACTTTATATTTTATAAATGATTAAGAGCATAGAAATATTCTTCAAAACAGAAGTATATTGTGCTATCATTCTTTCTCTCTTCAAGAGGGAAATTAAAATATCATTTATACTCTCAGTTTATAATACAAGTCCTTCTTACCATTTATCTTCCCCTCTACTTTGATTAGATTCTTAAAACCTATTTAGGTTCTTTATTCTTTTGGATATGTAAACTTTAGAGACTTTTGTTCTCCACGACATCTCATAGTTGGATATTGTATAAGAAATTTGGTTAGAGTAGGGGTAATAGGATAGAAATGAGAAAGTGGGAGATGGACATGCGATTACTGATCTATTGCATTAGGAAATGAGAAAAAGTTCTAGATCCAAAATAACTAACACTAGGCTAAGTGGTAATGATTAGTCTAGCAAATAGTATTAAAGTTTCCAATAGGGAAGAGAGAAGGTATGGAAGGATTGATTTTGGTTCCCTCTTCATGGGTGGAATTATTTTTTGTTTTCTGGAAATTAGGTTGTCATTTCCTTTTCGTTTTTCTTTCCCTGTATTGCTCTGCTACCATTTTAATAAACGTCAATAGCAGTTCTGTTTCTTGTAACAAAATAATCCCTCCACAATAATACAAAGGTAGAGTTGAGTTCATTAATCTTTCCAGTAGTTTCCTCTTAAATCTACATTCATTACATTGGTGTTTTTCATGACGGAAAATATACGAATGAAGGAACAACTCTCATCCGATGTAAAGAAGTTGCTAAAGCTCATGGAATAGTGTGATAAGCAGTATGCCTCTCGCTTTGAAACGATAGAATCAACTTTGGATCAACTTATGAAGCAAAACAGATCTTGGTTCTATGGCGATACCTCCTCCACCAGCACCATTTCAGGTACGAAACATTAAACTGCATTTTCTCTAATGTCCTTTAATAGATCTTTAAGGCCGAATAATTTGTTTAGTTATTATCGAACCCCTGATGATCAACGCCTAATCATAGCTGTGATCCATTTAGATAAAGAAGTAGTTCCATGATATCAAATGCTGACTTGTACAAATCCATTCCATTCTTGGATAGCATTTACTAGAGCACTAGAAATGGAATTTGGCCCGTCACCTTATGACTGTCCACGTGTTGTTTAAGCTAACTCAAATTGCTTTTGTGCATGAGTATTGTGTTCAGTTTACAGCTCTGGCTAATTGTATTCAAGGTGTTACTAGTGAAGCATTGTTGGATTTCTTTATTGGAGGACTGAAACCTGACATTAGGCGTGATGTAATTGCTCAAACCCCAACGACTCTGATTAGATGTGTTTCTTTGGCCAAGTTTATGAAGAAAATATAACTAATCCCAAATTCTATACCTTGAATTTCAACCAAAAATCACAAGTGACAAACACTTAAATCCTCCAACTTACCTCCGCTACTTCTGGCCCCAACCTCGCATTTCACCTCTAATGCTCCAAAACCAGCACATATAAAAAAGATTTCTCCAGCAGAAATATAGTTAAGAAGAGAAAAAAGCCTCTGTTATACTTGTGATGACAAGTTTACTCCCACACACAAATGTCCCAATAACCAATATTTGATTATGCATATGTAAGAAGATGACTCCAGTGAATTACAACCAGATCCTGATGATAGTAGTGACCATGCTGATAATCATAATTCATTGGATCACCATTTGTCTTATAATGCTCTCAAAGGATCCTTTGGGCTTGGCACCATGAAATTCCAAGGCTTTATAAATGGAATGAAGGTTCAAATCTTATTAGATAGTGGTAGTTCAAATAATTTCTTATATCCAAGGCTAACACACTGTTTCAAATTACCTGTTGAAACTATTCCCAACTTGCAAGTTTTGGTTGGCAATGATAAATCCTTATTCGCCAAAGGATTTGTGAAAGAATTGGAGGTTAAGATTCAGGGACATTCTTTGAAATTACCTATGTATTTGTTTCTTATTACTGAGGCGAATTTGGTTATAAGAGCTGCTTGGTTGGCTACTGTGGGTCCTCATTTTTTTTATTACAGCAAATTAACCCTGAAGTTCTATTTGAACAACCAGTTTATAACCTTACATGGTGAGCAGTCCAAACTGCCAAGGCCTGCACAATTCACTCATTTAAGAAAAATGCACAATACTCATGCTATAGATGAGTAACTTAGCTTACAAATTTTGCAACCAGTTTCACCTCAAGAGCATTAGCTAGATCTTCCCACTGACATAGAACTTGAATTGGCCACTATGTTGTACACTTACAAAGAGTTTTTTTGTGCCTTCAGGATTACCTCCTCAAAGAGATCAAAATCATTCAATTTCATTGATCTAAGGTTCTGGTCCTTTTAAGGTCAGACCTTATAGATATCCTCATAGCCAAAAACTATAAATCAAAACCATGATACAAGACATCTTGCAAGCAAGAATTATAGTCTCTAGCACTGGTCCTTTTTTCTTCTACCATAGTGTTGGTGAAGAAGAAGGATGACACATAGAGATTTTGTACAGATTATAGGGCTTCGAATGCTATGACAGTCAATGATAGTTTTCCTATACTTACTGTTGACAAGCTTATATATGAGTTGCAGGGAGTTCAGTAAATTGGACCTAAGGTCAAGGGTACCATAATATACTGTTGAAAGAAGAAGATAGGCATAAAACAACTTTCAGAACTCATCAAGGCCTCTATGAATGGCTAGTAATTCTATTTGGACTCTCTAGTTCTCCTGCCACAATTTAGAGTCTAATGAATGAGGTATTCCAAGGTCTCTTACAAAATATGTCTTGGTTTTCTTTAATGACATCTTGGTATACATTTCTTCTTGGTCATTACATCTACAACTTGGAGATGATATTGAAATTACTACTGCAACATAGGCTCTATGCAAGGTTATCAAAATGGTCCATTGGATTACAACAGATAGATTATTTAGGACACACTTTTTGTGGTCAAGGTGTGGCAATGGATAAAGAAAAAGTGAAGGTACTGTTGGATTGGCGTGTGCCTGCTAATTTGAAACAACTAAAAGGATTCCTTGGCCTTACTGGTACTATAGAAGATTTATTAAGGGTTATGCAAATATAGATGCTCCTTTAACCAATTTATTAAAGAAGGACATTTTTCTTCGAATGATCCAACTGTTATTACTAAAGCTATAGTTCTCAATCTTCTTGATTTTTCTCATCCCTTTATTCTTGAAACAGATGCTTCAGGTTTGGGAATTGGAGCAATGTTGAGCAAAAATCACCATCCAATTACATTCTTCTCTAAAAAGTTGACTCCTAGTATGCAAAAGTAATCAACTTATGCAAGAGAATTTTATCCTATTACTAAGGCCATTGCCAAGTTTAGACACTATTTACTTGGCCATAAGTTCATCATTAGGACTGATAAAAAAAGTTTAAGGAGTTTAACCGATCAAGCTATTCAAACTCCTAAACAACAGAAATGGTTGCATAAGTTGTTAGGATATGACTTCTCTAATGAGTACAAGCCTGGGAAAGAAAACGTAGTTGTTGAATCTCTATCAAGATCCTTCATTATGACCTAGTCTCAACCTCAATTGTCTATTCTCTCTAATCTCAGAGAGTTTATATTAGCAAATCCTAGAAAGCCATTTTTGACTTGTGCATTGCAAATCAGCCCCCTAATCATAATTATTATATTCATAATCAATTTCTCTTTTGGAAAGGTAGACTAGTTATTCCTGCTGCTAGTGAGATAGTTCAAAAAATCTTGCATGGGTTTCATAATTCTCTTGTGGGAGGTCATGCTGGGTTTGTTAGAACCTTGGGTGGAATCTCTGCTTAATTTTTCTAGCATGGTATGAATCGAGATATTAAGGAATATGTGCAAAACTGTCTTATTTGTTAGCAAGCCAAGACAGAAACAACTCTTCCTTCAGGTTTACTTCAACCATTACCTATTCCAGATCATATTTGGGAGGATCTAGCAATGGATTTTATAACAAGACTTCCTTCATCAAGTGGTTATACAGTCATACTTGTGGTAATTAATAGGTTATCTAAGTACAATCATATTTCTCCCTTGAAGGCGGATTAAGTATGGTTGTTGTAGAGACTTTCATGAAAATTGTGGTAAAATTGCATTGTTTTCCTAAGATTATTGTTTCTGACAGAGACAAAATCTTTACAAGTCAGTTTTGACAACATCTCTTTAGATTGAGTGGTACCTCTCTGAACATGTCTATTGAATATCATCCTCAATCTGATGGGTAGTCTGAAGCCTTAAACAAATGCCTAAAAATGTATTTAAGATGTTTTGCTTATGAAACTCCTAAGAAATGAGTTAAACTCTTACCTTGAACTGAATATTAGTATAATACAACCTATTATACTAATCTTGGCATGACACCATTCAAAACTGTTTATGGTTAAGATCCTCCCACATTGGTGAAATAGGTCCCTGCTAGAAATGATCCAATTTTAGTTCAGGATCAACTATTGTAGAGAGATTGTCATGGGTAAGTTAAAGATGAATCTCCAAAAGTCTTAGCAGCATATGAAAAAGTATGTTGGTTAGAAAAAAGTATGTTGGTTAGAAAAGAAGGTTTGAAGAATGGAAGATTGGAGACATGGTACTAGTGAAACTCCAAACTTATAGACAGCATCCATGGCTTTGACGAAGAATCGAAAACTGAGTTCAAGATATTTTAGTCCATTTCCAATTATAAAGAGAGTTAGTCAAGTTGCTTATAAGTTATCACTATCATCCACTACAAAAATACACCCAATCTTTCATGCATCCCACTTGAAATTGGTTAGAGGTCATCATGTTCAACCATATGTTTCATTACCAATTACCACTGATGAATCCTATCTTGTTATACAACCTACTGCCATGTTGGAATCTTGAGTGATTATTAAAGGTTCTCAACATGTTTAGTAGCATTTGGTCTAGTGGAAGGGCATGGATAAGTCTAAGTCAACTTAGGAAGACAACAATACATTGTAAGCAATTCAGTTAGAGTAGGGATAAATGAGACAGAAATTCAGAAAATTAAAGATGCACACATGCTAGTGATACCTTGCATCAAGAAAGCATAACAAGTTCTAAAACCAAAATAACTAACATTAGACTGAGTGGTTATGATTGGTCTAGCATACAGTATTAAAGTTTCTCTTAGAAGAGAGAGAATGTATGGAAGGATTGGTTCTGGTTCCTTCTTCCTGGATAAAATTATTTTTTGTTTTTTCAAAATTAGCTCATCGTCATTTCCTTTTGGTTTTTCTTTCTTTATATTGCTTTGCTGCCATTCTGATATACGTCAGTAGCAGTTATGTTTCTTCTAAGAAAACAATCCCTCAACAATAATACAAAGGCAGAGTTGAGTTGATTAACCGTTCAACTAATTTCCTCTTAAATCTACATTCATTACACATTGTATGTGAACGTTTATCATTACCCAAAGTTGACTCCTTTTTTTTTCATAACTTTCATCGATCTTTTCTGTAATCTAGTAAGATTGTGGGAATGTATGGCCATGTAACTTAAAGTTTCTTTTCTTACAAATATTATTTCTTCACTCGCTCTTTTCTCTTCTCCCTATCTTTTAAGATTGTGCTTATTATGTTAGACCAAGAGGATTTAGATGACTTCAAAGCGTGTAACAGTGCCACTTTCCTAAAGAAATATTTGCCCTCTATACTGCAAGAGTCAACAAATTTTCTTAAGGATAAGATGAAGTTCCTGTTTACACTTGCAGTAGTGGAAAACAGTCCGGATAAATATTCTATGATCATTATCTTATCTTCTTTGAGTTGTTATTTTTAACATTTTGAAAATGTTCAACAATAACAACTCAAAGATAAGATAATGATCATAGAATATTTGTCCGGACTATTTTCCACTAGCAGGAACTTCATCGTATCCTGAAGAAAATTTGCTGACTCTTGCAGTATAGAGGGCAAATATTTCTTTAGGAAAGTGGCACTGTTACACGCTTTGAAGTCATCTAAATCCTCTTGGTCTAACAATCTAAAGAAATATTTTGCTAGATTGCTTAAGGATAAACGACTCTAGTGTTTTTCATTGCGTTCACAAACTCTGAGAAAAAGCAATTCTGTCTGCATGGCTTTCTCCGCCTCCAATCTCCGGTTAACAAGAACGTTGAGGTCTATACCTTCCTTTTCTTTTAAAAGTTCTTGCCAAGAAAATTGATTTCGAAAGTATTCGAATGCGGGCACTCTACAGGCTACGGTTGATGGAGAATTATCCACGTCTGAATCAGGATATATATATAATATGGATGTTAAGAAATTTTTCATTCCAACATTTCTCTGTTCAAGAAAATACAGAGGAGGGTTTTAGAAATATAATATACGAACCTTCTCCAGGAATTTTTATTTTTGATATGCTTCCAAAATTTTGTGCAAAGCTGATGCGTGAGCCCCAAAGAAACGCTTTAGTTACATGCAAGATCTGAACTATTATCATTAGAAGGCGATGCAATCGGAGACGATGAGGGTTACGCTGGATTCGGATGAAGTTGGATTGTGTCTTGTATTCTGAAGACTAACATTGCTTTCCTGTTTCAAACAAGAGTCACCGAAAGGGCAACTTGCTTAAAAGTGGGTCAGCACCCATATTCTAAATAAATAGGTAAATTCTTTGCAACATTGGATGTGCCTTTCTATTTTCACTTCCATTACAGTTACAGGTTATGTTTCCGTCAAAAGCCGCTGCAATGGGAATTTATTTGGGAGACTATTTTCATAAGGATTCTTGGTTAAAGGGTGATGGAACAATTTCATGAACTACTGTTATTGTCTCTTCTATTATTGAAATATTGTCACTTTTTGTGTTTAAACGAAACTCTGAAACATAAGTGAGAGAATATTTCTTTTGATGATCTTATTAACCATCTTCATGTAGAAGAGAAATGTTGCATGCAGGAAAATGAAAAGGAATAGAATATTCAAGAATTTTCAAATGTGTTAAATCATGTTTACAATAGTAAATCCAAACACATTGGATTGAGACACAGTTGTGTCAAAGAATTAATATCAATTGAGTTATTATAATTGACTATGTGAAATTGTAGTCAAAACTTGACAGATCCTTTCATTAAAGGATTACCAAGAGACTTGATGAATAAAACATCAAGGGGGATGAGTCACAAGCCCATGACTAAAAATCATCAATGATGGAAACTCAACTCAATGCTTAACATTACGTTAAGTCTTTGAGTTCAATGTAGTGAAAGTACATCATCAGAATGATTGTAAGCACTACAATTAATTGTCATCCCAAGGTTCTTAGTGCTTTGTATCCGCTTGTCAAAAGAGGAGGTTGAGTTAATCTCTTAATGGTTTTCTAAAGGTCCTGAAATTGCGGAGGTGCTAAAATGAAGACCACCTATGTGAATGTGAAGTGCGACCGCTTCATGGAGTTAAAGGGCTTGACTCCAAAAACATTCATGAAAGATACGGGACACAAGGGCCGTGTTGAATGTGTCAGATATTTTAAAGCAAGTTTTTGATGCATGTTGTATGCGTGAATTGTTTATGCTACATATCAAATAGAATACTGGTTCAAAGACTTTCTACCATGTGATTCTGATATGATGTAATGAACTTTTCACAATTTAATGGTTCAAATCGTAAGATACCATTATTTATGCATATAATGGTTGAGTTGTTCTTGGATCATTGATCTATACTTAACATGTTGAAAATGGCGGAGGATTGTTGAACATTTTCAAAATGTTAAAAATTCAAGTGTCATGTCATCAAAATATGGTTAGTTTATTTTGGTGGTTTTAAAGTGGTTAATTGGTTTTTTGGAAGTTGTAAAACTTTCAAAAGTTTTGAACGTTTAGTTTTAAACGTTTGTTATATATTATATGTGAAAAACTCAAAGAATATCAGATAATTATCAGAGAACTTGTCCGGACTGTTTTCACTACTGCAAGTGTAAACAGGAACTTCATAGAGGACAAATATTTCTTTAGGAAAGTAGCACTGTTACACGCTTTGAAGTCATCTAAATCCTCTTGGTCTAACATATTACGTGATCGTTCATATATCATTCGAGAAATTTCTATTGCTGGAAGTTTATAAAATATCATGATTAAGTCCTTAAGAAAAATGTTTATCCTTACCTCAAAAAAGCTACCTTCTTCATGATCTTAGGCCACTCTTACTACACTTGCATCACTCTTTAAAATCACTATTTCTGTGAAAAAAAAAAGAAGAAGAAAGAAAGTGAGTTCAACATTGGTCTACCCTACAAAATACGAGCGGTAAAAAATGTACAAGTAGCATCACAAGTTTAAACAATGATAATGATATTATAACGTAACGAGAAAAGTTGAAAAAAAATATAGCATAAGTGATAGAATAGCTACAACCCCAGTGCAAAGGCAATGTGAGGACGACTGGATTCTTTCTTGTGATTTCTCCAAAGACCTACATTGCTCTCATGGCTTTTCTACTTTCTCCTCCCTTTGCACTAATATACAAGGTATTCCTTTCCAAAAGTTCTTCCTAGAATATGAAAACCCCTATTATTAAAATGCTATAACTTTGCTAAAGAAGCTTTTCAGTATCCAAGGTAAGGAACAAATTCACGTGGGGTTAATTAGTAACCACGACTCCTCTATATTGGTATCCAAAACATGAGATCAACCTCCACCTATGTATTGTCCAAGCCCCACTAATCAAGAACCAAATAGCATCCTTGTAATTAAACCATAATGGCACTCAGCAACAATGTGATAGGGGCCATCAACTTGGTTGCGGTACTTCTCTCAATTCCAATCATTGCTGCAGGGATCTGGCTAACAACAGAGCCAGCAGATTCGTGTGTCAAAATTCTTCAATGGCCAGTGATAATCTTGGGGGTTCTGATACTGGTAGTGGCTCTGGCAGGGTTTGTAGGAGCCTTTTGGAGAATCCCTTCGCTTCTCGTGTTCTACCTGGTTGCCATGTTTGTGCTTATTGCGTTGCTTGTTAGCTTGGTGGTTTTCACGTATGCTGTGACCCTTAGAGGCCATGGGAACATTGAACCAAACCGCTCCTACTTGGAATATCGTATCGATGATTTCTCACTTTGGCTTCGTCGAAGAGTACGAAGCTCCAACAGATGGGATAACGTTAGAAGGTGTCTTATGTCATCAAATATATGTGCTGAGTTGGATCAACGCTACCGAACGGCACAGGACTTCTTTAATGCACACCTAACCCCCATTCAGGTAATTAACTAATTTCTTCTCTTCTTAATTACACTCTGATTTTCTAATAAGATCCACTTAAGTAATTCATTGTAATTAAAGAACTAATTAATTTAGTTATTGATGCTAAACTTTTTCTGAATTCTTGATGCTAAACTAATCTGAAAGAAAGCTTATAAAAACATCATGATTATCTGAGTTAAGAAGATTATTTTGGTCACTATTTCAAGTGATAGGACGATAACAGAAGAGAATCCAGGAAAATAAATCAAATTGATTAGTTCCATAAACCTTCCATATATCCTTGTCTTTTTACAATTTTTTTCTCATCCACCTCTTTCAATTTCTCTAGAACTGAATATTTTGAAGTTCGGTATTGTTGCCCTTTCATAGCATTGAGCTTTTCTTTTCCCTTCAAACGCAATCTTCTTCACCAAGCAAAGTATATGTTGTGCAAGTAACCATCATTTGAGAAATCTGGCTTCTGATAAGGAGAAAAACGAGAGAACGAAAAGGCTAAAATAATTTATTAAAGGGGATTCCCCAAGCACGTGTTGTTCTTCCAAATGTTATTCATCTTTTCCCTTTATTCCTTTTGCACTTTCATGTCATGCAGTCAGGGTGCTGCAAGCCCCCAACAAAATGTGGTTACACGTTTGTGAACCCGACGTATTGGATTAGCCCCATCAACACGGCAGAAGACATGGATTGCATGAAATGGAGCAACGACCAAGCACAACTTTGCTACAACTGTGACTCATGCAAAGCTGGTTTGTTGGCAACCCTTAGGGTGGAGTGGAGAAGGGCCAATGTGATATTGATAGTTACCCTTGTTGCTTTAATTGCAGTGTATTTGGTAGGGTGCTTTGCCTTTAGGAATACCAAAACGGATGAGCTCTTTCGCAAATACAAGCAAGGTTACTCTTGATTCAGAAGATGGAATATGTTTGATACTTTTGAGGGACTGCTAGGGTTAGATGATGAACACTAAATGGTGCTGGCGGAGGAGACTTGGAAATTGGTCATTTTGTGTTCTCTTAGTTATTGATTTTTTTTATTAAAGAGAAACGAAGAAATCTATAAAATGTATGAATTTGTGTTATTTGCTTTAATTTTAAATTTGAGAAGACTTTTTTGTTTTTGTATTTAACTTTTGCTTGTGTGTTGAAGATTTACAATCGAGATACCTAATAAGAACAAAACTTTGAATGGAGGGATGAGTTGGGTTCTCATTAGTTTTTTTAAATTAAATCCAATAAATCAATATAACTAATTAAGGCTTTGTTTAGATTGAGGAGTGGATTTAAAGAAGTGGATTTGAGTTAATTTAAAACTAAAATATGTGAAAAAATTAGTTGTTTGGATTAAGAAAAATATAGTAAAAAAATAAAAAAAGGTTTATACAAAATTGTGGGTGATGTGATAGGTATAGTTGATAAAATATTTTTTAATAGATAAAATTATAATTAAAATTAATTTAAGATTGAGTATAATTAATTTATTAGGTGTGATTAATAAATTATTATTTTAATTGATAAAATTATAAAAAGTATCAATTATTTTAAAATTAAAATAAAAAAATAAATTATTATTATTATTTTATAAATTTTTTATTATTATTATTATCATTTCACAATTTTATTATTTTTATTATTATAATTATCATTTATAATTATTTTTTTGTAGTTTCTAATATTTATTGATATTTTATTTTTATAATTATTTTATTTTATTATTAATTTATAATTTATTACTTCTTATTTTTATTAATATTTTATTATTATTATTTATAATTTTATTAAATTTATTAATATTTTAATTATTATTATTATCATTAATTATTATTATTTATATTTATTTTATTGTAATATAAGTATATATATAAATAAATTATTAAATTAATTATATTAAAAAGTATGATAAATGTTTTATTCTCCCACAAATTTTCTCCGTCAGCAAAGAAATACTATAGATGTTGGTATTCATTTTTTGTTTTTTAAATTTCGAACTTTTTTGTGCATTTTCTCGGTGTGGAGCTTTTCTTCCGTGGAAATAAGCAAACCGTAAAAGAGTACAACAAGGAAACAAAGAATTTCGTGAATAAAAATGACTTGTATCTTCCTAAATAATGAAAAAGAAAGGGTTTCCTCCCAAGGAAATATATGCCAATTTCAGATATTGAAAAATCGAGTTGATTTCTTAAATACTAATTAATATCTCATTCTCACTAGCCCACCTAAAGGTTACTTGTAAATAAATAAATAAATATTAATTATTAGTTTCTTCCTCATGAATATATTAATGAGAAAATCATGAATAGAAGAAACTTTATTTTTCACTATGCAGTGCAATCAAATTTAAATATTTGGTTAATTTTTTAGAAGTAATTTATTAAGTTATATCTCCGCCATATTAGTCTTCTTTTATATATTGGACAAGCTATGTGTGGGGAGTGGGTATAAATTAGATAACCACGTTATACTAGGATTAGATTTCGATACAATCAAGTTAAGTCAAATTGGTATATTACATTAGATTCAAATCCCATTAAGTTATATTTATATAGTTAGGACACAATATTCAATAATCATGCCAAACATATATTTATAAATACAAAAATGTTAGTAATTTATATTCTAATATACTTTTAATAATTTAAAAAGGTTGTCTAATTAGAAAAAAGTAACCATACATTTTCAACTCAAGTGATTTTGCTCTCCATGTGCCTCCATCATGAGTTTCCTTAAGAGACCTAATCGACGATAGATGCAGAGACACTCTTCTACAAAACCTTAAAACTTATATGAACACAATCACTTTTTCTATCCTCACTTATCAATAGCCTTGTTCGATTACCATTCTTGAAAAACTATTATTTAATAGGTTACATCATTTTGACTAGTGGAGGAGCAAATAAAGAGTAGTGTTGGTGAACCTTTTTATCATCTAATGTACTTTTATTTGACATTGTATGGTTATCGAGTTATCCGATATTTCTTTATTGTTATACTACTCTACAAACAGGTTAGAATACCCCTTAAGTGTTTTGTTTAATTCTATTTATTTTTGGCTGTACAAAAAGAAAAAAAAAACATGTCATTTTGTTATAGTCTCTAATTCTGTTTAAATCTCTTTCATCTCCATAATTAGGCCTCGTTAAGCTTGTTGTTTATTAGACTCTTAAATAGATGTTGAACTTCTTAACATAATGAAGGAATATGAAATTCGTTTACTCTCTATGTCCCCATAAAATGTTCTGCATTGAATTCTTACACTATACAAAACTTCATATAAAAATGCCTCTTCCAATATTTTATATATAATTAATTTTGAAGATTATAGATTTTAATTAGGAACGATTAAATGTCTATGATAATTACAATCATGATTGATTAAAGTTAAGGAAAATAACAAGTTAGAAAATGAAATAATATTTTAGAAGTTATTTTATTTAAGGTTAACTATTCTTCTTTTTACACTATAATGCACCAAAATAGAGTTGACCAGTGTTTGCACATAATTATTGTCAAGCCAAAAAATAATTTTAGAAAAGATATTTTTTTTTTCAAAACAAATGACCAAATTGTTACTAATAAATATTTAACAAATTATAGTTAATTTGATTGACACTTACTATTTTAAAATATAAAATCACCATTTTTGTTTTATAAATATTAATATGTCTTTTTGACTATTATTTCATTTGAAATTTTAATAATCAAATCAAGTGTTGATATATATAACTCTCAAAAGTTAACATCAAAGGATTGTTCATAGTTTTTTACTAAAGATATGTTTATTAAAATAGACTAATCTTAGAATTTAAACAACAGACAAAGTAATTAACCTTTAAAATCAACTTATAAGGTGGGAAATAAGTATAACAATTTAGATTGTTATAATATAGCGATGTAGTATTCTACGTGGCATCAATTGTTTTATGGTGGAGGTCAGGAAGGGTTGAGTTACAATCAAATTGTGACGCTTAAAGTGTTACACTTTTAAATAAAAAGAGTTACGTGTTGTCTATGAGTTATAACTTTTGGTCTAGTAAGCATTCGATCCAACAATAGGTATTAGAGGTCATGAGTTTGATTTCCAATGGGACAATTGTTCAGTAAGAGATTGTTGCAGGTTGCCAATTTTTCTATGACGTAAGGTGGGTCGAGTCACAATTAAAGAGTTCAATTGCTAGTAGGACAATTGCTAAAAGGGAAATTGTTGCATGTGACATCAATGTCTAGTGATGGAGGTCAGGTGGGTCGAGTTATAACTAAATAGTGATATTTTGACTATTATGCTCTTAAGTAGAAAGAGTTGTGTCCTGAGTATGAGCTTAAACTTTTTTCCTAATGATAAATGTTCAACCCAACATGTAGAAATTATCATAAAGGGTGAGCTTATAAGAATGGATGTAAATCTTATCAATGTCATACTAGTACTAATAAACCTATGAAAAATACACTTTAAAGTAATCGAAAAATCAATTTTTTATTATTTTCAAACAAGGTTTTCGCTTTAGACTAAACATAAGGTAATGAGGGGCCAAATAAGATTTTGTTATGCATCTATCATCATGAAACCTAAACATCATCTCTTGACATGTACAATTCAACCTTCACACCATGATTTACTACTAATTTGACAAACATAGAACAATATTATTCTCCTTAAAACCTTGTCATTAATCCAGAATATCTAGATGTTATAAGTACTCATCATATAACAAAGAGAATTACAACACCCTAACACTCACCCCTTCCATTAGGAGTTCCAAGTTTATAACCCTATCAAAGTATCATATCGTTTGATTTTACTATCAACGTATTTCTATCTTCTTGTCTCCAAGTCTTGGATCAACTTGCTTTTTCCCTCTTCAATCTCTTCCAACTAGTCAATCAACTTGCTTTTAGAGAGGGAAGAAGTAAGTTGATCAACAAGTTAAAGGAGATTAGAAAAAAAATGAGCGACTTGATCGATAAGTTGAAGACAGAAAGACGAAAGTAATAGTCATGACTTATGTTGATTGTAAAAATCAAATAACATGATACTTAGACAAAAATAAAAATATTTTGGATACTTAGTATAAGAAAATTTTTTAATATGTACTCAATTAAAAAATTTAAATTTACAAATTACTTAAAATTTAATTAAGGAAAAACAAATAAAGAATGTAATCATAATTTGAAAATATCTAAAGAGATGTCTTTATAATTTATTTTTTTAAGTGTTTAAAGTAAGCAACTCTCACCTTAAAAGATATGTTAATTTTTTGTTGTTGATAAAAAAAATCAAGTATTACTATTTTAAGATTTAAATGTATTTAAGAAACACATTAACAATAAAAAAATATAAAAATTTGTAAATTTATACCTATTGAAGTAGTACTTATTACATTAGTACATTTTAAAATTTTTTAGGTTAAAAAATCATTAAACTTCAATACATCACAACTGTACTAAGAAAAATAAACACTAAGAAAGTTCTAATTTTAATAAATGTTTGAATAAGAAAAATTGTATTAGTTAAACATTGTATGATATTGGTAACTATGTGAAATTTATTAACACTTTTTGACGAAAAAAAAAAAGTTGCGACTTATTAATTATTTGATAATTGATGTAGAAAAAAAAGTAGTTACCTCAAGATTTATTTATTTTTCATTGGTTTTAGCAATGTAAAAAGTTGTATAAAACAATTTAGGAAAACTCATACTCTCATCTTCTCTATGCAAATCACCAATTATACCTATCATTTTTTAATGATTTTTAAGAGGATGTAATTGTTAGAATTTATTTAAGTAATAAGCAAGTTTATAAGCGAGTGAAGAACATCAACATGGTAAAAATATATAGAAAAAAAATCAATATTGTTTGACCTTTCAAATTGTTGTCATCCTGTAATAAGACATTATATTAATGTTTTTTCAAGTGGAGAAATATATATATATATATATATATATATATAATAGTCTTATTAGCACACGGTTGAACATTAAATATAAGATTGAAGATAGGTTAGTTCTTGTCAAGATCTTTAGCAAATGGAAATATGTTCACAATTACATCTAGGACCTAAAGGTAGACAAACATATCTACCATCAACATGTCACACTTTATTGAAAAAAGAGAAAAACAAGTTTATGTTTGTATTTCCAAGGTAATAAAGTGTTATTAAGATACCCTTTAAATATTAAGTGTTTTATGTAATGAAAGATCTCAAGTTAGTTGGGTCAATATTCTATGATTGTCAATCACATGTAGACGAAACAAACATATTACCAAAAAATGTTAAATATTTTTTTTTTTAATTTTTTCTTTAATAACATATGTGTTAAAGTCATTTATGAGATACGAGACTGCAATGATATTATGTTAATTAGGGATTTTTTTTTCTCTTATTTTTTCATGTCATGATTCATTTAGTTGTACATTAGTTATAGGATGTAGAACCCTATTTATTTAGGATGAATTTATGTAATTGAACAATAGCTAAAGATTTTAAATACAAAAAATCTATATCCACCTAAAATGCCAATAGTCAGAAAGATTTATTAAAAAAGAGATTATACAAGTTTGTTACAAGTACTTGACAAAAACACACTCAAAAAGGGTTTATGTTCATCATGATGACAGATGTAAGGGTACTTGTGGTACAAAACAACAAACAAAAGATGTTGTTAACTTACACAAAGTATGCTTTTCTTTTATGAATAGCACAAATGAGGTTTTCATACGTAAAACTCACAAAGACTTGTTAAGACTCATAACCTAAAAACGAGTAAGCAATTGTTGCTTCATAACAATAAGTGGTTGAATGAATCAAAGAAAAAATTCTTTAATAATCACCAAATTTTTAATTTATATATTAAAATGACTTTCACATTTAATATAACATTAATAAGTACTTTTCAAATGATGTAAAATGCCTCAAATAATTAATGTAAATTTTTAGTTAGAATACTTGTATGATTATTAACATATGATTAATACAATCATGAAAATTAAAATAAAATAATTAATTTTATTTTACAATTGATTAGTAATACCATAAAATTATCACTGATTAACTATATGTGAATATGATTAAATTTGCTTAACTAACTAAAAATAAATCATTGTGACTGAGTCAAACATTTATGCGGTTAAGTGAATAAAAACAAATGATTGTGATCGAATCAAATATTTATAAGAAGTTTATAGTATATTGATGTTATTAAAGTATGTAATGATAATTTTATCTCATAAGTGATTAATAATGTTATAGGATTGTTGAAATGTCAAATAATAGTTAATCATATAACAAAAGTAATCGTATTTGGGATTAAATGTGTAATTTTGAAATGTAGGATAACCCTTCCGCCACACTATATCCATATTATTTTGTTTCAAGCAACGGTTAGGAGGTAAAGCAGTTCGGTTCGTACTGGTTTTGCTAGCTTCAATCTCAGTTCATATTTTTTGAACTTTAAACACTAAGATAAGATCGGTTTTGAGGGAAACCTTGTTTGGTTCATATCAGTTCTGACACACGTAGAGCTAGTTATTTTGAACAACCTGTTATAGCTGGCCATGGGTCCATAATATGGTTTTTGTCCAAGCCCAGCCCACTTTATTTAACTGAAAACTAGGCCTACCAAATCAATTGGTACAGTCCATTTTAATGGCCTTATATCAAATGACCTACCACATTGCCCAAGTAATATGTTCTGTCTTTAAAAAAAGTAAAAAAATAAATAAAAAACTATGTTTAAAGTTTTATTGTGTAATTTTTTAAGATTTAACATTAAAAAGATATATTTTTGGCATTTTTAATTAATTTTAATTCTTTAATACTAATAAAAAATTAACATTCAAATAAAATTTAGACTAAATTTGTCCATTGAAATAATTTTATAAGATAAATAATATAATTTTTTATGGGTCAGAGGAGCCAAATTAAATTTTGTAACTCATTTTCTATTGACCCAACGGATCTAAATAATTAGACTCGTCTATTTTAAAATTTTTTATATAGAGATAACTTTATGTTAAAAAATTAGTGACGGTTAAAGAAAAAGGGAGGAAGTTTACTTATTAATTAGTAGAATTGGTTATGTAAATGGATTTACCCATTTAAGCCCGTACTTGCATAAATTTGTACTATAAAAAACTTGTATGTGTATTTTACTTTTTTGTGACAAATTTAATTTTTGCATAACAATGATTTAGCCAATCTATTAAACAATACATGAAAAAACAATTTTTAATTTGAATTGAGTTTAATAACGTTAGTTGTGGGCATTTTTTAAAGTTGACGAGTAAAACTTGTTTAAGCCCGGATCAAATATAAAATATCTCCATTAAAAAATTATTAAAAAAAAAAAGCAGCACCCACTTGAATTGTGAGTTACGGAGTAGTCCAGGGACTTTTACCCATGTATCCAACTTAATTAGTAGGAAAGTAATTAAGGTTAGTTTATATGTAAATAAAAAATTGTGATTGGCAAGACAAAATTAATGAGTTATAGTACATGATAAGTTTGGCTTTTCCCTGACAAAGAGCGACATAAATGATGTGATTTGGGACGCTAATGCACACAACTTAACATGGAATTCAGATACAAGTCATTTCTATAAGCTGCAAGGGGTGACACCCAAAAATGCAACCACTTTGAAACCCTTTTCTATTTCACGCGTAAGTGTGCGAGCTTGTAGAGTGGGCCTACAAAATTTAGGTTCAATTGCCACCAATCCCATAGTCACTTCATAACAATGGGAAATCCATTAATGTGGGGCACCCACTAAACTTCAACACCCCAAAACAAAAATTAAATATTTTGTTTGAGTCTCTTATTTCTTTGGTAAGTCTCTAATTTAAGGGTAGGCGTAAAAAATATTTGTGGGCGGGTTGAGTCCATATTGCTGTACTTGTCCCATGAATCACATGGATGAAATGTTAATTGTAGGACGTGTGGTAGGGTGACAGCCCTAAAAGTGGATCATGATTGGAATCTGAGTGCCGTGGTTCGTGGGAAGGAACTTGACAAGTATCTAAACAAAGCAACAAAAACAAATCATTCATTCATATTCAAGAGAGTTGACTCGTAGCCATAGCCCACACTTTCCTTCTTCTCTTACGTTACGTTAACTGGGTTAGAATAATTGTGCCTGTGACCTCATCCCATTAATTAACTACTCACTTCAACATGCCACTCTCCCATTGCCCTAGAGGTCATCTTTCATCTCATCGCTTGTTTTAGCATACGACAAAACCTTCCACGTCCACTGTGCAACATAATTCTATTAACCCTTCTTTGGTTCCAACTTTTATTAGAAAACTACTAAGAAATTAAGCCTAGGTTGTATAAAGGTAAAGTCAAAAGGCGAAGGAGAACCTTGTATGGCGTATGGGATTGGAAGTGTGACATGCTTGTCTTCGTAATTGCACAATGTTGAAACTAGGGGCAACCATGTTATGGGGCGTTGCTTCTTGGTTATATATTAGAGCAACGTTATTTTTCTTTGGTTGATTGGTGATTCGTACACTTAAGAACAAAGGTTTAACTGTGTTATCCTTGTACGTGAAATTCCACACCAAGGGTAGAGAAAGTGGTAGACTAATCACTGTACAATAAATTGACTCATGCGTTGTCAATTGTCAAATTAGCAACTTGTGGAGACGATGTCATCATCTCTGTCCCTCTATTTCCCTATATATGCCAAGCAATTGTGACTGCCAATAATATGACTGTAGCTATAACTAGTTATGATTTTTTTTTGTGTTGTAGTGCCTGCGTTTTTACACCGCCAAATTATTGGAATTTTCAGGATAAACTCAGACTGGGTGGCTGTTAAATTTTGAGTCATATTTAACTTAAGGTGATGACATGTAATAGAATGCATCCACATAGTTACTGATTTTATCTTACTCCTTGTATTGATGATCTATTTAGTTAGAAATTTTGGGTTTAATTTGTGAAAAGCTTTTTGATGATCTATGTGAAACTTGTCTTTTTGTAAATAGACTAAAAAAAATACTCATAATTCATATAAAAAGAAGGCACTAAGACTACATGCAACTCGCGTTTCGATGCATGTACCTCGGAATATACACCGAATAAGGCTAGATGATTACATGTGAAAATATTCCATAGAACATCATCGTAACACATATATAATAACTATTATCTCTCAAATTTTTTGTTGGGTTGATTTTTTTTGTGAAATTTACTTCGTTTTTTATGAAATTGACAATATATAAAATTGACTTAAAAACAAGAAAAATGACCTGAGATGTTTAACAATATCATTCAAAACTTCTCTTTAGTTTTTTCATTCATACAAAAGAATCTTGCCCACCCAATATTTTTGGGTGAAGTTTACATTAACATACCACCAAGACTAATATTCATTTTGCAGAATAAAAGAAAATGGAGAGAGAGAAGGGGACATACAGATTTTTTGGATGTTATGTTTACCAAGGCTTATAAACTTTTTAAATGCTACATTAGATTGCTTCTGTATTCATTTTGCTTTACTCTTTTTGTATGATCCTCCAAGTCAACATCAACATCAACATTTGTTAACAAGAACAACTAAAAAGACATTTCATATTTATTCTATTGAACACCTATTAACAATTAAATAGTTTTATTCTACTCAATTAGAAAATCAGATTGTGTATTTCTAAACCTATTGCCATTAAAGGTCCTAAAAAGCAACTTTTCCTATTTAAGTATCCATCATCATTATATCTTTTTTTTCTTTTTATAATTGGTTGATCTAAACTCTAATCAATTGATTGGAGAACTGATAATTCATGAGCATATCTATCAACTTGCGGAACACAAACAAATACTTTCTTCAATGCAAACTGCAATGAGCATTATTTTCAGTTCTGATGCATTCCGCAACATAGCGTGAGCGTGGGGTACAGAATAAGTACCAGGAAGCCTTTTGATCTCACAAATCACATGCAACTGATTGGTTACTTTGGCATTTATATGACATATGATTACTATATGATATTTTTTTCTTCTACTTAATAATTAATATACTTAATTAAAATTGTATTTTCAATAAAGTTTGAAGATTTTGATCAGAATTCAAACTCACAGAGACCATGTGAAATTATTTGGTGGGGAGGATGTTATTCATCAAATTAAGATTCTTTCGTGGGAATGATACAAATCAAACAGTAATGTTCAAAGTTCAATGTTTATTAAATGGTTGTTCAATCATTGATTGTGTATATATGCGTGAGTTAACATGTAATACAATGGAAGATTAGCGAAGATGTGGAAGATTAGGAAGTTATAAACACCATTTATATACGTTTAATGTCCTTACAAATATACCAAATTTTCGTTTTTAGTTCTTGGGAAACAAATGTTTATGATTTCTGAATATAAAGACTAACCTTTCTTCTTTTTATCATTTTCTATTACTTAAAAACGTGACTTCATCCCACGTTGCTGCTGCGTAACTATTTTTGTAATGACAACATGTGATGGAGCCATTTATGTATTTTTGTATCAGAACATGAAAACAGAAATTTGGACCTTACAAGAATTATAACGATAAAACATGAGAACAAAAATAAAAACTGAATATACGCAAGAAAACATATTTAAAACACGGCATATTTTTTATTAGTATATAGAATCTCTCCATGAAATTTGTTGTTCCTTTCCCTCGAAACTTGGTCAAAACAGAAACCCTTTTTCCAAATTTTAAATTAAGTATTGGTATGAAGTTTTAAATTGCAATGATTTTACTTGATATTGTGAAAAATTACAGACAAATATGATCTTGAGATAGCAATTGTAATCGAGATAGTATGACATTGAGTCCAAGAAGTTTGTGGCGGCCGAAATGGCGATTGCTAACAGTTTTTGGAACTGTGATTAAGATTAATAAGTATTGAATATATATTGTGAAGAAAAAGTTGTGAAAGCAACCCTAACCAGTAGAGGTATAGTTTGAGTTGCGTGCCAGAATTTCCTTGAATGATTTTATGTTTTGGGGCCAATGTGTCTGAGGAGTCCCACCAAAGCAGTTCTGGGGCCAAGCAAATGCATGATAGTTACTTGGCTTCTTATCCAGTTGAGTATAAACTCCCAGGTCCACCTGTCTATACTCTACATTTTCTTTCTTTATCCATTCTAAAGTTCTTTTCACTTCTTGTTTGATTGCAAATAATAAATAAATTATTCTCTACTATGGTGGATCTGTACTAACCTCAATATCATTCCAGGAAACCATTTGTGTCCTCATCTCGATTTCACAAAAAAAATATCTCTGTTTCACAACTTTCTATAGTTGTCAGCAATTTAAAATCGTTTTATATTATTACCAAATGGCTCCACTAGAAAATAATCACACAGCCTATATGATTTACTACTACAATGTTAACATATGTCCATTATGACAATTTTGTTTGTTCAATTTTTATTTGATATCCATTTTTTAATAATTAAGAAAAGCATTAATAAGATCTTCAATATGACTTTGACAAGTCAAATTAAAATATTAATATATTTATTGATTATACTTACTTGTATATTCTTCAATTTATTATATTTTTATTTAATCTGAGACTTCACTTTTATATTTGAATTTTAATAATCCTTCATTCAAATATAAGTGTTTTTCACATTGTAAGTATTTTTTTTCCTTAAAGAGATTTTATCTTTCATTTAGAAGTATTTAGTGGTGGTCGTTAGTAGACATTAATATGCTCTTTATTGTTAGGCTTTAAAGTTTAGCCACACATGCTTTAGGTAGTTGCACCACAACTCCACTGCTAGTTCACTCAAACAAAACATGTTATCATACTTCAATGTTACTCATAAGATTCTCGATCTATGGATATACTTTAAAAAAACTTTTAATACAAGATATATATAGAATACCACCATTAAGTTATGAGTGAACCTCATAAATGAATAATTTAACATTATATTCAACCTACATAAAACATTTAGGTATTATATTTCTATATTATTTAGAAGTGGATTAGTCAACTTATTTTCACACTCCCTCATTGAAATATCTTCTTTTCAGGCTCCTTAGTTGGAACATGTTTTTTTTTATATAAAAGTAGATATTTATTGGTGATTTGATAGCATTATTAAAATAAACTTTAATACCATATTAAAAAATAAGTTTAAGTATAATTTAATCTTACAAAATCTACATATTTTTATTAATTTATTGTAATGATTTAATTTCTATTTAATATGAGATATCCAACATGAATCATTGTCACTTATATATATTTTATTTATTTATTTTCATTCAAAATAAGACTTCAACTTCATAATTAAATAATACTAAAAAAATATTCTTTATGTCAATATATGAATTTTTTTATATATATGGTTATTCCAGTAAGTAAAATCAAGAGTCAATTCAGAACCCAGTTTAGTAATAATACAATTCAATGCTTCAAACAAATATATCAGTATTTGATTTCTTTATACGGAATTGATGATAGTAAAAGCAGAAGCAGTTC
>Ga0209489_103402_pt1 | contig 31109 bp, 14 predicted proteins | sample SiratrowhiteBW_FD_187527 | JGI IMG/M metagenome (GOLD analysis project Ga0209489, IMG submission 187527) | Root nodule microbial communities of legume samples collected from California, USA - Siratro white BW (SPAdes) (version 2) | ecosystem: Host-associated > Plants > Roots > Nodule | place...
ACTGGTTTCATTTCAACCAAAATGATTACATACAAGTCTATAACTCAGTCATCACACATAACACATCAATTTCATCATACTGAAGCATATAGAGACATATGTAACCATGGTACCTTGGTTTCCTTTTAACCCCAGTACACTGGTTTCATTTCAACCAAAATGATTACATACAAGTCTATAACTCAGTCATCCACATAACACATTAATTTCATCAAACAACAACCAAAATGTTCTCAGATATTTCTTTCTAACATCATTACTTAAAACAGTTCAATTAATTATACCAAATCATAATAAATAACCAAATTCAATCAGTGCTCAAGGACCAGTCAGACCTGCAAGAAAGACTTGAACACTGATAATCATATATCTGAGTCTTTTATTCTAGGGTTCTATTTAAGTTACTAGCTTCCCTTACCTGATGAAGATCTCTACAACAATTCTCCACCCGATAAAGATGCTAATCTCAAAATCTAGGGATCTACAAAAAGTTATCAGAACAAAACTAAATTTTAGTATAATCTTAATTAAGTTGAGAGAAATACTTTTCTCAACTGTCTCTACTAAGATTGATGACAAAAAAACCTAAGGAAAACCAGAGATTAAGAGATCTATAGAGCAAATACGAACGTACTCTGTTTGAGATTCTGATCGGTTAGAAATGATCCTTAACTCCTTAGCTACTGCAGGGTATATTTAGATTTTAAAACAGATTATGTATGGATGGAGAAAAACTAGAGAGAAGGGAGAGAGATTTTTGAGAAAGCGAGAGAGAGGCACGGGGGAGAGAGTCTCGAGGTACAGGGCGTCACATCTATGGATAATGAATTTTATAAATCTTATAGAATTAAGATTTTGAAATAGTTAAAATTTTTTAGTTTATATATTGTCAAGAATAATTTTGTATATGATTCTAAGAAATAAACCGATTTTAGATTTAGTTTAAACAGAATTTTGTAAAAAATATTATTTACTAATTTTAAATGTTAACATAAAAGCTTGAAGATTAAATATTTGGTGGTTATAAATTTGAAGATTGATATTTTCAATCATTTAATAATGCAAGTGTGAAAGAAGTTAATCTTGAATTTGTGTTGAAATTTGTGGTTTTATTTGTTTTGTAAGTGTTTGATTAATTTTGATTTGATCATTTTTAAGTTGAAAAGGCCTTTCAAAGTACTATGAAAGTTTTTATAGTTTGTAATTGTGTTTTATTAAACTAACTATTTTAATTTATTAAAATTTTTTAGATTTGTTAGAAAGAAAATAATATTTTAATTGATTAAAATAATAATTGAATAGAGTAAATATCTTAAAACTCATAGTGATCAAATTGGTTATATATTAATTGATTAAAATAAGTTTATACTAAATTAAAATCACTTAAATTTCTTTTTTTTTTCATCAAATAAAACAATTATTTAATTGATTAAAATTATTCATGAGTGATTTTAACATATTATAATATCATTTTAACATGTTAAATTTTTGAGAGTATATTTATAAACTCTCTTTTAATCGGTTAGAATTTAACTTTCTAAATTTTAAATTATTTTGTGAAAAGAGAAAATAAAGAGACAACTTATTATAACATATACACCACACCAAAATGGATAGCAAAAACAAAACAATAATAAGTATGGTACATTGCATATTCTCTCTTTTCAAATCTTTTTGACTTGAAATTGAAAATTGGAAATTATACTTGTTGAATTGATGTCCAGCAATCAGTTTAAAAAACATTACTCCTTAAAAAGTTTTGAAGCGAAGTCAAATCTTGTAGAACATCTTTTAAGTTTGGAGTTACATAACACATGCACATATTAGAGAAAAAAATAGGTAAACTTAATGATAAGAGTTTTCTTTTGTATGTAACATGTTGGGTGTGAGTGATGAGTCAAAAGATTACAAAAGATTACAACCTTTTTGATCCCAAGACAAAAAATATTATTGTTAGTAAATTGTAGTATTTAAAGAGGAAAAAAATTGGGATCGAAAACAAAATTATAAAGAACAAATAAAGTAGAAATAATTTTAAGTGATGATGGTTTCATAATGATGAAAGTGAAAGAAAGCATGAAATGAATGTAAGAATGATGGCTTAAAGGAAGATTAAGACTTCAATAATGATGGTGAGAATAATGTAAATGATAGTGATGTTAATAATCACAATAATATAAGGATTAATGCTGTTAGGAAGGAAATAAATTTTCATTTTTTAAAAGATATTATAGATGATAAAGAAGTTAAGTTGGTGCATTATGGATTGTAGGATCACATTGCAGACTTAATGACCAAGTCTTTGTTTATTTTCCACGGATATCTATGATTGAAAAGCGAAATTTATTCACATTTTTTTCCCTTACGTGAGAATATGCAAAGAAAGGAGGGCACGAATGTATCATTCTCGTTTCCTCAATACATAAGATAAAAAAATAAAACATAAATACACATAACATTGACAAAATTACTCATTACCTTTTGTTTTTCTAAATGTCAAGACATTTTTGAGAAATAAATAATCAATTATGGTTCACTAGTAAACAAAAAATCCTTTCTACATTAATTTCGAAAGACATTCTATATCCATTTTGAAACTAATATAGATGTAGGGAACGTAGAAAGTCTTAAAACTTTTCCATTGATTCTATAACCGATGCAGTATGTATATATATTACAACGAGATACTACATCGATTGACCTAACCAATGTAGTATCTTTATTTTTATTTTTAAAAAAAATCTAGAATTTTCTAGAATTATTTTATAAAATCTCTAACCCATACAATGAAATACCACAGAAAATTCCAAAATTTATTGACAATTATAGATAGATGAAATAGAAAAAAATGTCAAAAATACTAGTAAAAAAAATAGTAAATGATGAAATTTTGGAAAATTTTGGATTTCGAATCCCCTTTGGATATTGTTTATGAACTTTGTTGCACCATTTCAAACAACTTTCATTCTTTTAGCGTCTCGATCCGAGCTCTATATCAAAAGTTATGACCGTTTGAAGTTTTTTCGTCATAAATTTTTGAAACCCAAAATCTATGATAAATCTATACAATGTAAGAACTCTACCATCAAATATATATTAAATAAAGTTACTGATAAAAAAATTTTAGTCAAAAATAGATTTATAACTATTTTTAGTGAATTTTACAAAATTGTTAATGTCTTGCAAAGAAAAGTGACAAAGAATCTCAAACCAAGCATCTACGACGGAGAAAGGCTCATAGATAAAGTGTATAACATCCTTAAAAATCTATAATATAAAAAAGTTAAAAAATCACCTATGTCGAAAATGATAAAGAAAGTAGATGAAGACAACGAAGGAACCAATCAAATGAATGTCAGTGAAAGTGAAAACACAGAGAACACACTAGAGAAACTCAACGACACTGTGAGAAAAAACACAAATAATGAAAGCAGTAAAATATTAGGTTAATAAATCCATACGTGCTTATTTTAAAATTAAAATTTTTCACACGCTGAAGCATATTTCATCGGTTGTAGTGGTAACTAATGTAATAGACACTTTCTACATTAGTTGTAGGTAATAATCGATGTAGTATCTAGCACCTATTATATATGTTGAGACTCACAACTAATGTAATAAGTTTAGAGCCAAACCAAATTTTGAATTTTATTTTAATCTTTTCTTCATTGATTAGAAGTGTCAACCCATATAGAATATATTACATCAGTTCGTCTCTTCACATAATTTGAAAAATGTCACTACATATTTATTCACATTAATAACAGTTTAACTAACGTTTTACTATGTTATATGTGTTTTTTCTACTTATAGTTATACCAAGCATCATCAATTATGATAATCTTTTTTATATAACTGATTATAAAATATGGGATGATGGATTGTGCTACATATAACAGTACTGGTTATTATATAACAACACGTAATTAATAATCGATTATAATATATATATATATATATATATATATATATATATATATATATATATATATATCACGTATTGATATAATATGATAAAATAATAATAATAATAATAAATAATTAAAAAATATTATTAATAATAAAATTATTAAAATAATAATATTAAAATGATAATAATAATAAAATTATAAAATATTAATAACGTTAATATTAAAAGTATTAATAATTATAAAATAATTAAATTAAAAATGATGATGATAATAACAATAATAAATTTACAAAATAATAATAATAAAATCATAAAATAATAAAATTAAGATAAATTATAAATAAAAATATTAGTTTAACAAAAATATGCTTATGGAATAATTCTAAAATTATAATTTAACATTTAATTAAAATTAATTTATGATATTAAGGATAATTTAATTAAGAAACTCACTTTTTCTGTAATTTTTTTAAAATTCTTATTTAAATGTATTTTTCTATCTTATTTTATTATATATATATATATATATATATATATATATATATATTATGTTTAATATTAATTATATGCTTAAATATTTTTACATTAATTATGATTATTTGAAATTTTACATAATTTAAATTTTTCTTTAAATTTTTATAATTATTTTTAATCAAATTTGAAATTCATTTTATAGAAGTTATTTTTCTATATTTTTATATGTATATGCAGATCATTCACATTTCTTTCCCAGCCTAGCTTGAGAATAGTAGGTAGAATAACTTATCATCAAGCATTCATTCTAAATACATTTTAAACATAAGGGCAAAATATTAATTTTATAAATTCATTAATTACACATTATTTTTTATTTATCTAATCAATCAAATCATTCATAATTTTTAATTAATTTTTCTCTTTAATTCAAACAACTTCTCTTCTTTTTTTTCCTTTTCATTTTTTCTTATTCTTCCAATCTATCCCTTAATCAAAGAAAAAAAAATAAAACTTTGAAACTTGAGACTTTGAAATATTCAGAAAGATTATTATAATGTTTTAGAGAGAATAAAATATTGTTATTATAGAGAAGATAAAAAAAGAATTTTTAATATTATAAAAATAAATTCTATTAATATGAAGATTATTGTTACATATAGTTATATTGATTAATAAAATAATCAATCAATTTTGTAAAGTACATATATGTTTTTTTATTATTCTTTTCAGTAGTAGGTTGCTCCAAAATGTTTTTCATTTTTTATTTATTTTCAATTATATCTTAGGATTTTATTTTGATATTGCTGATTGGGATAATCCTATATTAAATAATTACTTCGTCAAATCATACAATTATAAATTGTGGTTGCACAAGTATGATTTACATACAAAACAGATAATTGATTTAAATATATTATCTTTCGGACAAAAGTAGATAATATCTTCTATAAATGACAAGATTTGTAGGATTGTGTCGGACTAAAGTAGATCCTTAAATAGCATCATGACATATAAAGAAAAAAAAAAAAGCATCACGACAATAATAATACTATTGACATTCATTGGACCATCCAAGATTAGTTCATGTCATTAACAATGTGTTTCTCTTTCCTATAATTGTATATATTTAGGACAAACCAAATAATTATTCAAATGGTACGGTCTACTATAATAATTTAAAATTCAGTTGAGAAACCAAATTTTGAACATGATTTAATATACTTTTATAAAATAATCAGCTGAGTTTTATTTTTTTCATTTAAAAATGAAGGAATATTTTCAAATTTTAAATTATTTTCAAATAATTATTGTATTTATAAATATTTTCATTATTCTATTTATTATTCACAAATCAACAATTTAAATAATATAAAACATTTTCCACTAGTTTTTTTGGAAAATATATTTTTTTCTATTAAATTTTCTAAACCAAAATTAAAAAAAGTAAATTATTTCAAAAATATTAAATGTTCATTTTATTAACAATTTTTTCTTATTTACATATTTTTCTAGATAATTATTACTTAAAATATTTTTTTAAATAATTATTTTTTAAGATTCTTATATTCTATAATTATTTTTATAACAATTTAAAATTCGGATTACAGGAACCAAATTCTAATTTTTTTTTTACGAAACCAGTTTGTGCTCAGAATTTGGTTCTTCCATAATCGAATCTGAACTGTTATAGTAAACCATGCTGTTTAAGTAATTATTTGACACATTATGTTGGTTGGACAAAAAAAAAAAGATAAAATTTTACTATTTTGAAAAAAATAAAAAAAATATATTTCGTAAATTTTTTCTTATAAAATTTACAATAAAATATTTAGAAAAGTCATTTCTTACAACTTTTCATAAAAGTTTTAAAACATTTCACTACGTATAAAAAATTTAATGATAAAATTTACTACTACAATTATTACAAAAAGTTAACATAACAGCATTAGATATTATTTAGTGGACTCAATTTACTTAATTTTCTAAGTGGATTTGTGAATGTTCAAATTAAAGGAAAGCTAATATGTGAATAAATAAAAATTCTTGACTTCAATTTAGTATGAAAAATCACATTATTGTTTCCTTTTCTCCCTAATGGGAAACAAATAAATTAAGCACAAGCGAGTAGTTAAGAAAATAAATTTAGTTGAGAAGACTTCTATATCAGGACTAGCTAGTATTACTTTTCACTCATAACTGTTATTACTGTGATATATATTATTATTTTTATTAATATATATATATATATATATATATATATGTATGTATAATTTAAGTATGAAAATTTTATTATTAAAAGAAGTTTATAATTATTTTTTAAAAGAACATATATTGTGTGACTATAATATTATAAATATTGTGTAAAAGATCTCTCAAATTAAAGAGATTATAAATAAAATAAATAAATTTTATTATAAAATTTTATTTAAAATTTAGTTTTCTAAAAATTGATAAATTAATTTATTTTAGAAATTATAATGAATTGTATAATTTGTTTATACATACCTATGTTTATCGTAAATAACCTGCATCTATCCTAAATAAGTTTTAATTTGTACAAGCCGTACCTACTCCCTATTCGGTAAAACTCACTAGTTGATAGGTCAATATTCACTTTAAAAAAATGCTTAAAAAATTGACATATAAAATTTACTTATTTTAAGTGTTTCATAAATTAAGTCTAAATTCAATCAAATTTAAATACATCTTTCAAATCAAAATAAAACCAACAAAATACATATATATAACTCGATATGAGATAGTTTCAGGACAAAATACTACCAATTTTTTTTATTAAATATATGTTTGATCCAATTAGGTTTGATCTGAACCAATCCGTTGATTATTATATGATACATAGGTTACTGATAGTTTATAAAATCTCTGGGTTAAACCCTTCTACCTTATACCCCCAATGCAGAAGTAATATAAGAAATAGAAAACTTTGCACTCAAAATTTCCCTTCATACTCAATTAAACTCTAAACCATAGAAGAAATAACATCCATGCTATGAGTTACTAATATAAAGACTTTTTTCCAATTACTCAACTAATAACAATACTTATAATTTAAAAACCTATTTTTAATCAATAAATAATAGTTACATTATTAATTGCTATTGTATCTACTTTTATAGGAAATGACAAGTATGTGTGACTCCTCAACTAAAGAAATTATTAATTAATACTGATATGACTTATTGAACATAAATCATATGATTTTGTAATTTAATATTGATCATTTATGTATTTATTCATTAAGATTATCTTTGCAGATGATTATTTAAGTTAATTAACTTTGTTTAACCAAATTTTTATATGGTGATCGACACTGCTTATTTTGTTTGTATAAACAACATTAATTAAATATTAATGTATCAAACAAACAGAACCTACAAAAAAAAGTTAAGTAATCACATTCGTCATCTTAATATTAAAAAAAAATAGTACTTAAATTTACATTACATTACAAAGTTGCAAAATTAAAATAAAAAATATTTGTGCAACCATAGTTAATGCTGTAAGAGTAATTTTTTCCAAAATAAAAATTCCCTTATATTTTGTAAAACAAATAACATTTTCATAAACAAATTCATTTTAATATATATACAAACTCATACTTGATACATTAAATATTTTTACTCGCTTTATTTTTATTGTAATTCTTTTAGTTTCAATAGACATGTCCAATGAAAAAGAAAATGTTATACTATGAACTAATAAAAACAATATTTTGTAAGAAACTAAAAAAATAGTTATTAACAGAGTTAGGAGACTTATCTGATACAGCGATCTGCTATTAGATTAGAAGATAGAATAAAATGTACATATATTACTCATTATTTATTATTCAGCATGTATCTAATGTGATATGATTGGTCCATAAGCAATTCTTTACCTTGTTCGATTATGGTTTTGTTCTCCTAGGCAAAGGTGAGGTGAAGAGAGTGTTCAATTCAATGCATGCAAGCAGAAACATGGGCCAAAAATATAAGCCATGGATCATCTTTCTTCATCTACTCATAATCACGGTATATTCGATGCCAATATTTTCCTTCGAATTTTGTTTCATTTCAATTTTCACTGCTAAATTCTTCAGCTAACAAGTTTTCTTTGTTGAACTTTTGTAGTGTTTCAGTGGTAGCAGAGCCAGGGAATTCTCTGATAAGAATCATCAAACAGTGCACACACACATGGCTCACATGGACCCTTCTGTGATGGTGTTCTTCACCTTCAAAGATTTGAAGGTGGGGAAAACAATGGAAGTTTATTTTCCCAAGAGGAACCCTGCAACCTCCCCAAAGTTGTGGCCAAGAGAAGAAGCTGAGTCACTCCCTTTCTCACTGAGCCAACTCCCAAACCTCCTCAAAGTCTTCTCTTTATCTCCGAGCTCTCCCCAAGCCAAAGCCATGGAAGACACCCTGAGGGAATGTGAGAGTAAACCCATCAAAGGAGAGGTAAAGTTCTGCGCCACCTCTTTGGAGTCCATGCTTGACTTTACTCGAACCGCTCTTGGCTTCACGCATGATCTCCAAGTTTTCACCACCTCACACAAAACCAAATCCAGTGTCACTTTCCAAAACTACACGTTGGAAAACATAGTAGAGATCCCAGCTTCCAAGATGGTGGCTTGCCACACCATGCCTTACCCTTATGCTGTTTTTTACTGCCACAGCCAAGAAAGTGAGAACAAGATATATAGGGTGGATCTTGGTGGTGAAAACGGGGATAGGGTGGAAGCTATGGCGGTTTGCCACATGGATACCTCCCAATGGGGTCATAGTCATGTTTCGTTTCAAGTTCTGAAGGTTAAACCAGGAACCATCTCTGTGTGCCATTTTTTCCCAGCAGATAATCTCATCTTGGTTCCCAAACACGGTTCTGCAACCATGTGATGTGATGGTGTTGTTGGAACAACATGGTTCTGCAACCGTGTGATGTGATGGTGTTGTGCTTACGTATGTACTGTGTCTGATGTTTTGGTTGCTACAATAAGAACTGTGTCTGGAACTAATGATTAATACAAAGCTTGTTATGAACAAGAGGGTTCTGGGGCTTGTAAAATTAGAACTTCTAAAGACCTGTGAGGTAATAAGTAATGAAAAAAATATTACTACTTAATAAACTGATCTACTGAGTTATATAGTCTTTTTGACAAAAAAAAATAAGAAAAAAAATTATAGTTATTTTTTTAAATTATAATTATTTTATCTATAAATTCATTTTTAAAAAACATTTTATATAATTCTTAAAATTTTTTATTTTGAATTTATCTATGAGTTTATTTTAATTTATGAAAAAATAATTTTATCTTCCTATTTTTATTAAATCGGTTAATATAAGTTTTTACTTATTGACGAGTTAATAATAAATAACTAAAAAAGAAGATAATTCTTCCTTCAATTTGTTGTAATCTTTGTGGATGATTATGTATCTATAGGCTTTGAAACCATGAAAGAAACTAAAATATTATTCTTAATTTTTCAGTAATTTCTCGCAACTTAACACTGTGACTAGATGATTGAGAGGGTAATTTCAAGAACACAAGCTCTTCATTTGTGTGGATGTGGATGCCAAATGTTTTTAACAAAATTTGAGCATTTGAGACCGAACCTTTGATATTTAGGAAGATTATTAGAGTGCTTGATTTTAATAAAGTAAATTAACTGTATTGCGATAGAAAAAAATTATTATTATCTTAAATTAGAAGATAGAAAAGACAGAGAATAAGTTGCAATTAATATGAAGATTATGATTACATACTTTGAAAGCTATATGTTAACTATATTGGCTAATAAATTTTACAAATTACATATATTTTGTATTATGCCTAAGTTGCTCGAAAATGTTTTTATTTATTTTTATTTTAAGTTATATCTTTGGATTTTCTTTTGATACTGCTGATCGGGACAAATCCTATATTATATAATTACTTCATAAAATTATACAATTATATATGGAGGTTGCATGAATAGACTTTACATATAAAACAGATAATCGATTTAAATATACTATGTTTGGGACAAAAGTAGATAAATATTTATATTTCTATATAAGGATAGTGTAGGATTAAAGTAGATCCTTCACCAGCATCTTGACATATTAAAAAAATAATCTACTTAGGTCCAAAATTTTCTATATTTGTAAATTCAAAATTATTTACTTTTAATTCTGACGCCTCATATTTTAATTTGCTCCTATATGTTGAGAATTTTCATCATTTGTGTGGATATTGTGCATGGTTTGGATTGTAGCAAGGTAGAATAAAATGGATCTTCATAGGAGCTTGATTCCTCCTCACCCAAAATTTTGGGTCGTGCAGTTGGACCCAAAATTGAACAAAGACAAATTCTTCCTACACCCTAATAGCTTCTTCCTGTATCTTAATAAAAATTTTAAAACCCATATTTTTCCTTTACAAAATTACCTAAATATCTTTTTTTTAATAGAAAGATTTCTTCTCCTCGCGCACGATCATAACCACAGTGCTTGCTACAGTAAAGTTTTCTCTCAAATTCATCTTTTAGAGTATCGTTTTTGAAGATTTGAAGTGTGATTGAACGGTAGAACAGATTTTCCAACGATTGTGAAGGGGAGGTAAGATTTTTCGTTTTAGTATATTTTTTTTAAATTTGTCGTAGTACACCCGGATAAACCCCATCCGGTTGTCATTTTTTAAATTCTGAGAACCGGACAGGGTATTCATCCGGTTTGTATAATGACAACCGGATGTGGTGTGGAGTGGGTGCCATTCGGTGAACAGGCTGTGAACCGGACACCCCTTCGTCCAGTTGTCAAAGTGAAATTACGTTTGACAACTGGATGAGTTACAGTTAGTGACCATCCGGTTGTCAAATGTAATTTCACTTTGACAACCGGACGAAGGGGTGTCCGGTTCACAGTTTGTACACCGGATGGCACCCCCTCCACACTGCATCCGGTTGTCTATTTTATATGTTTTGTTAACCAAATGGCATGGCGTCCGGTTCACATTTTGGTTTTTTTAGTGAGTGGTTGGAATGCTGTGTTACAGGTATGGATGGTCTCTGTATGTATTCCGAGGAAATAAACAAGGAGTCTACTATAAATGAAGAAGATGAAAGTAGTTCCTTGGTTCAGAAAGAGGATTGTTATCTTGAATTCACAACTGATAAGGTAAAATGATTTTTTTTATGTTTATAAATTGTAAATTAATTACATAGGAATGTGATATATTGTGTAGGTGTTTGGTACTCGAGATGAATTACTTGAATGGGCTCGCAAGGTTGCATTTGGACTTGGCTTCGTTGTTGTGATACTGAGATCAGACAAAGCAACTAGAGCACAAGGTAGGAGGACCTATGTCTTGTTGGGATGTGAGAGAAGTGGAAAATATAGAAAGTACATAACAGATTTAGATGTGAGTATAACGGATACAAGGAAGTGTGACTGTCCATTTAGATTGTGGGGCAAACCATTAAAAGGTAGAGATGGTTGGGTTTTAAAAGCCGTATGTGGGTTGCATAACCATGATTTGGCTAATACATTGGTTGGTCACCCTTATGCTGGTAGGTTACGGCCCGATGAACACGCTTTAGTTGTTGATATGACGAAGAGTCGAGTTAAACCAAAAAATATATTGCTTACACTTAAAGAGAATAATGAAGACAATGTGACGACACTGAAACAGTTGTATAATACCAGATATGCATACAAGAGATCAGTTAGAAGATCAAGAACTGAAACGCAGCAGTTGATGATGTTGTTGGAGCGTGACAAGTATATTCATTGGCATAGGTGTCACGAGTCATCTCGAGTTGTAAGTGATATCTTTTGGACTCATCCAGATTCTTTGAAGTTGTTAAACGCATTTAGCAATGTGTTATTGATGGATAGCACCTACAAGACAAATAAGTACAGGCTTCCACTGCTTGAAATTGTAGGTGTTACATCCACAGGCTTAACTTTCTCAGCTGGCTTTGTTTTGATGTCTACTAAACAACAACAAGTTATAAAATAATCTTACTTCACCCTCCCACAATCTCAATGCAACATGTTGATTATAACTGACTAGAAGAGACACATCAGATGGTCCTCCAAGAAAACATCCAGCGTCACCACCACCAATACGAGGAGCGACACCACCAACATCAGGAGCATTACCACCAACAACAGGAGCACTGGATGAAGCACCCCGATCCCCTCTACGAACCGATGCGTTAGGCCTTCTCCGGCCCTCATGCTAGGAACTAGCTCTTCTGGTCCTCGCCATATCTGTCAAAGTTGTAAAGGCAACTTAGAAAAAAATTTGAAAAAATCACAACCGGATGGAATACCCATCCGATTCACACTGCCAAAATGAGAACTGAATGACACTCTCATCCAGTTGTCAAATTTTTTAAAAATGACAACCGGATGAGGGTGTCATCGGTTCTCAATACGAAATCAAATTGAAAACCGGATGAAGCACATCCGGTTCTCATGCCCGAAATCGGAGAATCTCTCAGTTTGCCGTCGACAACGCCCCAAATCTCAAATTAACTACTCTAATCAGTAATTGAACTTACTAATTGCTAATAAATGGCATAAATTACTTACTTGAACGATTAATGGAAGATTTCAAATGGAAGAAGGGGACGACGAAGATGTTAACCGGATGCTGAAAAATCTGAACCAGATGAGGAGCAACAGCAGCGTAAATTCGAGCTCCTCGCTGATACAGAAGGCACAGGTTGAACGGCACTGCTTGAACGACGCTTGAGGTGGCACTAAATTGTGTTCCGACGGCAGGATGGAGTTAGGTTATAGAATGATGGAATGTGACCCAGATAGATGTATTAGGGTGCATTAGGGTAGAGGGTACTTCGGTATTATCAATTTCATTAGTTGAGGGCAAAAATGAAATAAAAAACTTTTATTAGAGTGCAGGAAGAAGCTATTAGGGTGTAGGAAGAACCCGTGTTGAACAAATCGTGTATGGTAGAGAACTAGAGGCTGTTTCTTCCTCCACCTCCATGGTTTCTCTTGCACCCCATATTTCTTCAACATATTAATCATGTCTAAATATGATAATATCATTGACCATTTTTAGTAAAATTAAACACGTATTAGAGACATTAATTTTAACTCTAGAATTATGGGTTAAAGTAAATCTAAATAACTTTAAGCATTAGATAAAAAAAATTGCATCAAATTTTACTATTAACTTACTTTTAAAATAAAAACATTTAATTATAAATATACTACTTTAAAATTAATTTGAATTATGATAAATTTCATTCAAAATAAATTTTGTTAAAAACATCTTAAAAACTGGGTACAAACAACAAACTGAAAGCAACTTGATTTTTCCAATAATTTGGTGATTAAAGGTTTTGTGTTCAAGCATATGTTGAAGATCTAGTGGCATTGGGCTTGGTTGTTGGCTTGAACATGTGTCTTCAGCTGCCATTCTATGAATATCCACACCACACTGCAACCACAAGTCCTTTCTTTATGTATCAAAATCTTTAGCAGACTGTCAAAGCTCAAACAAACTCAACCACTTTCACTGATACATCTTTCTCATTAGACCCTCTCATTTTCAAATAAATACCATGCCAATGTTGTTCCTTCTTGCAACATAACTACGTGCTTATCAAGGAACACAGAACAATATATGCCAAGTCCCCTATTTAATGTTTCTTGCTCAAATGAGTATTCCATCTACACTTACAGATTACTCAAATTTGTGTGAATAATGTGTGGATGAGATGCTCATTTGAGCGAGCAATGTTAAGGAGTGGAAGATAATCAACATCAACACAACAATCACTTCTTTTATCTTTGTTATATTCTATTTTGATATTATTAAAGAATCTTATATCATTTTGAAATCTGGGGTAAAATGTAGGTTTCTTTCATCCCTTGAAATTCATTTCCAAGGAGAACTCAGCTTCATTGATGATTTACAAGCCTTCCTTCAAACTTTAATAATGATTTACATTAAAATTGTAATGTTGGTTTTTGGTGTTACTTTGTTTGGAAAGAGAAGACCCTTTTGCAGGTAAGATGAAGAGAGTGAGAGGTGCGTTATGGAGATGAAAGTGAAAGAACCATCCAGTGAAAGCCAGCGAGTAAAGACAACATTACAGCTGGAGCAGAGTACAGATTCAATAATTACATATATTCATGTCAGTATTCTTATTTTAGATCCAATAATTATGGTAGGATAAGACAAACAAAAAAATGTGGTCAGAGAAAATATCGAATGGGATATATGATATAAATTATATAAAATTAAAAAAATGGAAACAGGACAGAAAAAAAAAAAAACGATGCTTATAAATATTTTTCATAATTATTAATTAGGAAGAAGCGGCCCAAGGTTTAAGTTTGAGTAACTATAGTGACTCCTAATGTCAGAATGCATTTTGAAGGAACATGAACAAGTGGAGTGTGAGTGATTCTTCCTACACCTCCCTACTTTTCTTCCTGCACCTCCATAATTTGAAAAATATCAAAATATTTTTCTAAAATTTGTATTTTAGAGTGTGTAATTCAGAATATAATTTTTCTATTTTAAATTGTATAATTTATTTATATTATGTATTATATAATTTTTTTATAATTGAGAATATAGTTTTTTTATTTTAAATTATATAATTCGATATATAATTTTTATATTTTGGATTCTACAATTCAGAGTGCGAAAATATGAAAACGGATGTGCTGAAAAGGTGAAAAAAATGAAGAGAGTAAAATGATATTTTTATTTCTCGTATGGAGGTGCAGAGAGAAAGTAGGGAGGTGCAGAGAGAAGCAGTCCAGCAGTGTGAACTTTCTGGTTGAAGAATCCTCTCAATCAAAATGGGCCATCCACACTGAAGCCCAACGAGCTCGGATCCAAACAAAATTATCTGTTTCATCCAACAAAGAAACTGATTCAACCTCTGGCTTTATGTTTCTGCAAGTACACAAACCGTACCGATTCAACTGGGCCCCAAAAGATAAAATAACAAGTTTTGCTTATATCATTACACCAATTTCTTTGTTTTGGAATACCATCAACAGTCAATAGTATTTACAAATCAACATTTTCTTAGGCGAGTGCAATTCTAAACCAGCTTGAGAAGTACAAAAAGTTGTCAATGTCATTAGAAATAAATTAGGGCCTTAATTTTTTATTTTTTCTGGCTAAATAGTTAACTGGTCTGAGGAGAGAAAGAACCCAAGAGCACATCTCATATGCCTTCATCCACATGGAAGATTAAATTGTATCCTCTCACAAAAATCTTGATCTAAAATTAACATGCTTTCTTGCCTTTGAAACTCTGAGATGGAAATAGGTAAAACTAATAATATTATCAGAATTAATGATCAAAGAAAAACCCTCCATGGCTCACCAAGTAGATCTTTCTGAGGACTTAATACATTTTTTTTTTATAAATTTATGAACACTGAAGAGTAATCATGCCAGGTGAAAAGAAGCATCATGCTACTGATAATAAAAATTCTGCAGGACACAGAGATATATGCAGCTACAAAAGGATAACCATAAAGATACATCTATTGATAAAGGGTTCAAGTAGAAAGAGAGGTTTAGAAACATGAATAGCTCTGCAAGATACTAAAGACCATGAAGTTTATGGGTCATATACTATGTAGAGATATGTGTATCTTCCTTCTCTAACCAAGAGCAAATGATTTGAGCTTCAACCCTTTATGCTAGTTTGTTCAGCCATGTCTTCCTGTTCCTTCAAACTCTTCTATTTTTATGGCCATGGCATGGTGCTTGTGCTTGTTGGAGGGAACATGTGTGTGATATAATATGACATTAGGCCTTATATCAAACTCCCGAATAAAATGATCCTTCACTGCATCTTGAGCAATTAGGTCTTTGATTGCTTCAGGCATAGGTTGGCCATTCATCATGTTCTTCCAATAGTCTCCCATGTCTTTTCTTGCATAGCTGAGGTTAACAACCTGTTTCAGTTGAAAGAAAATAGAAAGCTCATCGTTAAACAAAACATGATAAAAGAGGCTTCGGATAAGAATAGAATAAACCTTCATAAAAGCTTACCAGGAGAAGAGAGAATATTACGAAAAGAGCAAAGCACGACTTCATTTTTTTGCTAAGATACGGAGTTCTCATAGGTTTGTGAAGGCTAGGATCTTGAGGCTCTGAGCATCCTTTTTATAGTAACAAAATAATGATTGAAAATATCGAAACATCAATTTTATTTATAGTCAATTAACTATGAGCGGACTAAATACAATAAAATATTAAAGCATGAGTCTAAGTTGAATATTAACTAGAAATCAAAAAATTTATGATAAAAGACACTTTATATAATATCACTGAAAATTAAAATCTAAATATATTATCACTGAAAATTAAAATCTAAATATAAGATAATAATACTTGTTTAAATAATAAGTTTATATATCATAAATCAAATCTAAATATAAGATAATAATACTTGTTCGTTAAAAAATAAGTTTATATATATCATAAATCGTTTATCAAGTCATGAGTATATTGGTCATAAGTATTTTATCTGTTAGATCTAATAAGATTGACAGGAATAAAAATTTTGTTATTCAACATCATCATATAAAAAAACTAAAATTTGTTCACTTAAAATCATCATTCTAAATCAGAACATTATTTATTTATTCTGAAAGACGAATGAAAGATTATTTATTTATATTATATATATATATATATATATATATATATATATATTAAAACAATAAAATAAATAACAGAGCTAATATCATCCATACAACACCAAAATAGAATAATCTAACAACTAAAGATAAGAAAATAACTGACTAATTAAAAAAAAAAAATATAGGGCAAAAGTCACCCTCACAAGAAATGTATTTGTATGTATGAAAAAACTTAAAAGACAGGAAGAGTAAACAGAAGGCTAAGCTTTCCCAAAAAGAAAAAAGAAAAAAGAGTGGTTGAGAATCATCCTTTACAACTTCTACATTCATCATGAAGGTGCGTGCACTTGAGTTGAGTTCCAATAGTTTCTGCTCAGTTTTCGTTCTAGAGAAGTGGATTCATCTTTAGTAAATTTCAGTTCTACTTATTTTTTAGTGCAAAGTAATGATACTCCACTAATGCAAGGTCGGGAAACAAAAATGTTACATGAATATCACAATTCAAAATGGGACAACAAAAAGTTGTGTTCCTTGATTTGGTCTGTTTTTGAGATGTGTGTTTGGAAGAAAATAAAATAAAATAAAAGGAAAGATAAAGATAATTATATATTCAGTATCACATAATGGAGCTGAATGTGATTATTAGCCAACTTTTTAGGGTCGGTGGCAGTGGATAGCATACGTTTGCAGAAGTTACGGCACTTCTTCGCTATTGCTACATTATATTTATAATAATCATTTCAACTTCATTTAAGTAAAACATGTGAGAGATGCTTGGTAGGAAAAGTAACATTAGATTATATATGACAAATATTTCATATCAATAGCATATATAATTACTTTAAATAAAATCTTTTGTCAAAACAATTCTCTTCTTTCTTTCAGCTGCACAATTGCAAAGGCTTGCTGATATCATTGCAATACGCAGAAACCGTCATTTTACTACCATGCAAAATCAGCAACCTCACAACCATTCATTCCCAAAATTACAGAAACAGTCATTTTACTGCCATGCAAAATCAGCAACCTCACAACCATTTATACCCAAAATTCTGTCTTATATGCTAATATTGTGTTTCAAATATTGGATTGACTTTGGAATAGTCATTGACTATGACCTAATATAAAATTATTCATTTGAAAAATCCTAATTTTGACACGTTTATATAATTCAGATGTTGATATATTTTGAGTACAATTTGCAGCAGAAGATTATTTTTTTCATGCATCCTATAGTAGTGGTTTAAGGTCTTTTTGGTGGATTCTTTTTTTAAACGAGAGTAATTTTGTATTGTAATTTTTAAAATGGATAATTTTTTTCTAGTCTATAAATTTTATTAAAATTTATTAAATATGATATTTTTATTTTAAAGGAAATCGTGTTAATATGATTTTAGTTCAAAACATGTTACAGTAAAGTTTGGTAAAGTGACACAACTTTATTATAATGTGTTTTAAATTGAAGTTGACCACCTTGACAATAATTTAATTATTACATTAAGGTTGTGTTATGATGAAGTCGAACCAAACTTATACGACTTATTTATTTAGAAAAAAAAAATTATCATTTTAAGAATTAGGATGCAAAATTACGTTATTTTGGGAAAAAATGTTTCTGGTATTGGTCTAATTAGAAGTTTGGTTTTGATTATCCAAGTAATAAGGGTTTGCATTAAGTTAACATAAATTATAGAGGTAAAATTAGAACAAGTCCTTGTACATTCGATGAAGCAAGTAACTGGTTACTCGTCATGCTGACATACCAAAAACACAGCTCTGAGTATTGGTTTATTACTTATTAATTAGCAGTGTTGTCACGAGTAGCTAATATATATTCTCCTTTTCTACAACAAAAAGGTATAGAGAAAATTCCATAACTACCATATATATAATATGAAGAAAACAATTTGAGAAGAAACTTGTCGTTCAAAAGTTCAAATCAGCCTTATAATTATTATATATTTTTTTTTCTGTATTCCGTGCGAGTATATCAGTGCATGAAGTAGGGTTTCCATCAAATATTCATTGAGAGTAGCCGTTAAGAGATAAAGTTGAGAAGACGACAAAAGCTCAGATAATGCTCTCTTGGCATTTTCTTCAAAGTCAACTTGAATGTGCATCACTTAAAAAAATGATTATGATGCCTATAAAGAAATGGAATAAAAATTGAGTTGCACTTTATTTTGTTTGCTATAGGTTCATGCGTGGCATGTAATTAAGCACTATTTTCGAGAAGATTGGCTTCTGTTTTTGTGTGTCCTGTGATGGATGCGTTGTGATCTATCTGGATGCCAAAGTCAACTTAGTTTCTGCATCAGAATGCCTACTTGTCTCTATAACATATCATTTTCCCTATGGAGTTTCAATTGGTTCAATTTCTTAATTCATTAATGTGTTATGTGGTTGAACACACACTATTTATTTGTTTTGCTTTCAAAAATGTGATGCTATTTCATCACCAAAAATTAAATGGCCATTGACTATCTCTTCAATTTAGAAATAAATCTTGTAAGTTGTTTATGGCACCAAAAGTTGCGTACGTCACTCTAATTAAACTATGCTCATTTTTCAACTCATTACAAAATATATAAGGGGATAATTAACTTTAGAAGCAACCCATTGGGCAAGTGCTTTTCCACACATTAGTTAAAGAAAGTTATTCCCATCCCAAACACACAATTGGGAAATCAGTGCCTTATTTGGGTAGTTATAGAATACTTGGTTAGGGTATAAACCCTAAATTGGGATGTGATTTTGATATAATAATGTTAATTTTCAGAGCAAAGGAATATCTATGCATGGAGACGTATCTATATGTATGGTACAGAAGAGTAATGGAATGAGAGTTCGAGAAGAAAACTAGAGTCCTCATTGGCTCATATTAGTTTATGAAAAGCATAATCATGTTTTCTTGGTCTTCATTAATTTGGATCAAACTAAAATTTTCAGTTGAGAAAAATATTTTGTTTCTTAACTTCCAGAGAAACCGTTGTAAATTTATAAAAAAAATCAAACCATTTTTTTAAAGAGGTGCATAAATTGATTTAAATTCATAAAAAATATATTTTACATCATTGATTTATTTCATTTCCGCAATTCATAAATATGTTATTATTTTTATAAAGATTTAATTTTAAAATGTGAAATTCTCTTACGGTTTTCAATTTTATGTTATATTATTATACTCATGGTATCTCTTACTGTCATCAAGATTTGTCATATCGTGTCTATAAATTTGTGTTGTATTCAAATTGTTCCCTTTTTTAATTCTTCATTGACATAGTAGTACACACACGAAGAAATTGGTATATTGATATAAGGTCAGAAATTACGTACGTTCATGATTTTTATCTGAAATTACCTCACTCAATATTTAGCAGAATTTTCTTAACTATTTTACAAAGGTGAAAACTAAATTACATGTTAAATAAAAAATTTTAAATCACAAACAGACAGACACATGTTATTGAAATTATAAAAGATTTTGAAATTATTAGAAAGTTGCTTTTAAGTGTGACTTAATCTCCAATTTTGATTTTAGTAATAGTTTAATTAGTTTGTATCTAGCTATATATTATAATTTATTTATATTTTTTATTTGATATGAGATTTTATGGTGTAACTAATATCTATTATAATAAATATTTAATAATAATATCATATTAAAGTAAGCCTACCTCACAATTATAAAAAAAAAAAAAATTCAAACGTTGATTTTTAAGTTTCACAAATTAATTTGGAGGTTTAAATTCATATTTATATTATAAAAACTTAATTATCACTTGTGTAATATATTTAATTATATATTATAATTTGGTCATATAAGATTAATAAGAAAAGAATGTAAAAATGAAAAGAGTATGATAAAAGATGACAGAATATATCTAATTAATTTTGAATATAATAAAAATTTTATAATTCTGATATTATGTTAAAGTAGTAAAATTTAAATTTAATTTAATATTACAAAAATAATTCAATAATTTATATATTGTAATTTAGTTATATTTCTAGTCACAAATTAAGTCTCGAATGAAATATTGAGTGGTCTTATGGCATGACCTAATCCTTGAGTTGCATGACAGTTGCTGCAGATCCAACAGTTTTTGCCAACAATTTCAGTTTGCCACTACATGGGACGCACAACGAGTCAAATGATCTGATCGACAAACACCATATACATTATCTATTAGTCAAACATTCAGGGAAGTACATGAATCAAGAAAAGTGATATATGATCTGTTCCCACTTCCCACTATTCACTTTTATAGGTCAGAACCAAAACAATGTGCCTCCTTTTTTCTTCTTCCTCTATTTCTTTTTTCATTACCCTGTTCATCTGAGAATGATGGCTAGGTAGCTTTTGTAACCAAATTTCTCTAAGATCATTTTTCAACTCTTTTCTTTTGCCTTTTTGTGGAGGGTTAGTACATTGCACAAGCCAGTGGTGCTGTATAATGATAGCTACAAAGAACATAAAAAAAGTTTCAAGATTTAGTTATAAATATCACACATATCCATAACCCTGATGAAATGAACAACAAAGAAAGCATATAAAAAACTATGACAGCAAAATAAAAGAAAAAAATAAAATAAACGAAGATCATAATCATAACAAGACGTATTGCATGATGATAAAGAAAATGAGGAAAGCGATGAAAACTTTGAATTATCGCCGTGGGAATGTGTTAGTACTTAGTATTGATGATTAAGATGATTCCTTAATTAATACGTTAACTAAATTTTAAAATTTATAACAATTTTTTTGTTAAACTCACTTCAGCCACCAAGTAAATGATCTAGCAAGATTATCAGTTACAAATAAAGATTCAACAGATTTTAATTTGAAATATCTTATAAAAATGTTAAAACTACCAGGAATTAATTGTTTGGAGGAAGAATATCTAAATAAAGATTCAACAGATTGAATACTCAGGAAAAAGTTACTTCTTAGAGATTATTTAAAATATTCTAAATTGTCTTAGCATACACTTTAGATATTTTTAATTGTTTATCATATGTTCTAATAAAAAGGATACTTAAAATGTAAGTGAATTGCACTTTTTAATCACATACTTGTTATTATTATTGGTTCGAACACGTTTCCAATCCCTCATAATTTCGTAATTCTTTATTTCTTTTCAAATAATCCCTTCATAAAACATTTTCTTTATCAAATGGTCTATTCGTTAAAATTTCGTTTTTTTTTCCAATAATTTTTATTTTCTGTTACTAAATATATCCTTATTTTTTTTCATTTATTTAATATTTTAAAACATCACAAGTTTCTCATTCATTATTCTCTTAAACTTGTGATCTTTAGAGGGATTAATACGTCAAAAAAGGTCATTTATTGAAAACTTCACATAGGATCAATTCAAATACTAAAAGGTATTTTGTTATGAAGGAAATTTAAAAAAAAATGAAAACCTCATTTTTTTTCTAAAAGCATTGTTGAAATAAAAAATAAAGCAGATATTTTTTAATTCTTTGAGATTACGTTTAGCAACAAAACGGGCCGAAGACGACAGAGGTCCAATGGGCTTGGAGGAACAAAACCATTAATGTGGGTGGGATCGAATAGAAGATTGGTATCTCTGTTTCATCTTGTTTCGGAGTTTCAGCAATGGTACCTCAAGCTTTGTCAGTGCCCGCAAGTGGCAGCTTCACAATAGCTTCTCGCTCCAGAACTCCCTCCCACCTTGTATTTTCTCACAGGTTCATATTCATATTACCCAGTTCGACTTTCACTTTTTTTTTTTCAATTATTTTTCATAATCTGAAATTTGAACTCCAATTTCACCAGAAACCCCTGTTCGATAGCTTCTTCTTTTCCTAGCCCATATGGCAATTCATCAGAAGATGGTAACTTTCTAATTTTACAACTTTTGTATTTTGGCTGCAGTTCGAAATTTGCTGCCTTTTCTAGGCTTTGATAGTTTAACCTCGCTTTGGGGGTATTGTTTTTTCTTTGGGCGTGTTAACCCTCTTTTTGAAGCAATAGGGTTATTTTTTTTATCTAGTTTTATGATAATTAACTGTCTTGCGTAATTTAAGATATTTAATCAAGGGTTCAATTTGACCACAATTCCACAAATTAGCACATAACAGTTACACCTAGTTCTACTGGCTAAGATTTTCACTTGTAGCCCAGGTTTCTGTAGAATTGTTACATAAGCAGTTTTTTCGTTTGTGTATTTACCTACGAGTTATGAACATGGCTACGCTAAAATATGGTATCATATGTATATTTTATTTTTGCAGGGTTATCAAGTAAAAGCCGTGGCTTTACTTTAAAACTTGATGAGAAAAATATCTATGGTGCTAGTTCAAGGTAAAGTTTTGTTCACTTCCTTTTCTCAGGTGCTTCGTGTATTATATGGTTGTTTGGTAGGATGCCTGTGAATACTATTTTGGAGCATCATTCGTTGTTCAAGACCTGATTTATCTGTGATTATTAACTGGAAAAGAGAATTGTATCTGTGTAGAGGTGAATTGGGTTATAAAGGAGTGTGCATTTTGAAATATTACTAAATCTGTAATATATTCTGTTAATAAACAGTGGCATGGCAATAATCATCATGACCTATCTATATGTTAGTCTCTGCAAGCTTCACTGTAGCTAAACTGCAAAATATTTTTATTAACATTTTTTATTCTCTCACAGACATGCATGTAGCACCCCCTGCATACATTTTTTTTAGTAGTGAATGGATAAAGAACTTATTGATGTTCCAGTTTACTTGTAGTTATGGTGCAATTGAAGCCAAGAAGGGCAACCCACCAATATCACCAGCAGTGATGACTCCCGGAGGACCTCTTGATCTGTCATCTGTTTTGTTCAGGAATCGTATAATATTCATAGGGCAGCCAGTGAATTCACAAGTGGCTCAGAGAGTTATATCACAGCTTGTGACTCTTGCTACTATTGATGAAAAATCAGATATACTGGTTTGTTAAGCCTTGACGTAGTTACTTTGCTTCATTCAGTTATGAAAAGGGATTTATATCGAGCTGCTTGTTTTGGCAGATGTATATAAATTGCCCCGGTGGAAGCTCGTATTCAGTGTTGGCAATTTATGATTGCATGTCTTGGGTAAGATCAAAGTTTTGTAATCCCTTCCAATACACACACACCGACACTCTCTGAGTCCAGTTACATTTTCACTCCTATTTTAGTTACTTAAATTCCCTATTAGTTGTTAATGTTTCTACCTGAAAGAATTTGGTGACTCCATTTTTCAGATAAAGCCTAAGGTTGGTACCGTGTGTTTTGGAGTAGCTGCAAGCCAAGGAGCACTTCTTCTTGCTGGAGGAGAGAAGGGAATGCGCTATGCAATGCCAAATGCTCGCATTATGATACATCAACCACAGAGTGGATGTGGTGTAAGAATGAAACTTCTGAAATTTTGATACAGAAACCGAAAATTCATGAAACAGAATAATCTACCATACTGATTAAATCAGGAAGAAAGTAATGAAAATGCAGTGATAAGTTATATCTTAATAATAATAATAATAATATTAAGATATGACAAAATTTGATCTTTGCACCATCTAGTATATGAGGAAAGTGGTCCCCTTCCTTCCTACAAGTTACAATTTTTTGTAAAACTAGAGGACCTGAGTTTCCAGACTTGAGATTGGAGCTGATGTTCCAATATGTCTGTTAAGTAGAGCATCAATTTTATCTGATAAGTTGCAATGAATCATGAAAAAGTTATATTGGAAGCCTGATATCTTGCAATGTAAATGTTATGTTTGAACTTTGAAGTCATCTTCCATGCTAATTGTGTAATGCAGTCTGCAATTTGAAATTTGATGTATCAAAGCATTTTCAAATGAATCTTATTGATGGTGGGGAGTGTCTATTTTGGAGCACTATTTGAACTTCTTTGTTCAATACACAATAGACATTGTCATTCTGATTGTTCTTAATCTCACTACAGGGTCATGTTGAGGATGTCAGACGCCAAGTGAACGAAGCTGTTCAATCTCGCCATGTTAGTCTTTCTTCCTCTGATTTGCAGCATTGTAATAATTTGTGGACAACTTTAATGCTCTTATGATTATATGTGAAACTAAAAACTTCAATTAACATATTATCTTCATGACGTGCCCAATTTTCTGTGGCTTCTTTTTACTTGTCGTAGTTTTCTTTGACAGTTCTTGGAATGCTATGTTTAATTCCCTCATTCTATTTGGATTTCAGAAAATTGACAAGATGTATAGTGCTTTTACGGGGCAGCCATTAGAGAAGGTGCAGCAGTACACAGAGAGGGACCGTTTTCTGTCTGTTTCTGAGGTAATGTGAAATATTTTCCATCGATAGCAGTGATATGACATGAGTTAATTTAATTGAGTACAAGTTCTAAGAGAACAAATTTGTTGTATTTCCAATAGGAAATGAAATTTAGAGGAAAAGAAAATTAAGTAAATGTTTCAGTTAAATTTGGATTATCTGTTTAGTTTATACCATGTGAGTAACTTAATTAATCTATAAAATTAATGCATCTCAAAACACCTTTGGTTCTTGTTATCTAAATAGTCATTTGTCTATTTTCTATGAGGAGATTATTAAGGTGGTTAGTTTCAGTTAAAGCAGCAATTATTGCTTTGATCTTAGTTTCTTCAATTTTTATATCTTACTGGATAGTTTTTGAAACTGCCTTGTCTCTGTGCAGGCTTTGGAGTTTGGTCTTATTGATGGTGTCCTGGAAACAGAGTATTGAATACAGATTATTTGCAGGATATATCTTTAAGAGGTTGAAATTGTTAATTCTTGTCAAATTGATATTGTAGAATTTCATTAATTAATGATAATTTGCAAATGTTGAGAATTATATATTTTTTTTTCTTAGTTCCCCGTAGTTGATATTATTGAAAATTACTTTCATAGAATGGTTTGACTAAGTGTGTAGTTCATTTTATTTCATTTACTTAATCTCATGTTTCTTTTTCCCATTTTGGGGTATTCACAGTAGAATTAGAGCTTCTGAGTCATCAAATGACTATTATATCGGTGTTAGTATTGTTGTAAACATAAATTAGTTTGTTCAGATTCTTTGATACCTTCCCATTTCTTCTCTACATGTGTTCTTGCTTGCGTAAAATAACTAATTTTTTCCTTGTGAGAAAGGCTCAGATCACGCTTTGAAAGCGAAATTGTTGAGTATTTTATGTGAAGATGACAAGAAAACATTAATATAAGATATTATCTTTAATTAATTATCAAGATTAAAAAATTAGTTTATATTACCAATTTTAAAAGCTGTATAACTCTTTTAAATTTTGATTACAAGACTTTAAATGTTAATGGTCTATGTTGATGTAGACTTATCATTTTTATTTTCACAACATATGCATGTAACATCTTCTGTTTCACTAGTTTTCTTATATGAGATCATTAAAAAAATATTGAACTTAGTGTCGGCAAAAAATTGATGTAAAGTGTACATCTTGCGTCAATAAACTGACTCTTTATGAGTAAACGAAGTAATCTTTGTATCGACTCTTTATAATACATGTTACTAACATCGGTTAAAGGTTAAATTTACGCTAAGATAAATGTTATATATTAAACATTGCCTAATTATGGAAATATTTGCTTAGACATTGCTTAATCATGGAAATATAATATAAGTTTGAGTTTATAAAATTTAACCATCATAGTATTCGACTAAGTTAATGCAAAAAATATATATTTTTAATATTTATTTAATTTATGTCAATTTGGTCAATGCAAATGAGAGTAATTTAAAAAACAAAGTTTTTTTATAATATATTCATCTTCACTAAAATAAAAAAAAAAAAAAAAAAAAAAAAAAAAGGAAAAATTTGCAATTGATGAAAGATTGTAAGTAAAAAATTTGAGTGAACGTGATGAATGTAAATAAGGAGAAAGGAGAAGATGGTGGGTGAAGGAAATGAGTGTGAAGAAATTTATATTTAAAGGAGTGAGAAGAAAAATTGTGATTAAGGAATTTGCCATATTTAAATTCATAGTATATAAATTAATTTTGATGCTAACATGAATAAATTATTGGTATTATTCGGTGTTTGCAAATATTCTTTTATAAGATAAGATTTTGAGGAAAAAAAAATCCTTTAGCTTGAGTAAAATTTGATAAATCTGAATAAAAGTGCATAGATTAATAGTAAAATATCATTTTAATTTATCTGCTACAATAATTAATACTTTTAATGATTGCATTTGAAGTTAATTGTAATTATAATTTAACTAGGATGAAACAATTAAAACTATCAGTGTTACAAAAATAACATTAATTTAAATAATTTACATTAAGAATCAAAACAAAATTTGTAAACTTTATTTTGTTAGGAATCAACTTAATTATAAGTAAATAACTCAAGCTTTTATCTTGCTATACTACAATTAATTAGTAACTTCAGACAACCTTATTACTGTATTATTGTGGTTAGCAATATAAACGTAATAAACCATAATTGTGACAACCAAAACGGTCCTTGTCACATTCTGCCACCCATACATAATAATAATTGTGTGATCAGTGGTTTAACATTTCTCTTTAATAGTCAAAGTGTGTGTATGAATGATCATACTCAATGTTTCTTTCATTATTATATTTTTTCATCTCTTGGCCAACTAACACACCCACCACTATTTATGGAAGACTCTTTTGTATCTAGCATGAATCAATATAATTTATAAATACTTTTTTGTTATATATTATTTTTCTTATTAATTCTTATATAACATAGGACTTTAATTTCTAACATTATTTTGCATCAAATTGTGACAATAAAAAAAGTTAAGAATCTATTTATTTACGTGGAGGTTACCCTATTAACTGACTTTTACGAGATGTTGTGGTCGAGGCCAATTATATTTGCAATGTCTATGGAGTGTGGGTTATTGCTTCAAATAAGGCAAAAAGTCACATCAATATTTATACAAAATATGGGAAATGTATAACTATAAGTTTTTAAAAATTAAAAACAGACCTTTATTTAAGAGCCAAATGTCTCTTGATTAAAAATTATAAAATTCTGAAAGTTTTGTGCAATGTATATAAATATATGATGGGGTCATTACTGCATAAGCATTAATTCCTGACAGCAAAGTGTACATTGTGACAGCGTGTTAGCCTGATTTTGGCAAGGGATCAGAGAATAGTGAACACAAGACAACTCAATGAAAAAAAATATAAAAATAAATAAATACAAAAAAATTATGTGGTGCAATAAGTGTAGAAAAGTGGTCCACTTCCACCCATGCCCTTAGACAATCATGCAGTACATGCAGGCATCAATGTATGGAGCATAATAATATACACATTTTCACGGATTGTTTGTGTTTCTTTTAGGAATTTTCACGGTTTTCGCATTTATGAGGTATATACTACAAAAGATTATTTTTTTTTTTAAATTTAGAGCATGTTTTATTTGGTGTTTAGAAATTTAGATTTACATTACACAACTGAAAAAATGAAAATTAATGGCAAATAATTTGGTGGATGCATGTAGAAATATAAGTCTTAATGTTTTGTTTGAGAGGGGTTGAATTGTTAAAGAAAAGACAGACAAATAAATATTTGGTTAATTAAGGAATAAACAGTAAATATGTTAAAGTGTAGCATTTTCTTAGGGTGAATGTTATTTGATAAGGATAATAGTTTCAGAGATTTATATTCATTAACATAAAATAAGTTCTTTTTTCTCAATATACTTTTTCTCAAACTTTATTCATAATGGAAATATTCCTTTATAAGGAAAGAAAATAAACACTCATCAGGAATTTTTCTGTTGAAAAAATTACATATACTTTTCATCACTATATAAAGAATTATTATTTTAAATAATGTTTCTTTAAGGTTTAGAGTTGTTTAGGGCTTAATCTTAATAATAGTGAAGTCTTCGATGAATTTTTGTATTCTCGTACGTTTTTTAATTCTCGTGCTGGTCTTTTTGTTACTTTTCAAAATATTTTTAATTTTGAAAGAGATTTATATAAAAATTCTGATATTCAAGTTAGTGATGGTCTGGTGAATAAGATGAAAATAATAATACCTCACTTTTCTATTTATAAATTTGGGTGTCTGGGCAGAGACCCAATTTATTAAGAGTACTATTTATGTTTTTTTATATATTCTGAGTGATAAGTCTGTCACATATTTTCAGTCAGTAACACTTCAGTAAAATATCTTTAAAACCAACCGAAATAAATACATCTCGATCGGTTTGTGAAAAAATACGTTAGACAGCTCAAATAACATCATAGTGTAAATATAATTTAAATATGGCTATAATGTAATGTTTATTCAACATTGTGTAATCTACTATTAGATTATTAATAAATATTTAATCGTTTAAGATATTTAATCCTTAACATAAAAATATGTCATTAATTAGAAATAAAATAAAACTATAATATATAAAATAAACAATCTCACCTAATAAACTAGTTATATAAACTTAAACTTAATCTCACATATTTTGTGAAAAAAGTAGTTATACTAAGATTAAAATAGCTAAAAGCAATTAGATGATGCATCTTATATATCCAGTGCATCTCATTCTCAAGACAAACATGACATGCTTTGCTTTTTAGTACGTGCAAATTATTAAGGAATCGGTGTATCCTATAGCCACAACTTCAGCATCTTTTGTCGCAGTAGTGGATAATTTTACCGCTAAGGCACTCACAGACAAAGAAGCCTATATGTTTAACCGAAAGAAAGTAGGATCTATGTAATGCTTTATAAGGAATAAAGTCATGAACACGTTGTCTTAGTTTTTTGTTTCTATTTTTTTACCAGCTATGTTTTTCATCACTCAGTTGGCCATGATGGAGCACAAGTTTCGAGTCCTTTTAGTTTGTGTCGGCAAATTTGTATGAGAAATCTAGAAATTAAATTATTCATATTGATTTTTGGAGGTGAGGCTCTTCGTATCAATACTCTAAATAAGGACACAACATACTATTCATTACTCCTATTGTTAATATTTCACCGTCGATTTGCTATATCTTTAATGTTTTCATGAATTTCATTGTTTTTCAAATACTAAGAAAAAAGAAAGTTTATAAATTATTGTAAATTTTAAACTTTGTTAATTCAATTTGTACATAATTTGAGGTTTTATAGAAAATTTTAAATTTGAGTCTTTTAAATAGAAAAAATGTGATTAAAAAGTAGTTTTCATTAGAACTAATATAAGTAAACGTTTTCAAATGAAAAATGACTACGCCAGGTATCTCACAGACTACATGAATGGTTTTATGAAACAATGAATTATTGACTTCAAAATCAAAGAAAAAGGTGCATAAAACAAAAGGAAATGTGAGGTCATTCTAACCTACCTTGGCACAGGAAAAAGGAGGACCACGATTTTTTTTCAAGACGGGCAAGGATTTCCAAACACAATAAATAGAAAAGAAGAAAAAAAAATTGTAACCAAATAAGAGACTTATCTCTTGGATCTTGTTGGAGCTAGTGGCATTACCTCACTTTCACTATCCATGGGTGGACCCTCTAGTAGGGTTTCAATAGGCTCCTTTACGTATCAATTATTACACAGAGTCAACGTGCCTAAAACCAATATCACATGCATATCTATCTAAGGGATGCCTTATAACAAAATCGTGAGAAGGTAGCAGAGATTGATTCTATTGTTGATAGATCGAATCCATCTACTTTTTAGAATTCTTGCTATGTAATTTAACTACTTACATTAATTTGATGATTTAATTTGCTTCTTTCTTTTAGATTCTTTTTTACGAGCTTCTTTACATTTAAGTATAATTTACTACGAGGTTCTCTTTCATGTTGCTTTTTTAAATCTTATTCCTGTTTTTAGTAAGTATGGAAAAAAAGAAGAGAAGCAAGTATAGGCAAAAAATATTCCGAAAATAAATGATCCAACCCTTTTCTTCTTCGATTATAAATTTTGTGGAGAAAAAAAGGGCATTCTTAAAAGTAGAAAGAAGTTTAAGGTAAGACTTGAGAGACTTTTATTGATCATTATTACTGAAGTAATGGAAGAAAAGTTTAAAAGAAGTTGAAAATTTGTTTTTTTCTTTTTTTTTTTTTTGTTATCAGAGGAGACA
>Ga0209489_103405_pt1 | contig 31093 bp, 20 predicted proteins | sample SiratrowhiteBW_FD_187527 | JGI IMG/M metagenome (GOLD analysis project Ga0209489, IMG submission 187527) | Root nodule microbial communities of legume samples collected from California, USA - Siratro white BW (SPAdes) (version 2) | ecosystem: Host-associated > Plants > Roots > Nodule | place...
ATATATATATATATATATATATATATATATATATATATATATATATATATATATATATATATATAAAACACACCGAAAATTGTCAGTAAATTCATCACAGCCAACATACTAAACAGGATTGTGAAGTGAAGAAGCCAAAACGCAACATACCCTGGGCTGTATAATATGGAAAAGAATCCAAATTGGAATGTGTTCATGAACATCTTCTACACCGCCAAAAGCCTCAACACAGCAATATCAAACCTAGATAAAAAAATAACACATTACACAAAATTAAAATACGATTCCACTTAAGTACTGACTAAATACTATCTTCTTTAAAATTTAAATTAAATAAATAAATAATTGTTTGGATATATTTAATGATAAAAACTAATAAAATAAATATTATAATTTTATGTGTGTATATATATTGAAAATAAAAATCTTTAGTACAATTTATCTATCTTTATTCTTAAAGAACCTAAATATAGGTAATAATTAAAATATAAATTAAAGTGTTAAAAATTAAAATTATATACTAAAATTGTATAATCGTGATATAAACTTAAAAAGTTCACATGTATGAATAAATACTACAATATATGGAAGAGTATATCGTTATAAAAGTTTACCACTACACACCAGTGTAGGAGGAGACAAATAAAAAATCAATTAAAATGCTATTTTTAATAAAAAGAGGAAAAGTTGTACAAATATATAAGCTTATTTGTGTTAGACTTACACTTGTATCAATTTGGCGAATGAACTAATAAAATAAAGTATTTAATTTGAAGGAAGAATATATCTTATCACCATTTTAGAATGTTAATATCAAAATATATAAATTTTATCATATTCTATAATGAGTAATTATTTTAGTTTACATTTGACCATTTCTCAATTATTTATTTTTTTTTCTAAATTCATAAGTTTGTAATACATTATGACTAATAATTTTAGAACGTTTTTAAGGATTTAAAAATATATTTATGTTATTTTAATGTGACGGAAAGATGTAATGTAAAAAGTAAAAGTTCACTTTTATTTCGTGTTCAAATTTCGATTTCTCGATACTCTTTGTGTATTTTATAATTTCTTTTTACACTCTTTTAAATTTAAGTAAAGTTTAAATTGTGTATTTGATTAGAAATATTTTAAATTATACACTTTTTAATTTTTGATTGTACAGTCTAAAAATTCAGACATATAATTTTGATTGTATATTTTAAAAATATATTTCAATATGTATAACTCCAAATTTAAAAATATACTTTAAAGAATAAAATATTAAATAAATTTTTAATTTATATAATATAAAAATCCAACCTATATATAATTTAGATTTTTTATACCATTTAGGATGAAGGGTAAAAAAAAGTATTTATGTGACCCAAAATTGATCTACTTTGGATTTTAAAATTTGAACGCACGTCAACATATGAAAACAACTAAACCATCATTGTCGGATTATATAAAAAGAAAATTGTTTAAATTGTTTTTATTTTTACTAAAAGGTGTATACTTTAAGAAGTGGTTATTAACAAAAATTTAAATCTTTAATAATGGATATTTCATTACAATTATAATGTAACACTTCAATCAACATGCTTTGTTTACATTAATCTTAAGAAATTTACAGTGTGTTTTATTAATTTTTCATTCATTTTAAATTATACATTATTTTATTCTATCTATTTTTATTATTTAAATTATTTCCAAGTATTTATTTATATTTATGTTAATTAATTTATCTTCCTCCTATTCATTTATTTATATATATGTTATTTAAATTATCAATAGTTACACACCAGGGTTTGATTTATTTATTGTTATGATGTTTAATTTATCTATTGTCACGTATTATTCATACTTCTTAATTTATCTCTAGTAACGTCTTTATATTATTTCATTTATTTCGACTACGTATCTATTTTTTTTATTCATTTAATTTATATGATCTTATATTTATTAATATTTATATTATTTAATTTATCTTTAGATATATGTACTAATCCTATTCATTTATTTATATTTAAGTTGTTCAATTTATTTTTAATTTATGGTTTTTTTATTAAATTTTTTATTATATTATTTAATTTATCGTGAGTCATGCATTAATCGTATTTATTAATTTTTATATTATTATTTTATTTGTTTGTGATATATTAAACCATATCTAGTTATTTATTAATTTCTTACTTTGATTCTTAGTTTATTTTATTTTGTAACATAAATTAGAAAAAATACATATATAAAGTAATATTTTATTATTTTTTTATACTTGTTGTATATGTTTAAATGATGTATACAAATTATTAAGTAAATAGACTATTCTTGAAAAATATATATTGAGAAAGAGTTTACCGTGAATTGAAGTCATACTAATGTGTAATTGTATATGTTTAGGAAGTCGCAGCTTGATACACTATATTATGAAATGTATGAATCATGGTGAAATTTAGAAAATATTTATTAAAGTAAGTAAATTTTTGGATAATTCATAATAATATCCTAAATTAGGATATTCATAAGTCAAAGTCAAACTTGGCTATCTTGATACTTACTAGCCAAGTAAGCAAAGGCAATATTCCAATCTCACATTTCTCTTCTATTAGTTGATAATTTTTTGTGAGAAAAAATAATTATGATTATATTGATGTTTTAAATGAGAAGTATTTAACTATTTAATCACTTCTTAAATAATTTTTAATATTCATAGTGAATCATCTAAAGCAGAATGAATATAGATGTATATGTTTGATAAAGTGAATTAAATCTTATGATTGTATGTTAAGTATAGACTCTAACGTCAGGTGATATGTTAATTTATTAAGATTGACATTTAAAACTTATCAAGATTTCATTGCTTTTTCATGTTTTTGTTTCATATGTACCTATCATATAAGTAAAAGCCGAATCTGCCTATTAAGTATTATTCAGAAGAATTTTTGGGATATCTTTTCTAGAATATTGACTCATACAAAATATAGTTTTTAATATATTTAAAATATATAAAATATGTATATAGTTATATATAACTCTTATTACTGTACATCATTTATATATATTGTAATATATTATGAATAATTACAATAAAGTAAAACATTTACATATATATTTATATATGTGAGTTTATATCACTGTTAATCTTTTCCTTAAAACAATTTTATTAGAAAAAATTTAATTCCTATTTCTAATTAAATAACATATATTTATATAATAGTTGGAATGTGTTACATTTATTATTAAAACGAGTAGTTATATATATATATATATATATATATATATATATATTAATTTTTATAATTTTCAAATATAAAAGTAAGATAGGAATGTGAAATGTGTATATAGAATTTCATCATATATTCTTATCTATTAAAATAATAATAATAATAAATTATTATTCTTATTATTATTATTATTATTATACATGAATAGTAATAAGTGATTTGTAATATATAATGTATACTCATTTTTAAAATGAGTAATTATATCTATTTATTTTAAATTTTTATAATTTTAAAATATAAGAATAAGATTGGAATATGAATGATGTACATAGAATCCAATTATATATTATTATCCACTAAAATAAGTAAAATTATTATTATTGTTATTATTATTGATAAATAATAATGAATGATTTGTAATATATAATGTGTAATTATTTGTAAAATATGAGTAGTTATATATTTTTTTATTTTTAATTTTTATAATTTTGAAATAGTAGGATACAATAAAAATGTGAAACATGTATATTATGTATTATATATTATTATAAATTATAGAAAATCATATAATTTTTATTAAAATAAAAAACAAAATATCACTATAAATGTAGTGAATCTACAGAGTCACATACAACATCTTTTGAAGGTAAATAAATTAAGATATAGTAATAATTTTTTGTTATTAATAATAAATATTACATTTTATTAGATAAAAACAAATTAAAAAAGTATGACTTTTAAAAATATAAAAAATCATTGGAATAAAAAATTCAATTTTCACTCATCATCTTTATTGATACTATATTTTCAAAATTAATATTTGAAATAATTTTTAATTTAATTTTTATTAGAATTATAAATAATCTTACAAATATTTATTTTGAAACTATACTTTCAAATTGATAATATAAATCAAGATTCAAAATCTAAAGTTTAAATTGAAATTATATATATTTAATAATTTAATAATAATAGATTTGAAAACATAAGCGAAATGTTTTTTCGGAAAAAAAAATAATAACAACACAACAAAATGAAAATAAAAACAGAAACATCATATAACAAAATGAGCAATAAAAGAGATTTTTGGAAATTAACAAAAAAATTTACGCACAAGTTAAAGTCAACCATATTAAAAGAATCAAAATTAAGATAAAATATTTTCATGATTTTAATTTTATAATCATTTGCTATTGTATGTGGGGTTAGAAAACAAAATTAGAGGTAAAAACAAACAGTTTCAACTTGTTGGACACAAATCTGTGGGCGTGTTCTATACCGTGTTTGTCAAGAAAATTTGTTGAGAAAACATTAAGCCAACGTGTACTTCTGATGACCTTAATATTTCAAAGCTTAACTGTGTTTATAAGGAGAAGGCGAATCTTCTGATCCAAACGCAGTTGCTTTAAACTGACGTGATCCATTTGCAATGTAAGTGAATGTTTTATAATTTTGTTCTGTTGGACAAAAACGACCACTTCGTCAATTCTTACCTAGTCTAATTTGTTTGCGACCTAGATTACTCTGTTTCCATGTTCTGAGCTTCTGATATTTTCTATTCACATTTTTTTTTTCTTTATTGAAATTGTTTAGTTCGACCAAGAAATCATTTCTCTCCAAGAGCATGAATTTGTCAAAGATAGCGCGCTCTCTTTCGCGCTCATCTCGAGTATGCTTTCACTTTCCCTTCAATTCAATTGATTCTTTTGCTAACAGTCATAAAGGGGCTAATTTATATGCTGCTTTTAATTGGGGTGACAGAATTTATCACACGGTAATGGGAGATTGGGAACGCTTGCAGGAATACCACGGACGAATGCGTGTTCTGATGGGGCTGAATCGGTATTAGGGTTTGTTAGGAGCTATGTTTCTTCTGCCAGAGCTTCCAGTCACAGCATCTTTTCCCATTTGCATGATTTCAAATCTGTTGTTGCAAACCCTAAGGTTCGCCGATTGTTTTCCAGTGAAGCTCCAAAGAAAAAGAGTGAGTTTTATTGGGCATGATGTGTGTTTAAGATGTGATTGAAGCTGTTTCAATTAGTTTTAAGAATTGAACTCAGTTCTTTAATTGTTTGGCAGATTATGAAAAGTTTTATCCCAAAGAAAAGAAGGAAGCTCCGAAGGAAAATGGCAAAAAATACGATTCTAAAGGTAAACATGGAATCTCTTGGGTACACCCTGTTATCTTATGAAACTTGAGTTCCAATCCCAAAATTTGCTCTCTATCTCAGTGGCTGCATTGATTTATTTAGGGAGCTGTATGTTTTTGTCTACAAATTAATCATATAACTGTATTCCAAATTATCGAAAGGGTACTAACAACTTTTAATGCCTTTCTCTATTAACTTCAGACAACTCAAATGCAAACACAGATGATCATGGAAATTTTCAGGAAGCTTTCATGAAGCAAGTTCAAAATATAATTACCCCATTATTGGTTATGGGGCTATTTCTTACAACCTTTTCTAGTGGTCCTCGTGAACAGCAGGAGGTACCAACAACTTCTTTGTATTAGCACGACCAATTGTTGTTTTGATTTGCTTGTGAGAGTGAAATTGGGTCAAGAACTCAATGCATGAATATTATCTGCATTTTATATGATGAAGATGAATGCAATGGTTTCAAATGCATGAGAAGTAAACTTTGTACCATTTGACTCCACAATTATCTGGATTTTATTGGTAAAGGGGGAAATGGAAATATAGAAGAGATGACATATAATACTTGAGTTCTGTATTGTGTATTATAATACTGTATTTGCTGAGACCGTCATCTAGTACTTTCTTAGGCATCACTCTACAATTTTTTCTCTTCTTTCTTGCCCTCCTCTTTTTTGAGTACTTTTATATTAATTGATTAAATTCAATTCATGTTAGTCAGTAATTATAATTTTTCTTCTGCCAAAGTTACCTTTCATGACTGCAAATGTGTGTGTATATCTGTGAGGTGAGCTTTTTGCTGTTGCAGTTGACTGCTTGCTTAGGCTGTGGCTCTCTAAAAGAACTCTATTACGATAGGCTTTCATATGCCATTGCATTCTAGCATCTAGTTGCAAGTCTTTAACTGGATTGGTATTTCAACACTGGTGGATATTTTTCTAGATCGCACTAGCTCAGAGGGTGTCTCTGGATTGTTATTGGGATGTGAATCAAACTATGTGCATATTCGCTGTGGTTTCTTTAATTTCATTGTTCTCATCCTTCTGACATTGACCAAAATTTGATTCTTTGCAGATTAGCTTTCAGGAATTTAAAAATAAGCTTTTGGAACCGGGATTAGTAGACCATATTGTTGTCTCAAACAAATCGGTTGCCAAAGTATATGTAAGGAACTCTCCTCACAACCAAACAGATAGTGAAGTAGTCCAAGGGACCCTGCCTTCAAAGGAATCTGGAGGCCAGTATAGATATTATTTTAACATTGGAAGTGTTGAGTCTTTTGAGGAGAAGCTACAGGAAGCGCAAGAAGCTCTTGGCATTGACTCTCATGATTTTGTGCCTGTAACATATTCTGCTGAGATGGTTTGGTATCAGGAACTGATGAGATTTGCTCCAACACTGTTATTGTTGGGATCTCTCTTGTATATGGGAAGGATGATGCGAGGTGGACTTGGTGTTGGTGGAGGTGGGGGTGGTAAGGGTGGTCGGGGAATATTCAACATAGGAAAAGCGCATGTTACAAAAGTAGACAAAAATACTAAAAATAAGGTTAGGAGATTTCTGTTTCTTCTGTCAATGACACTGATGTTTTTTTGTATTTGTTTTAAATAGCATGTCCAGTTTTAATTATTTCCTCGAGGGAAGTAGTGCTGGTAAGTGAATTGACAATAAGATCATTTGATAAATATTTATCCTTTTTTGTTTTGTTTTGTTTAGATCTATTTTAAAGATGTTGCTGGCTGTGATGAGGCAAAACTTGAAATTATGGAGTTCGTCCACTTCCTCAAGAATCCAAAGAAATATGAAGAACTTGGTGCAAAAATTCCAAAAGGTGCTCTGTTGGTTGGTCCTCCAGGTACAGGAAAAACACTTTTAGCAAAAGCAACTGCAGGGGAGTCTGGGGTGCCATTTCTTTCTATATCTGGTTCTGATTTCATGGAAATGTTTGTTGGTGTTGGACCATCAAGGGTCAGAAATTTATTTCAGGAAGCAAGGCAGTGTGCTCCTAGTATAATATTTATTGATGAGATTGATGCAATTGGTCGAGCAAGGGGGCGTGGTGGTTTTTCTGGTGCGAATGATGAGCGTGAAAGTACATTGAATCAATTGTTGGTAGAGATGGATGGTTTTGGAACCACTTCTGGAGTTGTTGTGTTGGCAGGAACGAATAGGCCTGATATCTTAGATAAAGCTCTTCTTAGGCCTGGGCGATTTGACCGCCAAATAGCAATTGACAAACCTGATATTAAAGGTCGTGACCAGATATTTCAGATATACTTGAAGAAGATCAAACTTGACCATGAACCTTCATATTATTCTCAAAGGCTTGCAGCCCTTACTCCTGGATTTGCTGGAGCAGACATTGCAAATGTCTGCAATGAAGCGGCTCTGATTGCTGCAAGAAGTGAGGTGACCCAAGTCACAATGGATCATTTTGAGTCAGCCATCGATAGGATCATTGGTGGCTTGGAAAAGAAGAACAAGGTATGTCTTTATAAGTTTTTATATTCTTTTTAGGTAGGCTTGTAAGTGGACGGGTGGAGTTGGATGTTTTAGTTTATAGAATTAAAAGTCTTGCATATTGTAGGAAGTAGAATGGAAATATAAGAGAGCTGGATCTTTTAAGTTTAATTTAATACATTAATGATCCTTATGTTATCAATAGTGGTCAGTGTGGCTGCTATTGCGGCAGAGTTCAGTGGTGAGGCATAACAAATTTGGTTCATTGCGATATGGAGTCGTCACATAGTATTATCATTTCTCATCTGTTTGTCCTTGGTCCTCAATTTGAGTCCAACATATTTTCATGTGGCCTGCTTGTTAACTTATAATTGTGGACTGTTATTTACAATTAAATAATAAACTAAATAATAATAATATAATAGTGCTAAAAAGATATAAAAAATATTGAAATCATTACTTGTTATATAATAAGAATTAAGCATAAAATATGATATAATAAAAATAATAGCAATAAAAGTATAATAAAGTAGCTAATTGTTGTAATAAAAACTAAATTAAACATACTATATAATATATTAAGCTAAATGATAAAATTTGAACAATATAGTAATAATAGTAAATACAGTATATATAATAAATACAGAATAATATAGATATTACAGAAAAACATACACACACACACACACATATATATATATATACATACATATATATATATATATACATACATATATATATACATATATACATATATATATACATACATATATATATATATATATATATATATATATATATATATATATATATATATATATATATATATATATATATATATATATATATATATATACATACATACATATATATATATATACATACATATATATATATATACATACATATATATATTAAAAAGTTCATAAAAATTTTAGAATATCGGTCATCCCACTATCTCACTTTTAGGGTTGGCCTTTCGCAGTCCGGTAATGACAGCCATGAATGACAAAATATTGTTAAATTTGTCTTTCCTTTTAAGTTACTGTGCATATTCATGTAATCGGAGGACATGGAAAGAGGAAAAAAGTTTGGGATGTTCAGTCTTTTAAAATATTATTCTTTTCTATATGTAATTACTTAATTACATATATAATCCTATATATTTTATTTGTTTATCTAATAAATGTGCTAATGAATGAAGTTAATATTTCTAGAACCTGAGACAAAAAAGGTGAACTAAATTTAGTTAGCGGTTCACTTAATCCACGGTGAAGATACTCTGATTTCTTCCCCACTATAGGGTGTAGAAAAGCTTTTCTTATCTCCTGAAAAAAGATATGGTGCATAAAACTTATCCTGCCAAAGTTGGATTTAATGAATTTGAACAATGATGTATACTGAATCTAATACCCTTTCATTTTTATGTTTGAAAGGCCCGACTGATGTTCTCAGGTTCCTTTTGTCTGTTTCTAATCTGCAGAAATATTTTATGTTAGGTTTTGTGTTGTGAGTTAAAACTTCAAGATTCTGAAAATGTTAAACTAATGGGGATTTGAAACTCTAATACCTATTTTTCCTAACCAGGTAATAAGCAAGGTGGAAAGGCGTACTGTTGCTTACCATGAATCAGGCCATGCTGTTGCAGGTTGGTTCTTGGAATACGCTGAGCCCTTGTTAAAAGTAACTATTGTTCCTCGTGGGTCAGCAGCTCTTGGATTTGCACAATATGTTCCAAGCGAAAACCTTCTCATGACAAAGGAGCAGCTTTTTGATATGACTTGCATGACACTTGGTGGTCGGGCTGCTGAGCAGGTAGTTTTGTCATTTTTCTTAACTTTCTCTCTTATATTTCTCTTCTATATCTTTTGCTGCATGGCTAATTTCTCTATATCTTGAAACCATTTTATGTCTTTCAGGTGTAAATCTTATTACTGTTTTCTTAACGTTGTTTAATGGTTTTTCCTGATCTGATGCTTGACTCTTTCCAAAGATCAAAGGCATGCAAATGATGTTTTCCTCCCTTGTCACTGCAGGTTCTTGTAGGGAAAATATCAACAGGAGCACAAAATGACTTGGAAAAAGTTACCAAGATGACATATGCCCAAGTAGCAGTTTATGGTTTCAGCGACAAAGTGGGTCTCCTTTCGTTCCCTTCAAGAGAGGACTCATTTGAGATGTCCAAACCATACAGCAGTAAAACTGCCGCAATCATCGATAACGAAGTGCGCGAATGGGTGAACAAAGCATATGAACGAACGGTACGGCTAATCGAAGAACACAAGGAACAAGTTACTCAAATTGCTGAGTTGTTGCTTGAAAAAGAAGTACTTCACCAGGAGGACTTGCGTAGAATTTTGGGTGAGCGACCATTCAAAGCTATTGAACCCACCAATTATGATAGATTTAAGGAAGGGTTTAAAGAAGAGGAGGAAAAGGTACCAGAAAGTACCATGGTAGATGTGCCTGAGCAAGGTGGCGGATCTTCTCCTTTAGAGCCCCAGGTTGTTCCCAGATAGTTGCCAAATTTATGTTTCTTACTATTTGTACATGACATTGTTGTTTCTTCAATGTGTTAACAGTGACAAACAAAACTGATGATAACTGCTAAATAAAACTCTATATTTAACTTTTGTTAATGGATATATGCACGGTTGTTAAACTCTTCGAGTTCACTCGTACTCTTGCATGAGTTTACAGGCTCCCGACTCAACCTCGAGTTAACTTAGACTTTGGTAGTTTACAGTTTCGTGGTGAACTTAGCCAAACTGCAAAGTTTGACACCGTGTTGGCAAGTTCAGTTGGTTCCAATCTCTAAATATACTCGTCTTAGAGTCGTTTGGCTTGCAAACATAGAAGGTATAATACCTAAAATCATATATTTTTTTTTTCTTTTTGCATCTTTTTGTTGTGTCCCTTTTCTTTTGTATTTTTTCTTTTTGCCTTGGGCGTTTCGTTCATGATGTTGATCAGGGCGCTCGCTTTCGGCTTTTATAGTCTCAATTCATTTATTTTGTTGAGGTGGAGGATCTATTTCCCAATGTGGCTGCACATGAAAAATAAAGAATTATTTTATTGATATTTTATTTCACAAAATTATATTTTTGTTATCTCTATTTGTAATAATCAAAAACTTTAAAAAAAAGAAAATAAAAGTATACTGAAATAAATAGGAAAGATTGTGCAATTCTTTGATTTGGAGAAATTGAGAATATTTTTTATCCTACCAATATGATATTTACAACATTTCTCTTTAAGTTTATAAATAAATATTAATCATTTTCAACTTGCCTACAAGATCTTAAAATCTGTTATGTGGAAATCTTTTAGTAGAAATGTATGATATCTGAAATTCTGTAGGAACATAGTTATGATCATTAGCTCTCTATCAAGATTATTTTTGATAAAGTGTCTTTAATCATATTGGAATGAATTATGAGAAATGTTAATGATTGACTTCTTATTACAACACAATTATATAGGAATGCCAACCGTAATTTTAATGCCATTAAGCAAGATCTTCATCTTGAGTTCTTCACACACATCTTCAACAAGATTCAAAATTTAGGTTTTGCATTAGAAGAAGATATTCTATTCTATTTTTTTTCTTATACAGGACGCGAGGCTTCTCTAAGAAAATATAATACCTAAATATAGATTTTTCATTAATAACATAACTTGTATAGTCTCTGGTCTTGTGTGATAAATAAACAAGTTTTTCTACAAATCTTTGATATTAGTTATTTTTATTTATGAGAGAGCTGTCATCACTTTCGATGATTCTGCTCAATACGAACTACTAAAATTCTATATCACAACTTATTTATTTTTTTAAGGAGATCAAATATATATTTTCTTTTGGAGATGAAAATCCCTTTCTTTGAATAAGTAACCTCTATTCCAAAGAAATAATTAAATTTCCCAAGTCTTTTATTTTAAATTAACTTGTCGATTTTTCCTTTAAACTAATTTTTCTATTTCATCATTTATTGCAATAATCATGTCATCCACATAGATTAATAATAATATAAGTTTAATTGTGACATAGTTTTTTTATGAATAAAATATGATCTCATTGACTTTGTTTATATCATAGAGAAATCCATGCTTTTGTAAATCTTCCAAACCATGCTCTTGGACATTGTTTAAGACTATATAATATATAAGGCTTTCTTTAAGGGGCATTATTCCTTCCACCGTGAGTTCCAAATCTAGGAGGAATCTCCATGTACACTTCTTCTTATAACTCTCCATGAAGAAAGAAATTCTTCACATCCAATTGATGTAATTCCCATCCAAAATGAGTTGCTAGAGCAAGAACAACTTCATTGTATTCATCTTTGCTATAGGAGAAAAGGTCTCCTCAGTTAATTCCATAAGTGTGAGTACCTGATGGAAATTCACATAGTAGACTGTAGTCAAGAATAAAGAGATCACAGAGCTAGATATTGAATTAGGAGCTTATTAGGTGTTTGGACCTAATTGGGCTTGACTGGGCCTCTAGCAAGGCATCCATACCCAAGTTCAAAATTGAAGAAAATCATTTCAGAGATATTAGAGCATTAAGATTACAATACCTTTACTTGAAAAAATTGTATAGAGTAGTGTAGAATTTATTTTAGGCCTAGTAAAATAGGATTTTGGGCCTTAAGCCTTGTATCAAAGTTACATAAGACATCCACTTTTTGAGGCTTGCAAATCATACAAGAAGGTCCCACCTAGCAAGATAGAAGGCGCCACATGTGCATATGAAGCTTCCAACTAGGTGTCAGGGAACTCCTCTCCAAGTTTCTTTTGTCACTTGTCCTCTTCTCATTGGAGAAGATTTGAAGCTTGGGCTACAAGCTACCTTGGACACACGACACTCGCAATGGAGACGATCCTCACTCTCATTACTTCCCACTTGTCAAGCTCCTATTGGAGAGCTTTTTTAGAAACTTGCAAGACAAGTTACGGTTAGTCATCTTTTAGTCTATAAATAGGTGACTTTCAATAGCCCCATATAGGATGTCACCTTCTGAACTGGCCGAATTAAAGAAACAGTTGGAGGAATTGCTTGAAAAAAAATTTAGTAGACCTAATGTATCACCTTGGGGAGCCCCAGTTTTGTTAGTAAAAAAGAAAGACGGAAGTTTTAGGTTGTGTGTAAATTACCGTCAATTAAATAAATATACCATAAAGAATAGATACCCACCCCCAAGAATAGATGATTTGATTGACCAGGAGTTTCTGTATTTTCTAAGATTGATTTGAGATCAGGTTATCACCAGATTAGAGTAAAGGAAGAAGACATACCCAAGACAGCCTTTCGAACAAGGTATGACCATTATGAATATCAAGTGATGCCTTTTGGTGTAACCAATGCTCCTGCAGTATTTATGAATAAGATATTATGTCCATTTTTAGATTCTTTTGTAGTTGTTTTTATAAATGATATACTTGTATATTCTAAAACTTATGAGGAACATAAGGAGCACCTTAGAATAATTATGCAAATTTTAAAGACAAGAAATTATATGCAAAACTGTCTAAGTGTGAATTTTGGTTAGAGGAAGTAAAATTTTTGGGACATGTGATTTCTGGAGGAGGAGTTTCAGTAGATTCTACTAAAGTAGAAGCAATTTTACAATAGGAACAACCAAAATCAGTGACTGAGATTCGTAGTTTCTTAGGTTTGGCTGGATATTATAGAAGATTCATTGAATGATTTTCTAAAATAGCTATGCCTTTAACCCAACTCAGTAAGAAAGGACAAAAATTTGAGTGGACTGAAAAATATGAAACTAGTTTCCAAGAACTTAAGAAAAGATTGACCACTTCTCCTGTGTTAGCCTTACCCAATCCTAATGGTCACTTTGTAGTATTCTGCGATGCTTCCAAAATGGGGTTAGGATGTGTTCTTTTGCAAGACAAATAGGTAGTGGTGTATGCTTTTGGCAACTAAGAACACATGAGAAAAATTATCCAACCCATGATCTAGAATTGGCTGCCATTGCTTTTGCATTGAAAATTTGGAGACATTATTTGTATGGTGGTAAATTTGAGGTAGTGATCATAAAAGTCTCAAATATTTGTTTGATCAAACGGAATTAAATATGAGACAAAGAATATGGATAAAATTTTTAAAGGATTATGACTTTGAATTACATTACCACCCAGGAAAAGCAAACGTAGTGGTTGATGCATTAAGCAAAAAATCTTTGCATGTTTCCGCATTGATGATTTAGGAAATGGGCTTGCTAAAGAAATTTAGAGATATGATTTTGTCAATTTCTTTAAGTCATAATAGGATTCAATTAAATGCAATTTCGGTTACTAGTGACTTAAAGAGAGAAATTAAAGAGGCTCAAGCAAAAGATGATTTTTTTCAAAAGAAAAAGGAGTTTGTGGAAGAAAATAATGGAGGAAATTTTGTCATGGATAGACCTCTTGAATTCTTAGAAGGTGATCATGTATTCTTGAAAGTCACCCCAATCACAGGAATCGATAGAGCAATAAAATCCAAGAAACTCACTCCTCAATTCAGTGGACGCTACCAAATTCTTAGAAAAGTAGGTCCAGTAGCCTACAAAATAGCTTTGCCACCCATTCTTTCCAACCTTTATAATATTTTCCACGTATCTCAAATGAAAAAATATATTTCTGATCCTTCTCACATAATAATGCCTGATACAGTGCAATTAAAGGATAACCTTACATGGCTGTACAGATTATAGACACAAGGATCAAGCTGTTGAGAGGAAAGAAAATTCCCCAGTAAAGATTATTTGGAATGAAGCCACAAGAGATGTTATATGGTAACTAGAAGAAAATATCAGGACTTACCTCCATTTGTTCGAGTAAAGTTTGTGGACGAAATTTTTGTAAGGGAGGAAGAACGCAACATCCTAAAAAATTTGAATAACATATTATCATTATATGGAATGAATATTATTATCTTTGTAAAATTAATTATATGATGCATATTTTTAACAATACGGTCTTCATGCCACTCTTGATACGAAATCCACATCACTCTTGATGCCACATCAATAAGCTCTTTTTCGGCTATGGATACCGTATCTGTATCACCTATGGATACTGTATCGTATTACCTATGGATACCAGACTTAATCTCCATGGCCGAACTCAAGAATACCAAGTTTTGTGGTCAAACCCTCAAGGCCGACTTTTATTGCCAAGCCCCAATACATTGAATCTCCATGGTCAAGCTCAAAAAGTCCAAACTCTGGCCGAACTTCCAAAATCGACCTCCATGCCGAGTACTAGAAGGCCAAACTCGATGACACACCTCCCAAGGTAGATTTCCAGAATGCCGAGCTCCATGGCCAAGATCAATGACAACCATGGCCGAGCTCCCGAGGATGACTATGTGGCCGAACTCCAAAATGTCGAGCTCCATGGCCTAGATCAACGACAACCATGGCCGAGCTCCTGTGGACGACCTCGATGTAGAACTCCAGAAAGCCGAGCTCCGTGAGCAATACGGTCTTCACACCACCTTGGGAAGTATCCGCGGGAAATATCTGTATCACTTTTGGAAGTATCCGCATCACTCTTGGATAATATCCACATCACTCTTTATACCATATCAATAAGCCCTTTCGGTTGTTGATTCACTTCTCTCGTATCTGTTATTAGATACCGTATCTGTATCACCTTAAATTCTGTATTTTTTTTGGATACTATATCAGTATTATCTTGAATATCGTATCTGTATCACCCTTGCAAAATTGTATCCATATCACTTTTGGTACCATGTTAATAAGCCTCTCGGTACCACATTAGTTAGCCTTTCGGTTATTATCTTTCAACTCTTGGTACCGTATCAATAAACTTTCGACTACCAAGATACCTCTCTCATATCACCTTTCGGCACTCACTTACTTGCACTCTCGGTACCGTCTTATAAACCTTGCGGCTATTGACTTACTTTACCTCTCAGTTACCGTATTCATATAACTCTTTGACCATTAGTTTCTCAGCCATTTAGTCTCTCGGCCTCTTTACCACATTAGCCTCTCGGCCTTGACTTGCATCTCTCTTGGCACTGCATCACTTAGCCTTTCGGCTTTGGCTGACATCACACTCGGATATCATATCCATAAGCCTTTTGGTTTTGACACGTCAATCTCAAGTGCCGCATCTGTAAGTCATATGACTTTGCGTCACTCTCGGATGCTGCATCTGTATAACTAAAACCTAAGGGGACCCACAGTGAATTAAATTTCATTTAAATTTTTATAAGTTACTGTGGATCATTTAATGCTCAGATAAGAGTGAGTCATTTCACATTTAATTACCTTGCCAACTCAACCTACCTTACGTCATTTACTATGATGCTAACTGGATTCCTTTCACTGAATCTAACCATTTTCTAACCAAGTCGGATCATGAGAATGGCTCTATAAAAGGAAAAGAATTGGACCCCTCAAAGATCACACAAAAAACGAAATCTCTCTCTCGAAATACTGTTCACCATCTTCTTCAGTTCAGATAACTTTTTACTAAGTCTCTTAATCTTCCAAATCAAAGGTAAGGGAAAGGAGATATGCATATTGCCTTATATTTTCACTGTTTTTCCAGTGAGGTACCCCTAAGCCTCACACGCTTCTTAATATTTATCAAATCATTTTTCTATATTCATACTGGTTTTAAACATATGATTTTGTGTACTGTGATTGGCTTGTTTGCTTACACTCATGATCTTTATGTGATTATATGGGTACGATTTACGATTGGAGGACTTATTCCTTAAAGTTTTAAATGAGCAGGAGTTGTATGTTGTTGGAGGGAGGTTGATATTTATTTGCTCATTTATCCTGACTATTCACTGTTGCTATTATCCTATGATGTTTATATGATGATTTAACTATATTTCTCCACTGTTCTTATAATCACGGTGAAGTTTGATATCTTTAAATGATTTGAAGAAATCTTTACTTTTATTATCTTAAAGGCAATACTTTAAAAACGTGTGTATATCTCACTTTTTCCTTTCTTTGTTTTTGCTATTAAATATGAATGTATGATAGAACAACAGTAATGGACGTACCAAATCCTACCCTATCCTTCTCTGCGAACATCTCAGCCTTCTTCACTGGGAATGATTGGCGAATGAATGTGACAGAGAACTCTGTCACCTTTCGGGGCTCAGCTCATACAATTTTCACATTTACAAACTTTGAAGACGTACCCTTAGCACTAAATGGACCTGTTGTGGTTACATTTTGTATGCCACCTGCAATTCACAATAATCCATCATAAATCTATTTGTGTCACCCATGTGGTGAGACTAAATATGTATAATAATTTTATAGAAGTATATAAAACTTTTTTTTTGTAAAATAGACATATACACACACACATATATATATATATATATATATATATATATATATATATATATATATATATATATAGGTCGTAAATGCATGATTAAGTATATTGTAAATTATTCTGTATAGTAAAATATTGTAATATTTTAACATTATAATTGGCCTCAATTTTCATAATGCAGAAAATTAAGTTTTGCTTTTTATGACAAAATAAATTTTAAGTTAATCTTTGATAATATTGAACGAATTAAACTACTCCTAAAATTAATTCTTATGGATGTTTCTTAAAATTGAAATAATTGAAAATAGTTCCTTGATTCAACTCATGTAAATTAAGAAATGAAATTTAAATTCAATTATTCTTTTCACAAGTTAGATTCCTAAGTATGTATTACTTTTCGTTGCCAAAATTTTCCCGTAAGGCAAATAAAATTTTGATATGAAGGTATTGACTTTGGTCACCAAAACTTCAACTAAGGTAACCCTTTATTCAAGAAGGGATGACCATTGGAAAAAAAAATCTAGACGTCACAATACACATTTATAAGTTTAATGTATATCATGAAATGCTTAAGACTTGTGTCTTTCAAACAAGTATACTTACTTGCGTTTGTTCAGCAAAAACTTATCGAATGAAAAGCATACACTATATGCATGCTTCTATCAAATGAAGCATACTACAAATAGTGTTGGCGTCTATTTAGCCACACAAATAAAGTCTTGTTAAGCTGAAATGGACACTTGCATCTGACATGATTTTATGCTTAAAAAATTATATTTTAGTACTTGATGTTTAAACACATAATCAAAATCAAACAAAGGATTTATTGAACTTTGATATAAGAATGTATCGTCAACTCTCCACGTCTCTAACCATCCACTCTTGTCATTATAGGATATTATACAATATTCTTTTATACTCTTAAAATATTTTATAATCTCTAAAATTTATAAATTATCTTCCTCTTTATTTATTATCCAACTTTTTTAAACCTATCTCTTGCAAATTTCTCTTGAAATTTCTTTATTTTTTGTTTTTGTTCTTTTCTTGTCACGCTTATTGTTTGAGTTTTTATTTCTTCTGATAGTTCCTTTTCTCCTTCATGGATTCCTTCCTAATCATATTTACATATTTTTTTCTATATGTCAAAGTCTTCATCTAATATATGATTTCATATTCAAGTAAACTGTTGGACACACCTAAACAAATTATTATTTGGTATTATCAAAACATGAGTGTCTTAGGCTTGATATTAAGATTGAGACTTGCTTCTTATCATAAAAATACGTCTATGCCTTAGAAACTTTGTGTGTTTTTTTGTTATGCGTTTTCATTTAGTGTAAATCACAATCATTATTGCACTGGTTCTTTCTTTGCTCTTTGGACTTGTTTTGATACTAAGTGCATAATAAAATCCACCAAATATGGAGAAAGAAGGGTGGCTTCAATGGAACAAAGAACTCTATCTTAACAAGATAGGGAACTAAAGGATAAAAAAAAAACCTAAGTCACTTGCTATAAGTGCAAGACTAATCACTTCATATAATGTCTTGAGAAAGAAACGAGTCAGAATAAACAATAATGGTTTTTTAAGAAGGATGCTACGAAGGTTTTCATGTAAACATAGAAAGATCCTAATAAATAAGATAAAATTGTCAATTTATATCTCATAGTTGATACATAATGTGAATCCTCATTATATGACTCAGATGAAAAAGACAAATTTCTCCAACCTTCACTTTATCATTAAAATGTATCACGACTTTCTATTACTCTAGATTTTTCACACAAAATCATTCAGTCACAAACGTTCAAAATGACATAAATGGACATGTTTTTGTGATCACTTGTTTCTCAAATTAAAAGATATTATGATATAATTTTTTTTATTTATTAAAAATTTATTCTAAATAGCTACATGTTCATAATACGACATAGTAGTTAAATATTAACTTACACAATAAAACATACCCCTCTCCCTCTCCCTCCTATCTCTCTATATATATCTCCTTCCTATCTCTCTATATATATATTATTTTGTAAAGTCACAAGTGGAAAGATTAACATAAATGGAGAAGTTGGACCAATCGGTTTAAATCATTCCTTATATTATTGGAGATTACATACCTTTGAACTTATACTTAAGGATATAATTCTTAACAATTTGATAATAAATACCTATCTATTCAAGATAGTCACTTTTAGTAAGTCTCTCTCTTTTTCTTTTTTCAGATTCAGTTTCATTCGTATCCACAGATTATACTCATGCTTCTTGATTAAAAGAATGAAAATGCTCTAACATATTCTTTTAAAATACGTTTTGGACAATTTAAAACCTACCTTTAAAAAAATAACTTAACATGGTTTATTTAGTAAATAGACCAATATGTTAGAATTATACTTAAAAATTAAAATAGTAGTTCGGTAAATTAAAAGAATTTTTAAATTAAAATTAATAAAACTTTATCTAAGATTGACAATGTCTATTTATTATGAATTAAAAATTGTCAATAGAAAATTGATTGAGACAATTTGGGAAGATCATTATACATTTCAGAGAAGGCCAAAAGTCTAAATGTATCTTTAAAAAGTTATTTTAATTAAATTAAAATGTATTATGTTATAAATTGCTTTAATCCTACATAATAGAAAAACCAAGTAACAAACTTATGTAGAGGTATATACATTTCTTTCTATATTAATTTAACTCTCACATGAATCATTTTTACTTACACGACACCCCCTTTGTATCTAATAAAACTACCTTTTCACAAATTCTTTGATGCACTCTTCCTCACAGTTTTTCAATGTTAGCCAAATGGCTTGAGTTTTATTACATAGGGAGTGAAATTGATGTAATCTAATGGGCACCGTTGTCAATCTATAATAAAAAAAGTTCTGAAAAAAGAAAGTATGTGTCCTACGTATATAATAAACTAAAATGTCCATTTCTAAAAGTGAAGATTCATCTTGTTGATAGGATTTTTATTGAATACACTTTTGAATCATATGATGTAAGCTTTATTTTTATTCTGTTCTACTAATAGACACTACTATGACTTCTAAACATTTGTTTTATATATGTCTCTAAAACACGGACATAGCTAGATTTATTAGCATCTCCAATATATCATATCATCTTTTCATAGGTCCTATTTGCTTTTAAGTGAATCTTATTATTCTACATTATTTTTAAGAGTTTGTTTTACAACTTTTGTTTTAATAGGAAAGTCTTATAAATTATTTTTTTATATTTTATTTTTAAAATTTTAGAATTAATTTTTTTTATAATTACATTCTTTTACTTTTAAGTTCCAGATTCTTACATACAATTCAAATTTTAAAATTTAAGTCTTTCACCGTTTTTACAAAATTTTAATCAAAGTTTCTTTACACTACTTTTAATGAAAATTTCTTATAAGATTGAAATTTAAAATTTTGTACTATATTAAAAAAAAAAACTATTTCTATATGGAAAATGCTCTTGTGCCCATGCTTTAGAATTATAATATTTACATCCGACCATATTCTAGTCAATGTTTGTTTGGTCTGGCTTTCGATGGAGATGAAATGCTTCTTTGTTTTATTTATATTTATTCTCTACTTCTCATGTAACATCTTCTGTATGAAGTTATGTTTGACAAAGAACAAAAACAATAAATAAAAATATTAATAAAAATAAAGCGCAAATAAAAATTAGTTGATTAAAATAATAAAAAAATTAACATTTTTAAATTATTTTTTAATCATGTTATTAATATGGGATTGTTAATAACTAATTTTTTTATGAATTTGACTTGTTTTATTCAAAATCAACATTCCTTAAGATTATTTTATTAATAACTAAATATTTTTTATTTATTATAAAAATAAGGTTTAGAAAAAGTCAGATCTCCCATAATCAATCACAAAACTTACATAATCCATCAGTTATGAAACTAAAATGATGTTCCTAAACATAATCCATTTCGTTATTTACACTAAAATAGATGCTGCTTTTTTCTGTTTTTTTTTTCACACTTCTTCCCTGCACTACGCTCTTTTTCTCTTTTCCTCTGTTCCTCTTCCTCACTCTTTCTCTAGGACCCCCAACAATTCTTGAGAGGGAACCCCCAACAATTATTGCTTGTCATGTATGCATAATTTGATTTTCTTTCTGCTCAAGGTTGAAAGTTTAACCTCTTGGAAACCAACCCTTTAACCATACTTCTCTGGGAGTAACATTATTTTTCTTGTATGTTACTTAGTTTCTTTAACATTTGATACTCTTTTGTTCTTTGCGTAGCTTCCAACACATTACCAACTGTGATCAAATAACTTCATTTCATTTGGTTCTGTAAAAGCAGCATACAATTAATATATTGGTAAATGGTGGGTCACTGCTCAATTCAAACTAAAGACTACTTCTTGATCAGAAAAACAACAAAATTCCTATTTTCTCTATGCTTGTAACCACAGGAAGTCGTAAAATAGTATTTAACAAAAGTAGATCAGAAGCATGTGACTCCTTAATCTAGTAAAATAATGACACTCAACAATGCTATCAGGATAGGCTATAATCCTTCCCAGGTATCTCTCAGATATAAACCAAAAAAGCTTGTTATGGGAGCAAAGGTGGCATACTTTTGTATTAATTCAAGAATACTAAATATCTAAGCATGTTGAATGAAGAACAAAACAAGCAGAAACTTTCTAGATTATGCAAACTAGCACAGGAAACTAACCACGTTGGATTAAACTGAGGAAGAGAATCACAATTTTATTATTGCGTGATACATATTTGTTGAAAAAAGAGTAAAACAGACAAATCTTGGTTGCAAATAAATAACAAACTGACACGGTAGCACATAACAAATCCCTGCAATTGGAGCTTTAAAGGCAAACTTTTATGGAAAGGAAGGACTTGTAGGACCAAGCAGGGGAGAGTAACCTTCTCAGTTCTTAAGAGAAAGGACCCTAGATAAAAAACGACTCTTTGATAGAATTAGGACCAAGATGAGAGTGGCTTCTTTTGTTACATGAATGTCTGACTTTGTCATAGAGAATAGTGTAATTTGAGCTGCCAACTTTCCTAGAATAACAATGTTCATCATTACTTGTATAAATGTAATCTTGCTGAGTTTTTCCCACTCCCTTAACAACCAAATTCCCTTTGATGACCATAGTACCCTGACCATCCTGCACATTTTCGACAGACCTCTTTGAAAATCCAAAAGCCGAGTTTCTAGACTTGTCCACAATAAATCCCAAGGTAACATTTGAAACGGATAAAGAAGTATCATCATCCTGATCTACCTCATCTGAGCTCAAGTATAGGGAAAATTTTCTCTGTGTGTCCTTAACAAAGGGTGATGGAAGGTTAGCATGAACACTGTCATTGAAATGAATCAGTTGATTCACAATTTGCTTATTCCCATCTTTCGCCATCACCATTGAATTGTTGTAAACAAAGTCTTGGACAAAACTGGTAGTAACATTCCCATAGGAGGATTTTATCCAGCCACTAGACAAAATGGACCTCCTTGCACTAGTCCAAATTTTTCCATTCAAACCTTCAAAGTCAGTGACTTGAGACTCAGCCAAAGGCTTGTCAACAAGATCCACAACTCCTCCTTCTGTCCTACTGCTCTTCCCATCCAACCAAATATGCAAATTTGCGTCCACAAACCAAAGATTCAAAGCGTTCGTCACGGTGAACCCCACCGAATGGCTCTTCCCATCCAACAAGGTCCCCAAAAGTGGAGTGATCTCAATATCATAGGAGGGAAGATCAAATGAGCCAATTCCAGTAATAGGCCTCCACAAGAGGGGATTAACCCCTCCAGTGTAGATCACAGTAAAAGGCCAAACTGCACCCACAACCTTCCCATCAAGAGAAACCACAACCTCCCTAAAAGGACCACTCCCAGGCACATCACTGAGGTTGTTGGCACTAAGATATTCATCAGGAGGGTTAGTGTACCAAAACTCATCCCTCTCATGAAACGAAACATATACCTCCAACACAGCCCTATAGGCATTCTGGGGCACCCTAAACTCCTTCAAACCCACATCGGTGGAATTGTTAATAACAAACCACAACCCATCATTCAGTGGGAGGTTTCTCGAAATGGGCAGGACCAGATCAGCAGGAACACCACCCCCAAATGCTAAAGCTCCAACCTTTGAGTTAGAACCATCACCAAAACTCTTTTCCACAAAAGGGTAAAAGTGAATGGTGACATCGACATGGTAAACCCCAGTGTAGGTGTCATCCACAACGTTTCCCAGAAACACAGCAAATGTTTGGTTTTGGGGACTCAACAACAAAGAATGGTACCTTGTGATGTCCTTGTGGACAGTCCAAACAATGCCAGTGGCTCTTGGCTCTGCAGTGCAGCTTCTAAGGAGCTCAACCCCACCAAGCCACACACCGAAAATGCGATCAAATTGTCTTCCTCGGCAAGTGGCCTTCCACTCAAGCACGATTTTGGAGAAAGTTTTGAAGGGGCAGTGAGAGGGAGGGGTGTAGTTGGCGAGAACTGGGGGTTGGCCATAGGTGAAGCCAAAGTCGTGGTGGAGAATGTGGTGAGAGAAAGGTTTTGTTTTGGGGAGTTCAATGGGTCTTGTGACTTCAAAGTACTCCGTTGGTGGAGGGTCGTCAGAAGATGTGAGTTCAGAGGGAAAATGAATGGGGAGTTGCTTGATTTTGTAGAGACTAGAAGCAGAAATGGAGAGGAAATGGGAGAAGATGAGGAAGAAGCAGAAGAGGAAATAATTGTCCATGTTTGCTGTAGGGACTGATAATTGCTAAGATGATTGATTCTACTTGAGAGTTGTTGCCTGCATATAAAACAAGGTCAAGACTTTCCTTCTAAATTGTTTGTCATTTTGGGAAAATACATTTATATTGTTATTTTAGCATGTTAATCAAGTATTTTTATATTGACAATAAATATACATATAAATGGTCTCTGAAAATAAATCTTTATATTGACTAGTACGAAATATACATATAAATAATATATTTGATTTATTTTTTAAATTTAATATAGAGATGAAGATGAAAATATATATATTTATCCTAGCTTCACGTTCTTTCTAATACTCATTCTTGTCTCATACATATTTTATTTTAAATTATTAAAAAAAAATAATCTTTTGGATAACTTATAAGATTTATATTAATTTTTTTAATCTTTAGTTCTATAATTTATTTCTAAGTTATCTATTTAATTATTTTTAATATCTTTAATTACTTTTAATCTCTGATCTTATTTATAGTTACTTGATATTGAATATTTAATTATATTATATTTTTTTTAATGTTAAATATTTGATAATATTATACTTTCTTTAACGTTAAATATTTGATAATATTAGATTTTTTGTTATTAGTTTTATTTTTTATAAAATATTATTTAATTAATATTTGAAAAATAAAGAAAGTATGGATACGGGACAGGTGTACCCATTCCTTCTGAAAATAAAGATAAAACAAAAAATTCAAATATGTTAAATATATTAAGTATAAATGAAATAATTAAACTCATACTCAATTCATACGTTCTTATTAATATCCTAATTTAGTTGGTATAAACTTTAAAAAGTAAAATAAATAATAACAATTAATTACCAACTATTACAATTATAATAGTTGATTTTATAATTAACGAATTCTAGAATGCATTCTCGTGAAGTTAAATTCTAAAAAATATCATGTAAATAATATAACTTAAAATTTGAAAAAAATCAAATAAATAGTTTATGCAAAGATTGTGTAAATAGTGTAATTTGTAATTTTATTATAATCAGTCATATATAATAAGTTTATTATTTGTTGTAATAATCGCTTTAAAAATTTATACCCATTTTAATCCCTTATCAATTGATCAATTAAAACTTGTTTATATTAATGGTACATAAAAAAATTAAATATTTAATAGCAGCACCAGTTTAAAACTGAGGAAACATTAAAAATTATAGAACTATTATCAAGTATATTCTTTCTGTAAATGTAATATTAATAATATAAGTATAGTAAACTGGTAATTGGATTTATATATTAATAAAGAATTAATAAATAAAGAATAATAAAAAATGTAATATATATATATATATATATATATATATATATATATATGAAAAATTATTACTCCATTCATCCTTATTAAAAGATACTTTGATAGAAACACTAAGAAATTTTAATGATTTTTAAATAATTTTACAGCTAATCTCCTATTCTTTTTACTCTTAACAATCAATAAATGAATTAATTTCTCAACACTCTTTATTGTTTTTTCTTCATTTAAGATTGTAAATTTGAACCAGCAGAATAAAAATTTATTAATTGATGACATTCAAAGATACAGAGTCAAATAATAAAAGAGAATATTCCATCAGTTCTTTCTAATTATCAGGTTTTTAATAAAAACGATTCACTTTTACATATATTTTTAAATTTTAAGATAACAATTTGTTATTCAATTATCTTCTTAATTTAGTTAGTACGACAGAAAAAAAAAGGATATAATAAAAAATATAATAACATATAAATATACATTAAAAAGTATATAATAGATAATTCACTTAAAATTATATTGAAAATAAAATTTATGATTTCCTTAATTTTAGTAAAAATATCTTTTGTAAGTTTTTGTAAGTTGTTTTGTTGCAAGTGTATAGATTTTATGCTTGTAGGAGTGTGCAGTAGGGTTGTGCACTGTGTAAAAGTGTTTTTACAGTGTGCAAGGGAGTGTTCTTGGAGGGTGTAAGAGTGTATTGTGTTTGTATTGATTGAACTAGTTGGTTTTTGAGTCAATTTCTTTGTTTGTTGGCAAAGAGACTGGATGTAGTTCTTGAGGAAGAGTGAACTGGTATAATTCTTGGTGTTCTTGCTTTCTCTTAACCCTTTCTTGAATCACGATTTGATTCTGCATCAATTTTTTTACTGCTGCAAATTTTTCAATTGATTATTTTCGTGTTTCAATTAGTTAATTTTTCTTGTACTACAACTCTGTCATCTATGTTCTGTACTATTTTGTGATTCGTTAAAGCTTTATGGAATTCAAATAATTCACCTTTGTATCACACAATATATTTTGAAAATACATTGATTGGATCTTTCTTAAAAATACATTCTTGAAAATCAATTGACTGTTCAGATTTAATCAATTACATGTACTATTGATGTAATTCCTTGAAAAATTGTAATTGATTAAGTGTGTGATTTAATTGATTGTATTCCGTCCTTTACAATCTATGACAATTTTAATTGATTGTTTATAGTGCTTAATTGATTTCTATTTTGGAGATTGGTTTTTCTAACTAAGTCTTTTAAACGATTTTTTTTTTGTTTCAATTGATTGAATTTCTTGGTAAAGAATTTCAAGATTTTACATTCATTGTTTTTCATATTTAATTGATTGCAGTACATTGATATTGTCATGTTTTAGTTAATTGATTGTTTTCGTGATTCAATTGATTGATTTTGTATTGTATTGAATTGAAATTTATTTCAATTGACTATTTCAGTATTTAAATTGATTGATTCTGTGTTGTACTAAATTGCAATATAATTCAATTGACTATTTTTGTATTTGAATTGATTGATTCTATGTTGTACTAATTTGCAAGATAATTTAATCGAGTGTTTCTTTACTTTAATTGATTGATTCTGTTATGTGCAATACTGCGAGAGCTTTTTAATTCATTGTTTGTGTTTCAATTAATTGATTTTGGTCTATGCATTCAAATTTCCCACTGCTAATTGTTTTAATAAAAGACTCACATTCTTTCTATCATTCCTTTCCTCTGTTTTGGGAAAATCTTTGAAGGTTCAATTGACCTCATCTCTTGAACTCAACCTGAAACACTTTTCAAAAAATGTACCTATTACATGATTATGAACACAATCAATGAAATAGAACACTTAAAAATAGTAAAACAAGAGATAGTATATCAGTTATAGTTGGAACTGATGTAAAAAGTCTCCTATTACATTGGTTGTAAGCTACAACCGATGTAATAAGTCTCGTTTATTTTTTTAAAAAAATTGTGGGTTCATAAATCTTAATCCATACTAGGAAACATCACATAAATTTTCAAAATTTTCTAACAAGTATAGATATGTGAAATAAAAGCCTAAAATACGAAAAAAAAAAACTTAAAAATACTAAAAAAAAAGTGATAGTAAATGATGGAGTTTTGGAAAATTTGGTACCCCGACCCACATTTCGAGCAACTTTCATTTTTGAAGCGTCTTAATTCGAGCTTTCTATCAAAAGTTATGGTCATAAGTTTTTTCGCTCTAAATTTTGACAACTCAAACTTTATGATAAATCTATACCATGTAAAAGCTCTACGATGAAATATAAACCGAAAGAATTTACTGCTAAAAAATTTAGGTCAAAAACAAATTTCTAACTATTTTTAATGAAATTTACAAAGATGTTAACCTATTACAAAAATGACATCCTTAGTGACCTGCAACATCAACGTAAAAAAAAGTTAAAAAAAACAAACCACGTGCGTCAAAAGTGTGAAACAAAGCAAAGTAGATGATGACCACCAACGAAGGAACCAAATGAGGTTGAAAACAATGAGCACACAAGCAATAGAGAACATAAACACCAGAGAGAGACTCAAGTGGCGCGAGAGAAAAACAAATAGTAAGAGCAGTGAAAATGCTAGGTTAAAAAACATATATATTACATCAGTTGTTTAAAACAACCAATGTAATAAGTCCATGTCAAAATGTGTTTTTTAATTGGACCATACAACGCCACTTTCTACATCGATTGGAGCTCTCAACCGATGTAGAGAGTCACTTTATTACATCGGTTGGAGCAACCACCGACATAGAATAACCCTTATTACATCTATTACCCCTTAATCAATGTAATATTCTCTCATTTATTTACAAAATTGTCACCGAATTTTTGTTTAGAATAGTTTCCCTCTAACCGATGTTATATCTTGTTGTAAAATGTCAGTTTTCTACTAGTGAGCATTGCTTGAAGGTTCCAACATGAATATAAAATCATCATTTTTCAATAGGATAGTCTCTCTATTTTTTACTTCTCTTCTCATTTTACGAATATTTAGCCTGAATACAGTGACATTGTCTATGCAAATTTGTCAACTAAAGGTCTTACTTCAGTATAACAAGTCCATGAAACTAGTAAACGAGATCAATTTCTTATGAAATTGAGATATGATTTTGAAGGTATTCAATCCAATCTTATGAATAAAACTACTATACCTTCCTTTGATGCGTACTTCAATAAACTTCTTTGTGAATAATAGTGTCTTCTTACTCAAATTTCCAAGAAACAATAAAAGTTCACCTCTCTTCCATAATATTCAACAATTAATTCCATTGACAGGCAACACAATAAAGAAATAAAGATAGTCCAAACAATAGAAAAATAAAACCAAATCTAAATATTGACACTTGAGGTATTCTCAAACAGAATGGTGCTTCCAAACACTTAAACTCCTGAAGCACATAAAAAAATGAAATGAGTCACTTTTGAATACTACTTAAAAAGGAAAACCAATAAATGAATTTTTCTTAACCCATTTTTACCTCAAATTAACGATAAAAGGAAATAATGTCATACTGCGATAAGAAATGACTTGTAGGAAAGACATTGTATTCTTCCTCACCTTGTGGTCAACAACATTGAGATTTTGCACATATGTTACTTCATAGCCTAAGTGTCTAAGGTACCTATAGGTTTTCATGTCAAGCAAAGTACAAACCGTGTGTAAACTCTCAATCTTTAAATCTAGCAAATCTAGAAGAAGCAAAATTAAGACAAAAAAGAGTGAGCAAAATAAATGTTCCAAAAGAAGTATTCTAATTTAACCTTTCAAATGCTCCAAGACAATCCAATATATAAACCTACTTAACTCTTGCTACTAATAATAGCCAGACAAACCAAATTAAATCCAACTGCACATTTACATGGTTATAAAGAGAAATAAATAAGCCAAATACAAACTGAACCTTATCTACGTGTTATTTAAATGCAAAAGAGACAACATCTGAACAACTTTACAACTCTTTTCTAGATTCCCAATTTCATGGATACAAAGACAAGTAGATTGAATTGTAACATGGAACTGAAAATAGGGGTGGTGGGAATTAGAGAATAAATGGGGGAAATTGGAATCATGTTTAGCCACCGAAACAAATTGGATTGCTAATAAAACACTTAGTTCAGTTGCCAATTCAGTGGTTGAAATGAACAATTTTATTTTTGCGATCCAAATAGAATGCGTCACCAAGAAAAGATTTTTTTAATCATTATTTCACTAGTAGAAAAATGACATTTAAAGACAGGATATCATCGCGGTTAAAAATGAACCGCATTTAAAAACAATGCGGTGGCATTTTTGAAATTAAGTAAGACTATACCAGCGCGGTTCAAGCAAAAACCGCGATAATAGGCCACAATTAATTTATTTTTGAAAACTGCAGGGAGATACAAACGCGGTTGTTCCAAGAACCGCTTTTGTATCTGCAAAAGAATTTTTAAATTATTTTGCAGGAGGATACAAACTCGATTGTCACTAACAACCGCGTTTGTATGTCTTCTTTTAGGGCTCAAACTAAATTCCCCCCCTCGCGTGCCCTCTGTTTTCGTCTTCGTCTTCGTCTTACCTTTGCCTTCGCTGCTGCTGCTTTTGCTCAAGTGCCTTCATTTTCGTCTTCGTCTTCCTCTTACTCAAGTGCATTGTCTTCCTCTCCCTCTCATTGTCCTCACATTGCCTCTCCCTCTCCCTTGCCTTTCGACCAACCTCTCTCTCCGTTGTTTCGCTTTTGCGGCCACCACCACCATGTGGAGGTTCTGTCGCAGCCACCACCACCACGTGGAGGTTCTTTCGCAGCTTCCACTACCACCACTCAGACCCCCACCACCACGTCTCTCTTTCTCTTTGACATTTTCTTCTTCTACCGCCGCGACGCACACCACCATTGAAGGCTATCTCTTTCTCTCGCTTTATCCAATTTTTTGTTCTGTTTAACTTGATTCTATATTTTTAGGTCTCTACCATTGTTCTGTAGACTCTTCTCCACCATAGTCGTGCACACGCTGCCATTGTCTCTAATTTTCAGGTTCGTCCACTCAATATTTCTATTTAATTAATTTACTTTGTTGGTGCTTTATGTTAGTTTGTACACTAAGATGATGTTAGAGAGACCTAGATTATAGCGCTGTGATTGTATTGTGTTTATCATGACGAATTGGTATTGAGTCCGGAGATGTTCGATCCCCGGCATTTTATGTTTTGTCTAATATTTATGTTTATCATGACGTGTTGGTATTGAGTCCGGGGATGTTCGATCCCCGACATTTTATGTTTTGTCTAATATTCATGACGTGTTGGTATTGAGTCCAGGGATGTTCGATCATTGGCATTTTATGTTTTGTCTAATATTCATGACGTGTTGGTATTGAGTCCGAGGATGTTCGATCCTCGACATTTTATGTTTTGTCTAATATTCATGACGTGTGGGTATGAGTCCGGGGATGTTCGATCCCTGACAATTTTAGGTTTCATTTGTGTTTTGTTTAATATGTATGATGTCTTTTTTTAACGTAGTTATGGACTGAAGTTGGATAACTGCAAGTCGAATCAGTGATGAATATGAGAACGGTGTTGAAGAGTTTATTCAATTTGCTAAGAGGAATGGAGTAGGAGTAAATAACAAATATTATTGTCCTTGTGTGAATTGTGTAAATGTGATAAGACAAGATATTGAGTTGATACGAGAGCATGTTCTGTGTGATGGTTTCTTGAAGAGCTATACAATATGGACTTGGCATGGTGAAGTTTTGGAGCAATATTCTAGCAAATCTACAACTGAATGTGAATATTCTAATGTATATTCTGAGGATTGCATGGAAGACATGATTCGTGATATTGGAGAAG
>Ga0209489_103406_pt1 | contig 31091 bp, 18 predicted proteins | sample SiratrowhiteBW_FD_187527 | JGI IMG/M metagenome (GOLD analysis project Ga0209489, IMG submission 187527) | Root nodule microbial communities of legume samples collected from California, USA - Siratro white BW (SPAdes) (version 2) | ecosystem: Host-associated > Plants > Roots > Nodule | place...
GAGCAAGGGTTGTAAACTGATCTTGTGATCTGTTTTAGTGGAAATCTTTGCTAGTTTGCAAAGGACTGGACGTAGCCCTTGTGGAAGGGTGAACCAGGATAAAAATTCTGTGTTCTTGCTTTTCTCCCTACTCTTCTTGATTGCCTTTATTCACTGCTGCCATCTTTAAAATTAACTGGATTAAAATCTGTTCATACTGTTATTCAGACTCTGAACATCTGTTTGCATAATAAACTGTGATTCTGGATTGTGTTTAATCTGCTGGATTGTGTTTAAACATCTTAAATCTGGGTTAAAACATTTTCACACTACAAACTGTTTTCTGGGTTTAACTGAATTCTGGGTTTAACTCTGATATATTCTACTGTGCACAATCGATTATTTACTTGACAGTTCAGAATTACACAGTCAATCGATTGAATAAAGAATTTTCATTCTCTACTTCAAGAATAAATCAGATTTGCAAAAAGTTTTCAAAGTTCAATTCACCCCCCCTCTTGAACTTGGTCTAAACCTTATTTTACATGCATCACGTAGCATCCACATTCTCAATTTTCTTGTTGCTTGTTACATTACAATTTCATCAAAGTTAAATCATTAAACAAGTCAAAAACCAATTTAATAGGTTCATTTAAGAATTAAATACCTTAGGAAATATCCAACATAGGTTTTGGGATGTGGATTAGATCTTCCGCCAAGTACATTATAGACATGAATTGCACTAATTAAAATCAAAGATGATTAGTAACTTGCATAATATACAAACAACAATAATGTATTATTTGTTAATTAAATCATACCTTTGTATTACTGTTTTTTTATCTGAACTTGGCTTCCGATGTAATGAATAGAACCAAACCACAATGAACAAAACCCTCTTAAATTCGAGAGAGATACTATAGTTGTTGGGATCTCCTAACCGTTGTAGTAAGAGATACTACAGCGGTTGGGAACTCCTAACCACTCTAGTATCCTCTCGAATTGAATTTTTTTTCCAAATTTAAAACTTGCCTCGAGGGAGATACTACGGTGGTTGGGACCCCAACCGCTGTAATATCTCCCTCGAATTTAAAAACTTCACAAAATTTAACACGCATGCCTCGAGGGAGATATTACAGCGGTAGGGACTCCTAACCGCTGTAGTATCGTCATTGCCAAACTTAATTTTAAATTGTTATTTTTACCGTCTATACTATAACGGTTAATTGGCTCAACCATTGTAATATCTTTGTACATAATTTCAAAAATACCACCATACTTTTGTTTATTTCAGTTGCATTTAACCGTTATCTTTTTCTTTTGTAAAATGTATTTTTTTACTAATGTGATAATAAATGACTTTCTCTTATGTTCTCTAAAGAACACGTACTTTAAATGGGATGGAAGTACTTTCAACTCCATCTTGGTAGATTCACGTGTAAATCCTCTATCTTTTCATTGTGGTTAGAAACATCAATCTAAATGTCTTAAAGATACTTCAATCTCATTCTTCTCCATCCCAAGACTTTGTGACATCAATAAGTGCTTTCTCGAAAGGAATAAAAGTTTACAATTGCTAGTAGAAAGAATCACCTCATAAAAAATATCCATTCTTGAATCTTTGTCTTGCATGACTTCACATACACTTAAATCTAATTTTTCTTTTTCAACTCTTATTTTAAACTTCCCATATAATATATATATATATATACTGACAGAAATTATAACAAACTTTCCTAGAAGGCCTTGTCTCGCTCAAACCAGAAGTGCACAAGGAATCCGCAACTCAATAATAGCAGAATAATTTTAAATTTTATTTTTTTAGTTAGATAATAATAGTGAACATTAATTAACTAATTAATGTGATATTAGTAAACATTGTATGAGCATAACTCCGACCATATACTTGCTGGAAACAAAACTAAAACAGTGCCCATAACATAGTAAAACGTTCCATGAATGCATATCGAGAAGAAAAAAACCACTCATTCTCTTGAGGAACTTTAATTGCTTTGGTCCAAGTATAGTTGACGGGTCTCGGTTAACCCATATCAAGTTCAATGAACTGAACGCCTCCTACTTTTCAATGTGAATCTTTAAGCTGCTTAAAAGCGACCACACATGTTTATCATTTTAACTCTTCTGAAGAGACATCTTTCATAGGGTTTGCAGGGTTTTGTACTGCCCACACCGACACCCACTTTCATTGTCGGTTCTTAAAATCATTTGAAACTGGATAATGTAGAACGGTTGTATAAAAGCTATAGTTAGTTACAGGTAGAACAATGCACTAAGAGATCGTGGAACTTTTTTTTCTTCGAGTGGAGTAGCTAAAAAAATATAATATACAAAAGTTAAACAGATCAAAATTTTAGAGGTGATCTTGAAATCCCGATGACTCTTGGATCCGTCCCTGGTTCCTTTGCAAATGCAGTGCTACATTATACCTTAGCACTAGGAATTAAGTTATTCTATCATTTTGCATTAATTGGAACTATTTGGTTTTCATTTTGTTACAAGAATTTTCTTAAGTTTTTAATACAATTTAATGCATGCATACAGAGTTGTTTAGAGATAAACGTGAGGAGTGGCTGTTGAAGACTTTAGAAAGCCTAACCCGAATTGAAAAATGAAGTATTTTCTAAATTAATAAAATAATTAAAATTATGATATTTTTATTTAAAATTTATTTTTTGAGCATTTTGTGATGCAAAATTATATATTAAATTATCATAATTAATTTCATTTAAAATATTTTTTTTCAATAGACAATAAAGTTAATCTGCTTGATCTTTGTTGAGACATTATTCATCTTAAATAACATTTTATTAGTTTAAGTTTTGAAAAAAGCTTCTTTCAACTGAAGGAAACTGAAGCAAACAAGAATTGTTGAGACATTATTGATCTTAAATAACATTTTATTAATTTAAGTTTTGACAAGCTTCTTTCAACTGAAGGAAGCTGAAGCAACTGATACGAGAATTGTTAACATTATTCTATATTTATATATGTATTTAGAAAATAATTTATTTATTTTTATATAATTAAGAATGTCAACTTTTTTATCATTTTCTAATCATATAATCTCCTTTAAGATATTTAATTCAGAAAATAAATCTAAGCCATCAAGATCCAATAAATTATATGTTTCAAATACTTTTCAAGGTTTAAGCATTTTTCTTTCAAAAGTACACAATCCAATGACTTTAATTTTTTAATACTAAATAAAAAACCAAAAATATCTTCATATATTTTAAATTAGTCAAATCTATTCTGGAGCGTAGCAATTGCTTTATCTACAATATATAAAAATAATAAATTCTAAATGACTCTTGAGGTGATTTCATAACTTCATAATATATATGACATTGAATATAACTTATAAGTATAAAATGAAACTAAGTTAAAAGATAAAACCTGATTGTCAAGACAATGAACTTGATCGTAGTATCTTATCCTTAAGTCTCAAGTCTCCTACTATCTTTCGATCCTGTCCTTTGGTAAGTCTTTAAATATAATTTATAAATTCTAAATTCTCTTCCTTGAATATGCATAAATTATTTTAAGATTAATTAGACAATAATGAAAAATAAAAAAAATTGAGTACACAAACTCTTCCTCAATCAATTTATCGCTCCAAGTCTCCAAATAAAGACACATAGATAAATGCACAGTATAGAATGATGAAAGAAATTTGAAATTGGAAACAAATTGATTGAAATAATATTATGGAAGAACAAAGAGACATAGGAACAAAGAGACATAGGAACAAAGGAAGGAGATAAGTGAAGAAGGAAAGAGAGAAGTAGAAGAGTCAGATAATGAAAGGACATATAAAGAAATGATGTCAATCTGTTGGAAAACAGGGAAAGAGATAGAAAATTAGAAAGTTTTGATATGTAGTAGGATTTCTTGACTGTTCAATTTCTTTTTTAAAAAATATTATTAATTTATTATAAGAAATTTTAAAGAATATTATTCATTAAATAATATTTATAGTATCAATATAAATTTAAAGTCATTAAAGACTATTCATACCATCGATGTAAACTTAAAATCAGTTAAGATATTTTAAATTATTAATTAAATTTTTTAGTATAATTTTAAAATTATATATATATTTTTATTTAATAACAATATATGAATATTAAATTTTGTTGAGGCCTTTGAGGCCTTGAGGCCTAAAGTGGTTACCTGCTTGGGCCTTGAGCCACCCCTAAACGTGAGTTAAAAGTCCTGGATAAGAAATGAGTAAGAAGATTCTCCCTTGTAAGACAAAATCCCAATTTCTAAAGGTATAGAGAACTTAGGATTTGGAGAACGAAACACAGAAGAGTCTACGAAAGTGAAGAAGACGAGCCGAGCATCACTCCATGGAGGCAAAGGGAGAAAAGAACATCAGGAGAAAAGATAGAGAAACCAAGTAAGTCTAAACTAAAATTTTATTTTGAGAAAAACATGTTGGTTACAAATTTTAGGTTTTTTTGTAAAACACAAAACTGATATTGGGTCAAACCAGTATCTCAACATCCTCCCCTCTAGCTTGATGATGTATATTTCCAAGCTTGTTTACAATAGATCTGAAACTTTTTCAACTTAAGAGATTTGTAATAACACATGCTAGCTAATCTAAGGATCGTATTGATAGTAGATGAAAAAGATTAGCTTAATGCTTTTCACAAACCACACGACAATTGATTTCAATGTGCTTTGTGCGCTCATGAAAACTAAGGTTATCTACAATATGACGAGTAAATTGGTTGTCATAGTAAAGAACAGAAGGATCATATGTTTGAATATGTAAGTCCTGGAAGATGTAGTTGATCCATTATAGCTTACAGGTTGTGGTGGCGAGAGCTTTGTACTCAGCCTCAGAAGAAGACCTATAAATAGTGGTCTATTTCTTTGATTTACAGGAAATCAAAGAGGATCCGAAGAAAATACAATATCCAGTTGTGGATTATCTTGTGTTTGGACAAGATGCCTAGTCCGAATCATTGAAGGCCTTGACTTGCATTTCTAAGTCATCTACAAAGAATAACCTCTTAGTTGGGTTAAGTTGTGTGGTGATGATGAATAGTTGGTTATTGTAGGAATTGACTATGCAAATAAATAATAAAACTTATATTTGGTTGTGTATTGGTGAGATATAAGAGTTTGCCAATGAGTCTTCTGAAGTAGTCTAGGTTTTGCAACTCAAAAAGAATCATATTATTAGACATAAGAGGTGTAGACAAGGATTACTTGCAAGCATTCCAGTTTCAATCAATGTCTCAAGGGTGTATTTGCTTTGACATAGATGAATTCCTTTCTTAGATTTGGCAACCTCTAATCCTATGAAGTATTTGAGTTCTCCATGGTCTTTGATCTTAAAAAAGACATTTAGTAAACCTTTTATCCTTTCAATTTCTAATAAACAATCTATTGTAAAAATAATATGATCTACAAACACAAGAAGGACTGCGAAAGCATTTGAAGTTTTTCTAATAAAAAGAGAATAATTTGACTTTGATTAATTGAATTAAGAAAGGACGAAAGTTTGACAAACCATTGCTTACTTGCTTGCTTTAGCATGTACAGAGATTTAGTAAGTCTACGAACTTGATTTTTTTCCCTATATTGAATCTTAGAGGAGGTATCATATGTACTTCCTCATTGAAGTCCCTATGTAAGAAGGCATTGTCAACATCCAGTTGATGTAAGTGCAAACTTTTAACAGTTGCAATGGCTAAAAGAATTCTCTCATTGGTAGTCTAACAATAACAGAAAAAGTATATAGATAATTAATCCCTTCCAATTGTGTATAACCTTTTGCAACCAACCAAGCTTTATGTCTTTCAAAAATCTCATATGCCTTGTGTTTTATCTGATAAACCCACTTACACCAAATGGATGTTTTTTCAGTTGGAAAATACGCAAGACACAAAGTTTTATTCTATTAGAGGGCTTGAATATCTTCTTTATAGTAGTCACCTAGTCAGGATTTTGACTTGCTTGCATAAAATTTTGCCATTCGGCATTAGAAGATATGACAAAAGTGTACCTTAGATGTTTGTGAGAAAGAGAATAATAAGATAAAATAAATTTTATAAGATAACCATTGTTAAAATAATATTATAAGTGGAGTTGTTGACCTGAAGATGATTGTAATCTTTGTTACCAATGCTCCCATTATCATTATTGTCTAAGGGTTCAAGTAAAAATTTTAAATTGTTTTGATAAAATTTCTTGTTTATTTTTTATTGTCATTGGAGTGGTTATCTAAAATATTCTAAGGAAAAATATTTTCATGAAAAATAACATTTTTGTTAATGAATATGACCCTGTTTTAGGTAATCTAGATGGAAAAAGAAGGCTAGGAATTATGTTGAGGAGGATATCTTGATGCTTCCTCTCAACAACAAAATTTTGTTTAGGAGTTTCAATAGAAGATCTTTGTTGTTAAAATACTAAATTTATCATATATAATAGAGATAAATTCTTTTCCATTATCAGATTGAATCATTTTATATTTTGATTAAATTGGTTTTTGACATACATGAAAAAAATTGTGTAATAAGATTTTCGTTTTAGATTTAGTTTTCATAAGGTATATTTGAGTATGTCTAGTGTAGTCATCCACTATGATAAAAAAGTATTTGTTAACATGAATCATATTAAAAGCACCTAGAATAAACAATATTGTTACTTTGAGAAAAAGGAAGTTTATGTTTTTATGAAAAATGATAGATATCACAAACAATCTATAAGGTAGAATGTATATAGGGAAAATTTTTACAAACATGTTCAAAGATTTTGTGAACAGGATGTCCTAGCTTACAGTGCCAAATATCCACATTTGATTCTTTACAATTAAGAACAATATTAACAAAATAACTACTCTCATTCAAGTATGAAATGAATTCATGAATGTAATATAATCCATGAACAAGATTAGCTTGCCCAATCATTCTAGATGAATTGTTGTCCAAAATCTAACAATTCTTAGAGTAAAAAACTAGTTTATAATTCAAATATTCAATCAATCTTTGAAGAGAAACAACATTTACAGAAAAATGTAGATATAGAGGACATTAAAAATGATAAAAGCTTTTGAAAATTGAACATTTCCAGCATGGTAAGCAAAATACAAGAACCATTAGGGAGCTAAACATTGACAAGTTTAATTTTGTAAAATGGAATAAAATGATTTTTGATGTATGAGACATGATCAGTAGCACCAATATCAAGGATCCAAGAAGTTTTACCTTTTGATTGTGTTTCTGGTCCATTATACCTTTGTATTTGATTGATGGTGTGATCTTGAACAAAGTCATTATTTATAATCTAGTTGCAAACTTTATCATTACTTGTAGAAAGTTGTTCTCCCTTTTGTTTATATATTGGAGGAAATCCATGTTTAGAATAACATTCATTCGTGATGTGGTTCATCTTATGATGGTAGGAGCATTGTTTTCCCTAATTATTGAATCTGCCTCTACCTCTACCTTGACCCTGACCACACCAACCAATTCCTCTAACTTGCTACCTCCAAAAAAACTTGATCTTGAGGTTTACATGTATGTTTTTTTTGTCAGTAAAATTGAAAAGATTTTTTTTTTCAGTGGGAGCACCAAGAACACCAATAATTTTTCTTTCTTATTGAATCACTAAAGAGAAAACTTCATTGATGTTGGGGAGAGGTTCCATTAAAAGAATTTTGATTTTAACAGTGTTATAACTTTCAGCAAGACCCATTAAAAAACATATTACAAATTTATAATCTATGTATTGAACAAAGATTTTGGATAGGGCACAAGTACAAGATTTATCACAATTGCAGTTTGATATAGGTTTTAAAGACTCTAATTCTTCTTAAAGAATTTTTAAATTTGTGAAAAAACTAAGTAACATTCCTTTCTCCTTGCCTAATTGAATGCACTTCTTAGAATAAATAAAAAATATGGAAGTGATCACTTTTTAAAAGCCTTTCTTTTAAATCTTCCCAAAGAATTTTCGCCACATCAATGTACACTGCATTCTTGACAATATGAGGTGTCAAGGTTCTTATAATTTATGAAAGAACCATCACATTACATCTCTCCTAAGCTTCAAACAAAGAATCATTGTTACCTAGTTTTGAGATACTTCCATTCACAAATTTCAATTTATTTTCTGATAAATGAGCACTCCACATATTTCCACTTTAGGTGTGATAATTTGTTTCATTGAGAGGAGGGGAAATGAGAATCAATCTTGGGTTTTCTCCAAGATGCAAGTAATACATGCTTGTAGGATTTTTACTTTGATTAGTAATATTATGACTTTGATTAATAGTGGGAATTATTTGTCACTAGAGACTCCATTAAAGCTTGAAAGAATAATCAATAGAGTTAAAAGAAAACAAAGATTGGATAGAAGAAAAACAAGAATAGGTAGAGCAGAAGTGGAGCAAACCTTGACCTACTATGATACCATCAAGAGAATGATACTCTACACAAAAAATAAATAGAACTTAGGGTTTGGAGAGCTAAACCCAGAAGAGCTTGTAGAAGGGGAGAAGAGGATTCCAAGCATCACTCAATGGAGGCAAAGGGAGAAGAGAGAAGAAGAGAAAAATGAGAGAAAAGAAAGAAAAAATAGGTAAATCTAAACTAAAATCGTTTTTGAAGGAAAATGCGTTATTTATAAAAATGAGAATACCTGTTTATAAGTTTAGAGTTGAGTTTTCTATAAATCCCAAAACCCGTATCGCAACAAAAGCTAAAACTAAACATACAAATGGGTTTTTTTCTTGAAAAAATTTAAACGGTTGTTACTTTATGTACTTACCCGCGTATTAGTACTAGATTCAAACGAATCTGATGTAATTTAATCTCATTCAATCTACTTTATGTCGATTAATGGTATCATTATGGTGATTAATTATATGAAAATTATTTTGCTATCAATCTCCATAATTTATGTTTATTAGGAATAACTCAACCCTGACGCCTCTACTCACTCAATCTTATATTCATTTACTTATATTATTTTCATGTTATCACTGACTTGAGCTTCGAAAAATCTTTTGTAGGTGGATCTTCACTCGGTATCTTATTAACAAAGTTTGACAACTATTATCAAAAGAGATACTACCCGACTACTCGGTCAAAGCCTAACTTCCTCAAAGTCATCCTTACTTCACTTAAAGAAGATTCTAGTCCATTTTTTATAAGAACACTTTACATAATTTTTTTTAAGTTCGTTATTTTTATCATTTTTTGTTTTTTCATGTCTAAGGTTAGTCTACATGAAATAAAAATATTTAATGGATGTAATTATAGAGTTTTTTAAGGAATGTAATTTTGGACTTAAAAAACCACTCATATACATGTTATTGTAAGTAAACATTCATGTTTGTCAATTGTAAGTGCTATTGTTTAGTTTAAAGTGTAGTAATTAATTCCATTCATATACATGTTTACTTTTAGGAAAATGTTACTTTGACACTGGTTTTTCTCTTACTTCCGTTTGACACTCCGACGTGGCAGTGCTGTCTCGCGTGGCAATGAAAGAGAAAACGCGAATGGTTTTGGCTTACGTGGTTTATCTTTATCTTTTTACAAAGGGTGTTTTTTGTCATTTGCCATCTAAAAATGCAAGGCAATTTGAGAGGGAAAAGCAGATCTCATTTTTCATTGCACTCACTACCCCCGCTTGCTCTGAAGAAGAGAGAACAGAGGAAACAACAAGATTCACGTTCCTTTTGCCACCGTTGCATTCCTTTTGCCACCGTCGCATTCCTTTTGCCACCGTCGCGTTCGTTTTCCAGCCGCCAATCCACTGTCGAAGCTTTACCATTTGCATTGTTGGTATTGACCCTAAACCCTAAGGTTTTTTGGTGTGAAACATGTTTGCTATGTGTCGATGTTTGCTTCGTTTAGGTTTTAGGGTTTGTTCATATGATTTGGTTTTGCTTACTGGTTATGCATGTATGCGAAAAATGAGATCTTGCTGTGTTCTGGGTTGCTGGTGTTGATGTTTGCTTCGTTTATGGTTTAGGGTTTGTTCACATGGTTTAATCTTGCTTTCTGGTTATGCCTGTACGCGAAAAAAATGGTTTCTTGATGTGTTCTGGATTTATGGTGTCAAACCTTGCTTCGTTTATGGTCTATGGTTTGTTCACATGGTTTGCTCTTGCTTGTTGGTTATGCATGTACGCGAAAAAAATGGTTTCTTGCTGTGTTCTGGATTGCTAGTTTCCATCTTTCACCCGCCAATGTCCTCCTTCCACCCCTGAGACACATGTGTGTGTTGCAAAACTACACACAACGAACTACTTATTTGAACTGAGCTAACCACTTAGTGTTTTCACCCCTGAGACAAGTGTGTGTTCCAAAACTACACACAGTGAACCACTTATCTGAACTGAGCTAACCACTTAGTGTTTTCACCCCTGAGACACGTGTGTGTTCCAAAACTACACACAGCAAACCACTTAGGTGAACTGAGCTAACCACTTAGTGTTTTTACCCCTGAGACACAAGTTTGTGTTCCAAAACTACACACAGCGAACCACTTATTCGAACTGAGCTAACCACTTAGTGTTTTCACCCCTGAGACACATGTTTGTATTCCAAAACTACACATAGCGAACCACTTATTCGAATTGAGCTAACCACTTAGTGTTTTTACCCCTAAGACACATGTTTATGTTCCAAAACTACACACAGCGAACCACTTATTCGAACTGAGCTAACCACGTAGTGTTTTCACCCCTGAGACACATGTGTGTGTTCCAAAACTACACACAACGAACCACTTATTTGAACTGAGCTAACCACTTAGTGTTTTCACCCCTTAGACACGTGTGTGTGTTCCAAAACTACACACAGTGAACCACTTAGGTGAACTGAGCCAACCACTTAGTGTTTTGAACACTAAGACATGTGTGTGTGTTCCAAAACTACACACACCGAACCACTTATTCGAACTGAGCTAACCACTTAGACCTTACACCCCTGAGACACATGTGTGTGTTCCAAAACTACACACAGCGAACCACTTAGGTGAACTGAGCCAACCACTTAGTGTTTCGACCACTAAGAGACGTGTGTGTGTTCCGAAACTACACACAGCGAACCACTTATTCGAATTGAGCTAACCACTTAGACCTTGCACTCATGAGACACGTGTGGGTGTTCCAAAATTACACACAGCGAACCACTTATTCGAACTGAGCTAACCACTTAGTGTTTTCACCCCTGAGACACGTGTGTGTTCCAAAACTACACACAGCGAACCACTTAGGTGAACTGAGCCAACCACTTAGTGTTTTGACCACTAAGACACGTATGTGTGTTTCAAAACTACGCACAACGAACCATTTATTTGAACTGAGCTAACCACTTAGACATTCCACCCCTGAGACACCTGTTTGTGTGCCAAAACTACACACAACGAACCACTTATCTGAACTCAGCTAATCACTTAGTGTTTTCACCCCTAAGACACGTGTGTGTTCCAAAACTACACACAACGAATGACTTATTTGAACTGAGCTAACCACTTAGTGTTTTAACCACTAAGACACGTGTGTGTGTTCCAAAACTACACACAGTGAACCACTTAGGTGAACTGAGCTAACCACTTAGTGTTTTAACCACTAAGACCTGCGTGTGTGTTCCAAAACTACACACAGCGAACCACTTATTTGAACTGAGCTAACCACTTAGACATTCCACCCCTCTGACACATGTTTGTGTTCCAAAACTACATACAGCGAACCACTTATTCGAACTGAGCTAACCACTTAGACCTTGCATCCATGAGACACGTGTGGGTGTTCCAAAATTACACACAGCGAACCACTTATTCGAACTGAGCTAACCACTTAGTGTTTTCACCCCTTAGACACGTGTGTGTGTTCTAAAACTACACACAGCGAACCACTTAGGTGAACTGAGCCAACCACTTAGTGTTTTGACTACTAAGACACGTGTGTGTTCCAAAACTACACACAGCGAACCATTTATTCGAACTGAGCTAACCACTTAGAACTTCCACCCCTGAGACACATGTGTGTTCCAAAACTACACACAGCGAACCACTTATGTGAACTGAGCTAACCACTTAGTGCTTTCACCCCTCAGACAAATGTGTGTGTTCCAAAAGTGCACACATCGAACCACTTAGGTGAACTGGGCTAACCACTTAGTGCTTTCACCCCTCAGACAATTGTGTGTGTTCCAAAAGTGCACACAGCGAACCACTTAGGTGAACTGGGCTATCATTTTGTTTTGTTTGCTGGTTATGCATGCATACGAAAAAATGGTTTTTTGGTTTGTTCTGGGTTCCTATTTTTTTTGTTCATTATATTGTACTATTGAGTAACGACGTAATTTGTTTATTGACATGTGTTATGCAAGCATAACAATGACAACAGCTGAAAGTTCCGGTTCAAAGGTATTTGTCCATATTAATTAATTAAAAATTTTGATAACTTGTACTTTTTTGGTATAATTGTTTATTTTTTGTATGTAGGTCTTTGTCTGTGTCCGACATTGTTGTTGGACAACATATCTGGGAGTTGCAAATACAATGCTTACTGAAGAGCATAAGGCTTGTATTGGTAGAACTCCTTTTTCATGGTTCATGGAGCTTGAAGGCAAAGTCAAACTCAGCAGGAAACTGTTGACAGGGTTATGCACACGATGGGTTGAGAGGAGGGGAGGTTTTATGATAAGGTCTGACTTGGTTTCCTTTACAACCCTAGACGTTTGTGTACTATCGGGTCTTAGATTTGGTGGATGTGTGGTTGATCTTCGAAGGGAATCACAGGATTCCCCTATTAGGAAGTTATTTCCTTCTACACATGTTTATGTGAAGACGATATTTGATAAGATCCAGAAAAGGCGAAATGACGTAAATGTTGATGACTTCTGTAAATTGTACGTATTGTTAGGGCTGAGTGAGTTCTTACTGCCGACTGTGAGTGGGAGTGTTTTTGGTGGTTTATTTAGTATTGTAGATGAGTTAGGGGAACTCTGTAATTATAATTGGGGAACAACTGTGTTCCAATTTCTAGTGCAAAGTTTGTATCAAACATCGACTTCGTTGCAGGCCGATGTTGGAGGTAGACATACATATATTAGGGGCTGTGCATATGTGTTGCAGGTAATTACAATGAAATGGCTGGACAAAAGCTCATTTATGATTTGTCAATTACTGTCGTTTTGTTGTTGATGGATTGTAGTTTTTTTTATTGCATTACAGATATGGGCTTTGGAGCATCTGTTGTCTTCAAGTAAAAAGGGAGATCTAAGGAGGCAAAAATTCCCTTGCATTCTTCACTGGCAGGATGTGAAGGTTGGTCCGAGACAGATTGAAGTGGCATGCGAAAGAAATTTGGTTAGTAATACCTATGGACAGATATATGAATTCACAGTTATTGTGCAAAATTGTTCAATTGTGGTTATTTTTGTGGTTATCAGGTCATTCATGATTTAGCACTGTCCAGTGAAGAGTTGCTGATTGACATTGTGAGGGAAGCCTTGCATTCATCAGGTTCTAAAATTAAGCACCATCCAAACAAGCAGTCCAATTTGAGTGAACTGATTGACAGAAAGACAACATTATTGCGTGTTGTTGCAGAACAAGAAGAACGGATTCAGAATCTAGAGAGTCAGGTTCTCGAGCTAACTAATTTGTTGAAATTGGTACAAAGTGACCAGAATACTGAAGATACCAATGTGGATCTTGCCTCTGTTCATTACCCTGTTACTCTTCAATCATCGGATGCATCCAAAGCAAATAAGACTGTTGGGAGTGATATGGGTCAACAACTCCGACGAGGTAGCATGTATCGTCGTCTGAAGACAAAACCAAGGAAGTGCGCACGTATCGCCATTACAAGAAGTCCTTTTGTAAGCTAAACAATTAATTGGTTAATGTATGACAACAAATTTATTGTATTCTTATGTTCTCCTTTTGTAAGCTAAGGTTTTACCACAACGAACAAGTAATTGATTAATGTTTGAGGACAACTTGCTGGTATAGTTATGTTAAGTAATATACTTTTTTAATTACAAAAGAAAAACCATTTAATTATACACAGAAGCAATTATGTGAACATGTTGTCGGTCGCATTGGTTAACATAGGAAACCACTTAATTGTAAAAGAAGAACCATTTAATTAGACACAGAGAAGCAATTGTGTGAACATGTCCTTCGTTGCATTGGTTAACACAGCAAACCACTTATTTGTACGCAGAGAACCACTTATTTGAACACAGTGAAGCAATTGTGTGAACATGTCCTTGGTCGCATTGGTTAACATAACAAACCACTTAATTGTACGAAGAGAACCACTTAATTAGACACAGAGAATCTATTGTGTGAACATGTCCTTGGTCGCATTGGTTAACACAGCAAACCACTTATTTGTACGCAGAGAACCACTTATTTGAACACAGAGAAGCAATTGTATGAACATGTCCTTGGTCGCATTGGTTAACACAGCAAACCACTTAACTGTACGAAGAGAACCACTTAATAATATACAGACAACCAATTGTGTGAACATGTCCTTGGTCGCATTGGTTAATACAGCAAACCACTTAATTGTACGAAGAGAACCACTTAATAATAGACAGAGAAGCAATTGTGTGAACATATCCTTGGTCGCATTGGTTAACACCCCAAACCACTTAATTGTACGAAGAGAACCACTTAATTAGACACAGAGAAGCAATTGTGTGAACATATCCTTGGTCGCATTGGTTAACACAACAAACCACTTATTTGTACGCAGGGAACCACTTATTTGAACATAGAGAATCGATTGTGTGAAAATGTCCTTGGCCGCATTGGTTAACACAGCAAACCACTTAATTGTACGAAGAGAACCACTTAATAATACACAGAGAAGCAATTGTGTGAACATGTCCTTGGTCACATTGGTTAACACACCAAACCACTTATTTGTACGCAGAGAACTACTTATTTGAACACAAAGAAGTCATTGTGTGAACATGTCCTTGCTGGCATTGGTTAACACAAAAAACCACTTAATTGTATGAAGAAAACCACTTAATTAGACATAGAGAAGCAATTGTGTGATCATGTCCTCGGTCGCATTGGTTAACACAGCAAACCACTTATTTGTACGTAGAGGACCACTTATTTGAACACAGAGAAGCAATTGTGTGAACATGTCCTTGGTCGCATTGGTTAACACAACAAAGCACTTAATTGTACGAAGAGAACCACTTAATTAGACATAGAGAAGCAATTGTGTGAACATGTCTTTGGTCGCATTGGTTAACACAGCAAACCACTTATTTGTACGCAGAAAATCACTTATTTGAACATAGAGAAGCAATTGTGTGAAGATGTCCTAGGTCGCATTAGTTAACACAACAAACTACTTAATTGTACGAAGAGAACCACTTAATAATACACAGAGAAATAATTGTGTGAACATGTCCTTGGTCGCATTGGTTAACACAGGAAACCACTTAATTGTACGAAGAGAACCACTTATTTAGACACAGAGAAGCAATTGTGTGAACATGTCCTATTGGTTAACACAGCAAACCACTTATTTGTACGCAGAGAACCACTTATTTGAACATATAGAATCAATTGTGTGAACATGTCCTTGGTCGCATTGGTTAACACAACAAACCACTTAATTGTACGAAGAGAACCACTTAATAATACACAGAGAAGCAATTGTGTGAACATGTCCTTGGTCACATTGGTTAACACAGCAAACCACTTATTTGTACGCAGAGAACCACTGATTGGAACACAGAGAAGCAATTGTGTGAACATGTCCTTGGTCGCATTGGTTAACACAGCAAACCACTTAATTGTATGAAGAGAACCACTTAATTAGACATAGAGAAGCAATTGTGTGAACATGTCCTCGGTCTCATTGGTTAACACAGCAAACCACTTATTTGTACGCAAAGAACCACTTATTTGAACACAGAGAAGTAATTGTGTGAACATGTCCTTGGTCGCATTGGTTAACACAACAAACCAGTTATTTGTACGCAGAGAACCACTTAATTATACACAGAGAAGCAGTCTGATATTGAGCTCCTCTCACTGGCGGGAACGTTGTCTTACTTTGTCGCTTTGCGAGGGTAGATGAGACATTTTGTATGCCAAATTTTTCGTTTAAAATGACGGCTGAATGTTGGTAGTCCCATCATTGCACTGCGTTCTGAAAGATATCTCCAAGGTCAGACAACATCAAAGAGCTCGTTTTGGAAACGAATTGCTTTGCTTCTCTACAACATTTTCTTCGCTTCTCAACCCTTTTGTTTTTTCGTTTGACGGTCCTGTTGTCAGCGGTCATCTACTGTTAATCGACGTCGGAAGCTGGAGTTCACTGCCATAAGGTGTATCGCTCGGTCGTCCTGTGTTTAACAATGTATGTTGTAGGGTTTATCGAAAGCAATGATCCGAATGATGTACACAATGTTTTGGTGTTGAGTTATGTTGTGGGTTTGTATATTTGTTCATGCCTTTGTTGTGAAACTTTGCCGGTGACAGTTAATAACTTAGGTCATAAAAGAAGATAATTTTATTGTGGATTTAACATTACTGGTTTCCATGTCTGATACTTACCTGTCTGGGACACATTGTATGTTTGTATGTGATTGTATGCTAACACTTACGTCATTAAACTACTTAGGTTAACATAGTGAACCACTTGGGTTGTGGGTTTGACATGGAGGTCTTTGCATGTGTTATACACGTGTGAGTATTGGAAATAATTCGTCATTGAACCACTTATTTTAACATAGTGAACCAGTTATTATTCTACGTCTGTGTATGCGAAAGAAGTTGTCTTAACAGTGTATTGGTTTCCTTTTGTTGCAAGTGAGTAACACATTAAGTATTTTGTTTGTCATTGTACATTTCAATATCTGAGTAATGGGCTACTTTTCTTGGGTACTAGTTTCCTTCTTATACATATATGGGTCCCAAAAAATCCTCTGCTGGAGATCGGGGAGAATCAAAGGTTAGTGATTTGTGCAATTTAATTTCATAGTTTATGTTCTAAGTGTGAAAACAATTTAATCTGTTTTGTTGATTTGTATTAACAGTTGAGAGTCAGGCACAAACTCCACACCGATGCTATAATTGACATTAATTGTCAGATGTCTCCAATTCAGAGGGAGTTGATGGAGACAACTCCATTCAAATGGCTCTTGTGCCTAGATCAGCCACTGCATATGGTGTATTGCAGACCAGTCTTTCAGGATCAGGGAATTTTTAGTCCCATTTTCTCCATTTGATGTATGCATCACGTTGGGGCTGCGGGTAACTGGCGAGGAAGTTACCCTGGAATATGGTGATGCTCCTTTCATGAACATCATGTTCAATGGAAGTGAAATTGCCATAAATTTGGTGCTTGCAAAGCTCTGTGATCCTGATGTCAATAAGGATGAAAACGTCAAAGACTTTTGTAGACTGTATATAATAGTTGCACTTAGAACATTTTATTTTTCGCGGTCTTCCATAACTATTAATGCATTTCCTTTTCATTTACTACAAAATGTACATAATTTAAATATGTATAACTGAGGGGCAGCCGTTCACAATTTTTTGATTCAAAGTTTGAACAGAGCTGCCGTATTGTACAACCAACAACAGAACACAATTGTAGTTAATTTGTCGGGGTGTGTTGCTATCCTGCAGGTTAGTATTAATCATTTTACAATGTAAATTATTGTTCATATGTTTGTCTTACAAACCATGTCTTTGTTTGAAACAGTTATGGGCAGGACAAATGTAGGATTGGGATGCAGTTCAGAATTTCCAAGAATGCTTGGATGTCATCCCATTACTATGAGGTCTTCCAATATATGTTCTACTTTTCAAACAAATCAGGTATTGGTTATGGTTTATTGATTTCCTAAGTTATTGGAATTCATTGTGTTTTTTGATTTCCAACAATGATGGGATATAACTTTTGTAGATTGTCTTCGATTGGAAACTTGGGGAGGAAGAAAACAATATTGATATAGTGTGTGAGGCACTGAGGTCTTGTGCACCATCCCCAAGTCCAAAAGGCATAGACGATGAACATGGTTCGTCATCAGATGTGGAAGATACAATATCCAATGAAATTGTTGGGGCCACAAGGAGGCTGCTGGCAAATCAGGAACAAATTGCTGCCCTTGAGGAGAAGGTCAGTCAGATCCAGTTACTGTTGAGCAGCAATCTATAGCATACTTTTACGGGAACATCATTCGTTGGACCAGATAACATCCCAAACGAGATGCAATCCGAGCACCATGTGAGTCCCCAAAGGCAAGCTACTCCTGTTAGTCCTCAGCGCAGTGATGGGCACAGTCATGCAACCCCGGTGAGGGCTGACTCTATTGATGGACAGAAGCAGATCACAAGGGCTGAACCTGATGCTGGGTAGGGGCAATCATTCGTGATGGGCCCGATGCTAATGATGTTTTACCCATGAAGGATACTGTGGCCAGGGCTGACCCTGATGCTGGGCAGGGGCAAGTCATTTGTGACATGGCCCATGCTACTGAACCTGTGCCCATGGAGGTTACTGCGACCAGGGCTGAGCCTGATACTGAGCAAGGGCAAGTCATTTGTAACATGCCCCATGCTAATGAAGTTGTGCCAATGGAGGTTACTACGATCGGGGCTGAGCCTGATGTTGAGCAGGGGCAAGTCATTTGTGACATGCCCCATGCTACTGAAGTTGTGCCCATAGAGGTTACTACGATTAGGGCTGAGCCTGACGTTGCGCAAGGGAAGGTCATTCCTTATAGGCCCGATGATACCCATGTTGGGCAAGTGGAGGATACTACTGTCAAGGCTGAGCCTGATGTCGTGGAAGGGCAGGTCAGTCCTCATAGGGATGAGCCTATCATGCCGGTTGTTGACAATGGCAAAGTCTACAGAGCTGTCACATCTGCACACTATGAAGATAACAGGTGCGTTCATTTTAGTTATTTCCGTTAAAAAATGGATACCTGATGTTGTTGTTGGTCAGGAATTACAATGGATAGTTCATCGAATCTGGTGGTTTTTGTAGAGTTCTTGTGCAGATTGATAACCACATGGTTACAAAGGCCGATCTTATGTCCTTCGCCCCGGAAGGGAAAGTTGATAACTTGGTTAGCCATACCACGACTTTGTCATGCTTATTAATGTAACAATGAAATTCAAAACTTCACTAATTCTTTAATTTGGTGAAATGTTTGTTGACTATGTTATTTGTGTGCAGCATGTTCATGTATGACCAATTGAAAAATGAAGGCGCCATCAAATGAATATGCCTGAATCCATTTTTTGCGGTATGTTAATCTGTTCCATATGTACTTATTATAAGTTTGGTCTAAGACAACCTAATGAATCTACACTTCTTGCAGTCTGCTGTCATTGACGACATGAATAATCGTAAAAAGAAGATTGGTGGCAAAACACCCAAAAGAAGGGTTTGGGAATACAAGGACTACGAATTATATTACCCAGATGGGATGATGAATCTTGAGAATATTCTGACTGTCGAATTTGTAAGTGCTTAATATGGTTAGATTGCAAAATATTCAACGACTTGTCCATGATGTCTTAATTTAAATTAGCTTTTAGGTTTTTGTCCCCACGGTTTTTAGCGATCACTAGTGGTGCTATGCTATGAACTGTGTCACTAGAGAGCTATATGTCCTGGACTCCTTGGGTCACAGTAATGTAATCCGCCAGCAAATTCACAAGGCAATGGTAAGTTCATCATCCTTTCCTTTAGGTTAAATGATTTACGATTGAAAGTAGTTATTCACTATGTGGAATGTGTTATTAATGTAAGTTCATGATGGTCACAGGCATACCGTTTGAAATGCCTATTCGGTCTGCTTGAGCATTTTGAGTTGGAAAGATAAGTTCATTTAAAACTCATTAAGGCTGACGTCCCTCATCAGCCTAACAGGTCAATTTACACCTGCCAGTGTTCATTTATGATACATTGGTGTAGGACATATTGAAATGAACTAATAAATGATATTGGCCATTTTCAGCTTTGATTGTGGTATGATGGTTATTAGATACATGGACGTTTGGGATGGGGTGGTAAGGTACCAGTTCAAAAGCTTGCCACAATATACTACAGTTTGTAAATCTGTGTTATTGTGAACATTCTTCTGGTTGGTTTCTTAATGCAGTGAATAAGTTCGTGGGGTGTCTTTTATTTTCAGGAACAATTACAGGCATTCAGAGAAGAATATGTGGCCAAATGGATATTACATGAGGATAATGTTAAACGAGCAGAGATTCTCTCCAAAATTCAAGATTAACACAACAGCTATATGGCAAATGACATTTTGATTTTTACACATTACTGTAAACTATTTGCATGTAGTCATGATTTGTACAAATGTAACAAATGTACATATATTTTTTGCAACACAAATGAATTGACTTTTAACCACTTAAACTCAAACACCAAAACTGATAACTACTTGACCTTATCTGTATATAATTGGTTTAGCATGTTCACGAAAATGGTTTACAATGTTTATGAAACTGGTCTATACAAGTATTTGACCATATTTGACCCCTGCTTGTCCACTCATCCATCTTTCTGTATGTGGTTCGCTCAGTTATTATAAGTGGTTTGCCACGTTCAGAGGTGTGACACCTATGTTAAACCCCTGCATGTCCCACCTATTCATCCATCCTTCTCTATGTGGTTCGCTTAGTTAGTATAAGTGGTTTGTCATGTTCACAAGTGCGACACCTATGTTAAACCCCTGCATGTCCCACCTATTCATCCATCGTTCTCTATGTGGTTCACTCAGTTAGTATAAGTGGTTTGTCACATTCACAAGTGCGACACCTATGTTAAACCCCTGCATGTCCCACCTATTCATTCATCCTTCTCTATGTGGTTCGCTCAGTTAGTATAAGTGGTTTGTCACGTTCACAAGTGCGACACCTATGTTAAATCCCTGCAAGTCCCACCTATTCATCCATCCTTCTCCTTGTGGTTTGCTCAGTTAGTATAAGTGGTTTGTCACGTTCACAAGCGCGACACCTATGTTAAACCCCTGCATGTCCCACCTATTCATCCATCCTTCTGTATGTGGTTCGCTCAGTTAGTATAAGTGGTTTGTCACGTTCACAAGTGCGACACCTATGTTAAACCCCTGCATGTCCCACTTATTCATCCATCCTTCTGTATGTGGTTCGCTCAGATAGTATAGGTGGTTTGTCACGTTCATAAGTGTGACACCTATGTTAAACCCCTGCATGTCCCACCTATTCATCCATCCTTTTGTATGTGTTTCGCTCAGATAGTATAGGTGGTTTGTCACGTTCATAAGTGTGACACCTATGTTAAACCCCTGCATGTCCCACCTACTCATCCATCCTTCTCTATGCAGTTCGCTTAGTTAGTATAAGTGGTTTGTCACGTTCATAAGTGCGACACCTATGTTAAACCCTTGCATGTCCCACCTATTCATCCATCGTTCTCTACGTAGTTCGCTCAGTTAGTATAATGGTTTGTCACGTTCACAAGTGCGACACCTATGTTAAACCCCTGCATGTCCCACCTATTCATCCATCCTTCTCTATGTGGTTCGCTCAATTAGTATAAGTGGTTTGTCATGTTCACAAGTGCAACATCTATGTTGAACCCTTGCATGTCCCACCTATTCATCCATCCTTCTTTATGTGGTTCGCTCAGTTAGTATAAGTGGTTTGTCATGTTAAGAAGTGCGACACCTATGTTATCCCCTACATGTCCCACCTCTTCATCCTTCTCTATGTGGTTCGCTCAGTTATTATAAGTGGTTTGCCACGTTGGGAAGTCCGACTCATATGTTAAACCCCTGCAAAATATTTATTCTAGTCATTAACCTTGAGTTTTGTATAAGTGGTTTTCCATGTTGACGTTGTTGCAACAGGGATCACGATGGGGCGATCACAAACTTGTTTTTAAAAATGTTTAAATTGATAATGGAGTCGCCACTATAACTTATTATTGGGAAACTATAGAAAAACCAAAAAAAAATAAAAATGGCTACGAACCAGATTCAAGATTCGGTTGTCGGTTATGTGTGGAGAAGGTATTAGCACCCGACAACGTCCATCCTAAGACGGTACCTTTAGTTAAATGAATAGAAATAAGTGTGGCTTTACAAAATTTTATTTTTCCCTAAAATAATATTTACAACAACTAAAAATAAATATCTATTTACAAAAAATTGAAGACAAAGAATGAACAATAAACAAATAAAATATTTATTTTTTATTTTTTGAACCCGACAAGGATTAACCTTGGTCCTACGTATTTCCAAAGGAAAATCAGGTATAACGTAGTTCTAATTTTAAAAATTGATTGATGAGGTTTGACATTTTTTTATTTTTTTGAAATTTTATTTATATTTTTTAATTGTTTATAAAAAAGGGGTTTTTTTTATTCTTTTTCTAACTTACTTTTATTTTGTTATTAGAAAAAAAACATATACAACATAAAAACATGAATATTAATTAAAAATAAATAATGAAACCTATAACCCTACGCAGTGGCAGAAAGGATTATAATCATATGCTTGAGTTACTTTATTTCTAGAATAATTATTTTGGTTTTGTTCTTTACTGTGGCTATTTCGTCTCGTGAGGGATAGTGGTTGTTGATGTTAGGTTTTTTAAATTGGGAACAGGGGCTTCTTTGCCTTAGGATTTTGTTTCTGGATTGGTTGCTTGTGTGGATTTCTATTTCTGAATAGTTTATGTTTTGGTATAAGGTTTGGAAATTTTTGAATTTGGGACTTCGGCTATCCTATATTCGATTATGTGTTATGGAGTTGGGATTATTAATTTTCTGGAATTGAATTTGCTACTGATTATGGACCGGCTCTTAATTTAGTCCTGTTTTTTCGGAAAGGCTGTTGGGTGTTCTTTTGAGTTAGTCTTTGGATTTCTGTGGGTTTTGAGTTTAGGGATTTTTTATTCTGGTTTGGGATTTTGTGTTTGTTTTATATCTCTGGGTTAATGATATCTAATGTTACTATATTTTTCTTATTGAAATTTACTGACCGTGCTAGCAACAGCCAGATCTGCCAGATGAACAATACTAGTTGTGCAAAAAATGCAGTAATTAGATAATCTCAGGATCGGTGTGGTAACAACAACCATATCAAACACCTACATGATCGTGCCAGTAGCAGCAATCATCTTGCAGGTATAATAATTTATTGTGATCATTAAAATTAATTTAACAATGTTTGCAAACTAATTACTCATTGATATTAATGCAGTGCACAGATTAAACAAAACACAACAAATACAGATGAAAACATATAACAGAGCAGAATCTGGACAAAATTAAAGAGAAAAAAAAAAGAGCAGAACCAGGATAAAATTAAAGGAAGAACACTAACCCGTTGAAGACTCCCAATTTAGCCTCTTCTTTTCCTGTGGTTTCTACTGAACTCTTAGATTTTCTCAATGGAATCAAATAATATTTTTTCAATATTTTTATTCCCCATTCTCTCTAAATTTCTAAGTATCTCTATGTATTAACTGTATCTCTCAATTTTTATCTCCACCCTCTTGAAAATAAAATTAGTTTTTTCTAATTTTTTTTCTGTTAATCCCTTCATCTCGCTCCATAACACTCTCAATCATGATTCTTAATTAAGAATCAATTATTCCATCCTCTTTGTATTAACTCTCTTGGTTTAAGACTGTATGGTTACGTTTCAGGAAGAAAAGGAAAAGAACAATAAAAAATGAATAGTCACTCAATATGAATAGCCACTGAACATGAATAGCCACTGAACATGAATAGCCACTGAACGTAACGTATGAATGTAGGAAGGCTATGGGAGTTAAATGTCAAAAGCATGATTACTAGTTAAATGTAAAAAGCATGATTACTAGTTAAATGTAAAAAACATGATTACTAGTTTAATGTCAAAAGCATGATTATTAGTTAAATGTCAAAAAGCATGATTGTTAGTTAAATGTTAAAAGCATGATTACTAAATGTGATAAGTGTGAGAAGCCAAAAAGGTGAAAATTTAATTATGAGAAATAAAATTTGTTAGGCACTAATTAAAGAATTAAAAGATACTAAAGTTACATAGGGACTTGAATGGGTAATGTATTTCTGTAAACCTTAGGGCTTATGTGGCAAGCACAATTAATAGATAAGGGATGTGTAAATAGTAACTTTTTATTTTTATTTCTAATAACCTCTTATTAAATTACGCTTCAGAAAACATCTTTCTATTCAATTGGTCTCACTTAATTGTTCTATTCAATTTATTTTAAGATAAACCCAACACTTTTTTTTATTTTATCATTTTTTACAAATTTTATTTTATCTTATTTTTATTATTATTTAATCAAACTTTACTTATAAAGTCAAAGTTCTTTTTATTATTTATTCTAAATGGCAAAGAAACTAAATAACACATGTTAAAAAGTTTTAATTCCTTATTTTTGTTCTTTTATTTTATTTTTTTCCTTTTTTTATATTTGTAAAAAAAATAATAATTTTTATTTGCCGGGACGAAATTGGGTGTTGACAGCTGCCCCTCCATACTTAAATTTTGGCAAATAATCTGAACTTGTTCAGATTATGAGAGAGTAAAAGATAAGTAAGGACAAAAACACTAATTTAGTTCGGTTTGAAAATAAAAGGCAATAAAATAAATGTAAATAGAGGCCGAGACCTTGTACTAAGACGAAAGGGTCATTAATTTTAGATAAATCTCCGGACAATATCACTAAAACTACACAACCGTGTTGTAGATTGTGGAGATACGACATTGAGACCTTTCTCCAACGCAAATTGAAGATACGACATTGAGTCCTTTCTTCAAGTAGATATACGACATTGAGTCCTTCCTCTAATAGGGATACAACATTGAGTCCTTTTCCTAAATATAAACTGAACTGAAGATACAACATTGAGTTCTTTCTTCAAATAGAGATACGACATTGAGTCCTTTCTCTTTAGAGATTACACATTGAGTTCTTTCTCTGATAATATCTTCTGTTGATTTGCATGAAGTTTTATTCTTCCTTGTTGCAAGATGTATGTTGGATGCATCACAATGCATGAAAAATTTTTTGTTTGTTTTTTTTTTGAACAATGCATTTATGAATGCATGAAATTTGATTTTTATGAAGAATGCATGTTAAAATGCATGAAATTTGTTTGAATATGAATTTTTTATTTTATTTTATTTGAAGAATGCATTTATGAATGCGTGAAGTTTGATTTATTTTTTCTTATTTTTGAAGAATGCATGAATGCATGAAACTTTGTGAATTTTATGAAAGAAAATGCATGTTTGAATGCATTAATTTTTTCTTTGTCTTATTGATTTTGATCTCCTCTTTTTTTTAAAAGAATGCATGAAAATTGATTTTTATGAAGAATGCATGTTAAAATGCATGAAATTTGCTTGAATATGAATTTTTGATTTTGTTTTTTTTAAGAATGTAAGTTAAAATCATGACTTTTTATTATTTTGAAAGAAAATGCATGCTTGTATGAATTTGATCTTGAATGAAAATATATATTTTTTAAAGAAAGATTTTCTTTAATACCTACTCAAAGCTATTCAAAGAGTATGTACAAATGATCTATGTTTATTCAAAAAGTATGTACAATAGTTTTTTTTTTATGATTTTTTTCTTTTATGTACAAATATTTCAAAAATAAGTACAAGTTGCAAAGTAAAAAAAAATGTGTCACAGTCTTTTTTTTTTTTCAAGATTTAAATGTGCCGAATCAATAGTTCTTAGCCATCATTGAATTCACTGTGTATCAATTTCTCATTTTTTAAGGAAATTTAGGGTCTCGAAGCTAATGTCAATATGATGTAACCATCAACTTTCCTTTTGGAAACACTGCTTAGCATGCTTAAACCCATGCCATGGATAAAAGGTGAGTGTTTAGGGAGTTTGAGGTATTTAAAAGATGGTGGAGATGCAAATCTTCTGACAGGATTGCCTCAGTTTTAGTATGTTAGGCTGGCTATATGAGCTTTAAGCTTGGAGGGTAAGGGTGGTATAAAAGGCTTGTCATGAAGGGAAATAGGCTTTGCAATTGACCCAGTTTGTATGAACAAGGGGAATGATGAGATTGCTATGAAGGATTGCGTGTCTTGGTAAGGTGACAACACTCGGTAATAAAGATACAAATGAAAATTGAATTACCCTAGTGTAGCATGAGGAATGACAAGGATATTGTAAATAGGACAGTGGGTGTGTATGATTAGAAAGTATAGATGTCTCTCTTCTGAAAAAGGCATTTTAGTAGACATTTTTCATTTTTCATTTTTTTCATTATTTTTTCGTTTTCTTTCTTTTTTTACGTGTCATCAGTCACGTCTTCTGGTTACAAAGCTAAACTTGACGAAAATCGTCGCAATCATTCTTCAATCAATATGGACTTTATTAGGCTTGTAACGTGGCCAATGGTTACAGGTTATGAAGAAAAGGATATAAAGGCTCAAAAATTATTTGTGGGCTTGAGAGATTTAATAAGATCATCAACCAATATTGCAAACAATCAAGGTCCCTTTTTTTTAATAAGCTTCCCATCATCATACTTCTTTTTCTTTCCTTTTTTTCCTTTTTTATAATTTTTTTTTTCTTTTTTTTTTTTTTTTTTTTTTTTTTTTTTTTTTTTTTTTTTTTTTTTTTTTTTTTTTTTTTTTTTTTTTTTTTTTTTTTTTTTTTTTTTTTTTTTTTTTTTTTTTTTTTTTTTTTTTTTTTTTATTTTTTTTTTCTTTTTTTTTTCTTCTTTTCTCTTTTTTTTTGCTTTTTTTTCTTTTCTTTTCTTGTTTCTTTTCTTTTCTTTTCTTTTCTTTTTCTTTTCTTTTCTTTTTCTTTTCTTTTCTTTTCTCTTTTTTTATGTACAACTTCTATTTCTGATACTCCTTTATGAATTAGGAGCTTTTGACATGCTCTTACTCTGACAAATTTCATCCTTGGGACTTTAGACTGAGTTCCGACATGTTAATGATCCTTGCTTAGGGTATTTTGAAAGAAAATTTTATTTTTGGCTCAAAGAGGGTGCAAAGGATGTGTAAAAGTGTTTGGGATGAAGAAACATGGTCATATATCATTTTGAATCATGATCGCTTGATTTTCAAAGAGTTTAACAATGGAACAAAATTAACGACTTCTGACACGTGCATTTTTTTATTGTCCTATCTTTTGCTTAGATCACCCTTTCGGGTTTTTAATCTAACGAACTATTTTTTGCTTTTTTTTTTGTGAATACTCAGAATTGAGATAGGAGATCGGTCAAGAGACATTCTGCCCCAGTGTAAAAATTTTAAGGTAATGGTAACCATTTGGGCAAATACTTTTATTTGAAAATCCTTTGAAATTTTGGGAAGCTTGGTAACTTTAGGAAGCTTGGAAATTTTAGTAAGGTCAAAAGGTAACCAACACCTTGTATGCAAATGTTTCCTTAGAAAAGTCAATCTTTACCTTTATTAAACATTTTGCTTGAATGATCCCCATTATTTATTAACAATCTTGTGAATTCAATGATCCATGAACAACTGACTCACCACATTTTTCTTTTCTTTTTTTTTTTTTTAAACTTAATTAAATCTTTTAACAAAATGCATTTATGAAATTTTGGACTTTTTCTTTCTGATTCTGAAAATACATTTATGAATGCATGGTTTTTTTAATGCATATAAAATGTATGTATGAATGAACTTTTCTTTCATGAGAAAATGCATTTATGAATGCATATATAATGTATGTCTAAATGAATCTATCTTTTTTTATGAGAAAATGCATTTATGAATGCATATATAATGTATGTCTAAATGAATCTTTTTCTATAAGAAAAGTATTTATGAATGCATGATTTTTTTTAGATTTATTTTTTTTAATATTAATGCATGCAAAAAAAATAAAATTAGAATGCATATATAAATGAAACTTTTGGGAATGCATATACATTGTACAAAATGCTAAAAAAATACATAAAATACTTTGTGAATACATATATAGATGCATGAAAATCTATGTTTTTTTAATTTTCAATTTTTTTTTAATTTCTTGAATGGTAATGCACGAATGGATCCTCGAAATTATTTTTTTAATTTTTTTAATGATATGCATGAATGAATGCTCTACATTCTATTTTTCTGATTTTTTTTATTTTTTTTAAATTGTAATCTATGTTCAAATGTATTTTTTTTAGAAAAATATGTATAAATTTTTAAAAGAGAATGTATATTCAAAGATTTTTTCTTTCTCACACATATTTAAAGGAAAATGTATTTACAAAAATTTTCAATGCCAATGTATATACAAAAGTTTTTTCAGAAAGAACATGTGTACACAAATTTGATATATGTACAAAAATTTCAAAAGATAATGTATCTACAAATTTTCAAAGGAGAGTGTATTTGCAAAAATATATTTATTTTTTTCTTTTAAAAGAAATGGTCAATGTCTCTTGTAATCATTATATTGCAGACTTCCTTTCTCCTTTTTGTAAAGAAAACAAAAAAAATGACTGATTTTTTTTGTTATTTTATTTCATATTTTTTTCAGAAGAAATTTTATTCGCCTTTTTCTTTTTTTTTATCCAGTGAGGTCAAAACCTTCACAATGCAGAGAGGATCTCAAATGGAATTAAAAAAAGGTGAGTTGAGACCATGACCGGGTCTCGAAATAAATCTTGAAAGAAATGAGGTAAATGTATGAATGCAATATTTTTCATTTTTGATATTCTTGATTTTTTATATGGACATCTAGGAAGAGATGCATGAGTACATTGAGAACGCATAAACATATACATGGAATGCATAATTTCCATTGAATGAATGATATGAAAATGCATATTTTTATTTTTGATTGAATAAGAATGCATGCATAAAACTCTATTTTTCAATATTGATTTTTGATTTTTTTTTAGAATTTAGGTATAAAACTCTATTTTTTTATTTTTGAAAATGAGAATGTATAGATGAATACATAAAAACTCTTTGAGAATGCATGAATGACTCTATTTTTTTTTAAATGACACTATATTTTCTTTGGAATGAGGATGCATGTATGAATTCATAAAACTCTATTTCCTATTTGTTTTTCTTTGTTTTGATTGAGATGAAAAACTCTATTTTTTTTTATTTTAAGAGAATGCATAAAACTCTATTTTTGTATGAGAATGCATGAAAAATGCATAAAACTTTATTTTTTATTTTATATTTCTTTTAAAATGTATTTTCAAAAATTTTCCCAAGAAAAAAAAAGCATGTTATAGAATGTAGTATGGATGCCTTTGAAGATGTATGATGCACATGTAAATGTAGGATGCATATTAAGATATGTGATGCATGTTTAGGTGTGTGATGAAGGTCTAAATGTATGATACCTATTTAGAGTATGATGCATGTCTAACTATAAGATGCATGCAAAACTAAATAATGTATGCATGTTAATATTTTTTTATGGGAGTAAATTAGAAAAAGATGTTTAAAAATACAAATTAATTAAGTAACAGCTACAATTATCTTTGTTTTGCTTTGTTTTTTTTTTTATATTTTTTTATGCGTAAAATTTTTAGGAATTCATTTATGATTTTTTTTTAAATGCAAATATATGGATGTATGAAATTTGAATGCACGAAAAAGTTTCTTTCTTTTTAAGAAAATGCATTATGAACACATGATATCATTGTTTATCTTTACCTTTTTAGAAGGTATGGAATTTTATTTTTTGAAATATTTTTGTTATTATTATTTAATATCAACATTTAAAAGAAATGCATAAATGCAATGAGAATGCATAAACATACGCATGAAATTTTATTTGAGAATTCCTATAAAGATGCATAATGTATGATGAAAATGCATGTAGAAAATGTATATTTTTCATTTTTGTTTATTGAATGTATGATGATATGAAAATGCATATAACTTTATTTTTCATTTTTTTAATTTTTTTTGAAAATGTACGAATGAGTGCATAATATTTTTGTTTTTTTTAATATGAGAATGCATAGATGAATACATCAAAACTATATTTTTTGATTTTGCATAGGCGAATGCATAAAAAAAAAACTATATCTCTTTTTTTTTTCATGTATGAATAGGAATCTATTTTAATGAATGAGAATGTACAAAACTTTTATTTTTATTTGTTGAATTTTTTTTTGTTTTGATGTTTTTGTTTTATTATTTTTTTTATGCATGAAATTTTTAAGAAAATATATTTAGGAATGATCTTTTATTTTTTTTAGAAGTTATGATTTTTTATAAAAAAAATGAATAACTATTTTTTTATTTGATGTCAACATTTTTTTGAAGAAAGAAGTGTATAAGTGCAATGAGAGTGTATGTACATATGCATGAAATTTATTTGAAATTTATTTGAGAATTCTTATGAAGAGACATAAATGAATGCATGATGAAAATGAATATTTTTTACTTTTGTTTATTGAATGTAAGTTGCATTTATTAAATTTATAACCATATGAAAATGAATCCTATACTTTTTTTCTTTACTTGTTTGAATAAAACTTTGAAAATGCATGAATGCATGAGGCTATGAAGATGTATTGACTCTATTTGAATTTTTTTTCTTTTGTATATGTGTTATTTACATGGGAGTATATGAATAGTGGATGAAACTTTAGATGAGAATAAATGTATGATGCATGAAAAAGCATTTTTTCTTTTTATAACATGAGAAGGTATGAACGAATGAAAATATATATTTTTTTGCATAAATGGATGTATGTAAGAATGTATGAGAATATATTTTTGATTGATCTGAAAAATAAAATATGTAATTCATGTCAGGAAGATATTTAATATTTTTTATTTTTTTTTATTTCTCCAAAATCATTTTTTACAAAATAGGAAATATGAAATGCAAAATGAGATTAATCATTTTTTAGAAGAAAGAAAAAATACAATACATGTGAGACAAAAATGTTTAATGTTTTCTTTTTCAAATTTTAGAAAGTATGTAATGCATGATGTAATGCATGCTAGAAAAATATTTAATGTTTTTTTTTATTTTCCAAAATCATTTAAAAAAAAATGAAAGTATGCAATGCAAAATGAGATTGATGTTTTTTTATTTTCAAAAATAATTTTAAA
>Ga0209489_103407_pt1 | contig 31074 bp, 25 predicted proteins | sample SiratrowhiteBW_FD_187527 | JGI IMG/M metagenome (GOLD analysis project Ga0209489, IMG submission 187527) | Root nodule microbial communities of legume samples collected from California, USA - Siratro white BW (SPAdes) (version 2) | ecosystem: Host-associated > Plants > Roots > Nodule | place...
TTTTTTTTTTTTTTTTTTAAAGAAAAGAGAGATGTAAGTTTTTAAGAGAAGAATGTGTGTAATGCATCAAATATGAGAAAAAAAATGGGTAAAAAAAGCATTTTGTGGAAAAGGTGATATCAAGATTTTTAGAAAAAATTAATTTCTTAATCAAGCCTCTTTATGTTGACAATTAATGCTTATGACTCTCATATTTACAACCGTACTCCATAAATGGCAGGTGGGTCGTCAAGCTGCAGAAATTCTTCCTAAGTGCCCTAATTAGGATTGAACCTAGTGAGGTTTAAGTTCTAAGTTTGCAAATGTGCTCGCAAAGGGTGACTTGCCCTAATTTCCTATTAAATACCACTAGAGTCATGGCTCATTTTACTTTATATCAATATCACTTGATAACGATATATTTATGGATATGAGAATAAAACGAATAAACTCTAGTTGGAGTTCTCACAACGACCAGAAAAGGAAGTGCTTCCTTTCGGGGCCTTTGTTACACAACTCCTCTATTTCTAAGCTTCACAGACCTTAGTATAGGGCCTCAGTCATTACATGTAAAAGTGTGTGTGTGAAGGGAAAAAAAATGCATACCCAATCCCCACCTGCAAAATAGCTAGAAAAGTTTCCAAGCAGATATATATAGCATGTCGTCTACCCAAGGGTTCAATATTTAAATAATACAAACATATACAAACAAATAAAACATTATATAAAAAAAAATAAACAATCCTAAAATTACAAAATCAAACATTATTTACAAAAATAAACCAATAAAAAAAGGGAAAGATAAACATTAGAAAACCACACACAAATTTACTAATTTAATTAAATTGGCCTGACTCTCTAAATGTCCCTAGTGGAGTCGCCATCTGTCGCGACCGGGATCGCGATGGGGAGGCGATAATGAAAATTTTAATTTTTTTTAGAAAATAATATAATGTTTTTATTAGAGATGGACTCACCAGCATAGTTTATTATGAAAAACTACAGAAAAATCAAAAAAGAAATGTCTACGAACCAGATTTGATATTCGGGCGTCGGTTAAGTGTAGGGAAGATATTAGCACCCCACAACGCTCGTCTTAAGATGATACCTTTAATCAAATAAGCACAAATGAGTGTGGTTTTACAAGATGTTATTTTTCCCAAAAATAATTACAATAAAAAAAATAAAGACAAATAAAAGAAACAAATAAAAGCAAACAAATATTAATGTAGATAAAATAAAATAAACTAAAATGACAATATAAAATGAACATAAATACAAATAAACAAAAATAAGAAAACAAAGATGCAAATAAAAATAAATGAAAATAAACAAAGAAACCAAACAAAGAAAATATTTTTTTATTTTTTTGGGCCTAACCAGGATTTTCCTCGGTCCTACATATTTCCATAAAAGAAAATCAAGGTTCACGTAGTTCTAATTGAAAACTTGTTTGATGATGGTGATATTTTAATTTTGAAAAATTTATATTTTTTATATTTTCACAAATTTATTTGAAATAAAACATTATTTATTGATTTGTTAAGAAAACAAAGAAAAAAAATGTTAATAATAATAATAAAAATAATGGTTTAAGGTTTCTTTTGAGTGCTCTGATGGGTTATGATGGGGTTAGGGTTCCTATTGAGTGCTCTAATGTTCTTGCTTCCATAATTCACTGAGAATTTTGAGTTTTCGAGGGTTTCTTTTGAGTACTCTGATGGGTTCTAATGGAGTTTATGGTTCCCATTGAGTTCTTTAATATTCTTACTTCCATGATTCACAAAGATTTTGAGTTTTAGAATGTTTCTTTTGACTGTTGTGATGGGTTCTTATGGGGTTTAGAGTTCTTATTGAGTGCTCTAGTATTCTTATTTCCATGATTTAGTGATATTTTGAGTTTTGGAAGGTTTCTTTTGAGTGCTCTGATGGGTTCTGATGGAGTTTAGGGTTTCTATTGAGTGCTCTAATGTCCTTGCTTCCATGATTCACTAAGATTTTGGATTTTTGAGGGTTTCTTTAGATATGGAGATTATTTATAACAAGAGCAACAATCTCTTGATTTGGTTGGGAAGTTGAGAAAGTGCAAAAAGCAGCAATCCCCAAGCAACAACTCAAATAAAAAAAATAAAATTATTTATCTTCTATATATTGTTATTTTATTTAATATTATGCTATGTGATCACAAAGCAAATACAAGTTAATATGAATCCTACGAAAGTATAGAGGACAAAAAATGTACTAGTTGAAGACCAAATTTAGTTTCGAGCTCTTGTAATGAGACTATGAACTATAACTTTCTGCCTTCTGTGAACAATTTTCTCTAACTATGTATTGTAATTCTGTGTGTTCTCTTTTGTGTGTGAGTGTATCTCATGTATGGAGATGTTGTCTATAGCCGTGAGTGTTCCTCTCTTCTGAGTAGGGCTGAGGTAGGGTATATCCGTTTGTAAAAAAAATACAATGTGCCTTTTAATTGCAATTTGCAAATTATCTCTAATCATACAAATTGTTTCTTTTTCAGGCTTTTTAATTTTCTGGTGTTACCAAAATTTAATGAGTATTTCTTTATTAAGAAAAAGTGAGAAATTAATTGGATTAATCAGAATTGTTTGCATTAAAGCAAAATAATAGTTTATCATAAAAGACCCTAAAATAGACTCTCTAATATCCTCAACTTCCTTTCTCAGATTTATTTTATTCAAAATTCAAATTAATTTCATTATTAGACTCAATCAGTGTTTAATCAAGCAAATTTTTATCAATTTAATTGAATCAAATAATCTGCACACTAATTCTAAAAATAGCTAAAAGAGCCTAGTCAAATGTTGAAGCTCATTTTTCTATTTAAACCTTAAGAAACCAGACCTTTTGGTTTTTATTTTATTTACAAGTAGTTTAGAAAATGGACCCAATTAAATGAAATCTAATGCTTCTTTTTTTTTTCAAATGAAAACATATTTTTTATTATTTTTTTTTATTATTATTATATTTTTTTATTAATTCTTTAGTTGTTGCACTGTTATTTTTATTATTAAAAATTAGAAACAAACAATTTTTATTTTTATTTTTCTTTATTTTTTATTTTTTTAAATAAAAGGAACTATTTATACTTAATTCACATTTTTTATTATTATTTTTTATTTTCTATTAAAAAGGTAAGATTTAAATCAAATTTTATTATTTTTATTTTTACGTATTTATTTTTTTAAAAAAAATGAAAATTAATGCAAGAAAACTCAAATTAATAAATGTTTTTTTTATTACTATTGTTATCAATTTTTTTTTTAACCAGATTGGGTGTTAACTTATGTGATCATTGGTAAAGCAAACACAAAAATATGTTAATAAAGTAATCCAGTTGAGTTACAAAATTCACGTTTGATGTGATCGTTTAGGCTAAAAGAGTTGAGAATAAAATAAGCTTTCAAACATGTTTATTTAACCATATTTGTTTGTAAAATGCTAAGGATACACCATTTATCTTTTATCATATAAAACTTATTGAAAAATAATTATGAAAACATATATCTTTCTAAGTCTATCTTTAAAAAAAACCATCTATTAAAATCAAGGATTACAATTTGATCATTAGTCAAAAACAAATAAATTCACTAGTTAGTGCATCTAACATGATACTTAAAAAAAAAGTCATAGTTTGATTGCTTCACAAACTAAATCATTGTTGTCTGAACATCCTTAATCAAACAATATTTACGACAACATTTCCAAATTTAATTAAGTCACAATGTAATTCTCTTTTCTTACGATTTTTTTGTTATCACAACTAAATATTTATAAGGGTGTCGTGGTATTTTTGATAGGTTTTCAAATTTTTAAAATAGTCAAAAAAATTGTAATCAAATTTTTAAAATAGTCAAAAAATTTCACTAAAGTTCTAATTGAAACTAGATATAAACTCATATAGAATCAAACATTATAAAATTTTATTTTCCTTTATATTGAGATTTTTTATACATATTTTAGTTTATTTATGATATTATTTTTATATTCTTAACTCAAAGTGTGATAAAAAGATTTTCTAAAAGTTTATTAATGAATCAAAATATTTTAAATATCAATTCATTCCTCTTATTAACACAACCTTTTCTTTTTACAATAACTATTATGTGATCAAATTAACCCAAAAGTCAGTGTTAGTGAATGTAAGACTTAAGTTATACAAATAAACCACAAATCCGTGCTTCTTTTATATACAAAAATTTTGTTCCTTTCCTCACGTATGTTTTGCACTTGAAACGTGTGAATTAATCCAATCCCAATACTCGGTCATAAATATCAAGGCTTGGAAATGCATGCTGCTTGATTTTAATCTAGTGTTTTAGTTTTAAAAATTAATTTTAAAATAATTTATATTTCTTAACAGCCAATGATTTTTTTTTTTAATTTAAAATCTATTAATTTTGAAAGATTATAGTTCGACATATGGTTAGATACGAGTGTCTATTTTCTAGGGTGATGTTGCATATGGTTAGATACGAGTTTCGTGTATTTGTCTGTTTTTAAAAAAAAATAAACTAAAACAGTTTATTCTAGCCTCTTCAGAAAAAAAAAAAGGTAGATCCAAGTCAAGTCATATATTGGATGTAAATATTGGTCTTCTCAAATAATTTCTAATCAAACCTTACAAAGACTTTATAAAATATAATATTTCCTCCTATTTCTGTTCTTGTGTTAACGTCCCTCTTGAACATCATAAAACAAATGATGGTTTGACTTTTGTAATCAAGTTCTCACGCTCTCAATTCAGGCGGAAATATTTCGCTTGAAATTGTTGCAGATTTTAAGGAAAAAACGAAAACAAATACTTAATTATATAATAAATCCATTTTTTAATTATAACATTACGAAAAGAATAACATGATTTGGTATTGTTTGCTTATATAATATAAGTATTCCCCTCTTAACATAATTTATTTTATATGATGTTATGATAATTTGAATTTTAACCACTTAGTTCATGGAGACAAATTGTTAATATACAATGTTGTATTCAAAGTTATTTTTCTTTTAATTTATCTAATTAATTGGTCTATTTATTCACTAATCAATTTGATAGAGCCGTGATATTTTGACACTGCTAATAATAAATTATACTCATTTTACACCTAAAAATAATATTATTTTATTAAAATATAATATTTTATTATAAGAAACAGGTGTCAAATGAAAGTTATTTTAAAACAGTAATTAATATCAAAATAAATTTATTCAATTTGATATAGGATCCATCTCGCCATAAATAAAATAAGATATCAACCCAGAAAACTAAAATGGCTAGTAGCTAGCACAATTTCATTCATAATGGTTCATAGGAGACAATCAAAAGTCCACTAATAGGATGACATTTGATTAGACACATATATCTTGGATCATATATATAATATGATAAGTAGCTACAAAATGATGGTCACATAAATCTTTAAGTTGCAAAATTCACAACTGATCTATATGTCTGACCAGGAGTCCAATCCGCAGGGATCACATTGTTGGCCACAATGGTCTTGCCAGACTCAAGTGTGGTTAGCCTGATAGAGAATGGTGCCTTCAGTGGTGAGCCTTTGTCAAGTTTCCAAACTGCACCCCATGATTGTTGCATTGAATCCCATGAATTTGAATCATCATGTGCTTCCTTGAGTTCAACCTTGGCAAGGTCACCATCCCCATCCTCAAATTCAACCAACGTAGCAAAATATTCCTGGTTTGAGCCAGAGTCCACGTGAAAAGCTATTGACTTACCAGGATAGTTGCATTCAATTCTGCAGCAAAAAACTCAAACTCTAATTTGTTAGTTACAATATTTTAACCTAAAGGTTGAAAAGAGAATATAGTAATGACAAAATCATAAACCAAATGAATGTCAAAAGAATATAAGTGAAAGTCAAGAATGTTGAAATATTTATAGAAAAGTATAAGGATATTAAGAATTAATTATTAGAATTTGGAGACTACCTTCTATGTTGAATGTTTATTTTTCCTGCATTCCGTAGATTCTCATTTTGACCTGAAACTGCCATTTCTCCAAAAGCACTGCCACTCAAATCAAAATGATATTGAGCATCTGAGCCACACCCAACACACTCATCAGTGATGACAACTTTCACGGGATTTCCTGAGCATGCAGAATTCCCTGTGCATTTGACCTGAAAATAGAACAAAACCCGCAGTATTTAAAATTATTTTCTTTCGTGGACATAGTCATGTGAATATGATTCTCCTTTACATGATCACATTCTATTTCAAAATTGAGAACTAAGCATTAATATGTATTTGTAATGGAACGTGACAGTATCACTTTTACTACAGATAACTTGAAAATTAATAATTTATTATTAATTTTATTGAAATCGTTACTCTCTGGTAAAGAAAATGACTAGTCATATTTTATATAATTTCTCCTTTAAAGTTTTATTTTTTCTTATATTTTTATCTTATTAATACTAAAATCAAACTATTTTTTAATTGAATTCAGTAATATTGGGATTAACAATTTGATAATAAAATTTTTCACTTTTGTAATTTAGTTGGTGTAGTTTACTTAAACTTATAAAACTGTAAGTTGCCTCATCACACGTCATTTCACTTGTCCCGAGTAGTGAAGAAATAGTGTTAGAATTGTGATAGCCTTCGTCTCGAGAAAGACGTAATGTTCTCACCTCATAACAAGAACCACACCCTTTGCCGGAGTCATATAGGAGAGGGCTTCCTGCAGATATTAATGAAGAAAATGGAGCTTGGCCAACAGTGTTGCCATATCCACATGCTCCACCTACATATATATACAAGTAGAAAATATATAATAATAGAAATAAACTATTTCAATCATAATTTAAGCATTATTTGACACAAAAGATCTCATTAATATATACTAATAATTGAAATAAACTGCTAATAACTATGCTTTTTATTACCTTCACTTCCATCTCCATTAGCAGGTCCATACCAAGTGGCCACTGCAGGTGACCAATCTGAATCAGATGGAGAATAATATGAAGCGTTAAGGAGCTTTTTGGGGTTGAAACAAGAGGAAGGGGCCACTAGGAATATTGAGAGTATAGCTACTAGGGTAAGTAGATAAAATAAAGCACGTTGAAGTGTAAGAGCCATGTTATTACAAATCACTGCAATCTTTTTGGTAGGTGGTAGCTAACTGTGAAAGAGGGTGTGATGTATTTGCAGTGGCTAGTGTGGTATTTATAGAGAACTAACCGGGTTCTTAATTGCTCCCAAGTAAAATTATTCCACTGGCCAATATAAAAGAATATTATCAGAGAGAGGTTTGTGCCTCACTTTCTTCAAAGAACAAGACAAATGTGATGTTTGAATTTGAGGTATTAATCACCCTCCATAGACAATATCTTATTAAAGATTTCCGATGTCATAAACAGATTATACATGAGTTTACATTCAATGTGATTGAAAATGATAATTTTCTTAAAAATAAAATATACATCAATGAATATATTTCATTTTCAAAGTTATCATTATTAATGAGGTTTAACTTTTTTCACTTAAACATGCAAGGCTTTTACTATAATTTTCTTGTGGGACTCGTGATTAACGATTGCCCGATTTGTCTTAATTATTTATGCTTGAATATTAGACCAATACTTAAAAGTCTAATTGTATAAGACTTTTTTGTTATCGCAAATTGAGAAGATGGTCTAAGCCAATTTTTCTAAAGAACTTCTTTCCTTTTTCCAAATGCTTGAAAATATGAACAACACATTCTAAATGGGTCTAAATATCTCTTTAAGATCATTCAAAGAAAAATTATGATATAAATTTGATGAAACAAATTTACTTTGCAAGAATACATACTCTTATTTGATTGAGGATGCTAGGTTCACTTAAATTATTCCTGGTAGAATATAAGCATTTTTACCTGATTGCAGTTATTTAACAAGTCTCTATATATTAAGGGATTTCTATGAAAGATTGTACACAAAGTGAGAATATAGGAGATTCGATACATATGTAGAAATTTGTATGAACTTTTTAATCATTTTTGCTAATCCACGCCGCAAGATACTCTTATTTCAAAAAAAAAAAAAAAAAAAAGCATGATGCCTAAATTTAATTTGATCATATTTTAGTAGTTTTTTCATTAAATAGTGTAGTATATTTTTAAATTAGTAAATGATAAACCATTTCTACCAATTAAACCTTTGTTTATTTTTATTTTCCTTTTCCAAAAACGTCTATGGAAAAACTGGTGCAATCACGCCTTTAGATTATAAAACATTACCCACCTGCATATACAAAACTAAAATTAAAACGGTATTAATTATTCAGTGTTAGATAGAGTCGAAACTGGTGGGCTAGTGGAACTAAACAAACCACGGAAGAAGTGTGCTCTATAAATATTATAATTATATGACTATTTTGATTGTTGCATATGTTCATTTTATTGTACGAAAACTACTATTTTATTGCAATTCTAATTATTTTTATTAGTTTCACATGTAAGTTATAGACTACTATCGCGTATACAATTCAAAAAATAAATATTTAAAAGAAAAAATAGCCTAGTTATTATATTTACCTTTACCTTTTAATATGGCCGACTATGCAAATAAATTGAGTACGTAATACCAGTTTTTTTTATCGCAATTGAGTAATACGATTAGAAAGTTTATTGTGCAGAGAAATACATAAATTCATTAACTGTAACCTATGTATGTATAAAAAAATTCCAATGTTGTATGCAAATTCAAGTTTTTTAAGGCATGTTAGTAGAATTATTAAATATACGATTCTTATTTTTTTGTACCATACATGCATACAAGAGTCGTGCAAGAATAATAATTAAGAAGTATTTATTACATATTTTTTAAGTATATATTTATAAATAAGTATTAGTTATTTCTTTTATTTTTTAATATGAAATTTTTTCTTTTCATAAGAATTTAATTTTAGGCTCCTGTCCGATAAAGAAACTTTTCATATAACTTTTAACGAACATAACTATCATTAAAGTCAATAAACTTGATATACATGAAAGTTTATCCCACTTTAAAATTTTTTACACTCTGACAAAAATATTTGTAATATTATATATAAAGTAATTACTCTTTTATAATTATTAATAAATTATTTCTATTAATATTTTCTTTCAAGATATTAATTTGTAGTTTCTGCTTAAAGTAATCTAAATATTTTCTTAAAATGTAAGAAGGGGACATCCTTAAATTTTCGTTTCGAAAATAAGGTCAATTAACATTAAAGCTAAGTTTAGCGCACATATAAAATTATTTACATATAAAAAATGATTAAATCATCTTAGAGAAAATTCGCGGTTCGTTAAGTTAAAAATTTAAATAAGTTTCTGTTAAAAAACATTTAAATACTAGACTTGAAAGCATTTAAAGTATCTTTAAAATTTAACAATCGCACGTAAATAATAATAATAGTAAATATTTATGATTGTGTTATTATATTTTTATAATACCATACATCGCTAACTTATTTAATATATCCTAAATAAAATAATCAAACTATGATTGTATTCAGAAAATATTAGTACAAAAATAGTTAAATTATGCTAAGTTTTGGAAAGGACAAGTTATTAAGTAACCCTCATTTAAACAAATAATTGTAGTTATTAAGTAATTTTTATTTAAATAAATAATTGTAACTAAGATTATTGAACTAGTCTCAGATATAGAATAAACACTTTGTTTTTGAAAATATAAGGCAAATTCTCTTAAGATTACTGTACGATATTCATTTAACGAGTGGGATTAGAGATAAGAGTCGGGCCATTTGACCCATCGCCATACAATCGAAGTAGCTCAAGAAGCCAAATTGACTAGGGAAGCGAGGCTTGATTAGCTCAAATTTAATATGAGCTCCTTAGACTTACTAGGGTAATACATGACAACACTAAAACTCATTTAATGGTTTAATGGGTGACTTTAGAGATGATTAATAAGAGTAGACACACTTCAATACAACTTAGAGACAAGTAAAGATTAGTTTAGAAAGAAACGAGAGTGAAGGGAAAAAGGGACATTGATGTTCTAAATAGAAAAAACAGAAAAACCCTACTTGTCTTTCTTAGCCAGAACAATTAGTAATATAGTTTATGGTTTGATAATTAAGTTATAGTCATTATATTTATTAGTAAAAGTAAAGAGAGTATAGTTTTTTTATTAATATTTTATATTAAATCTTTGTAATTGAACAATTTGCTTGGGATTGAATGGAGCTTACAAGCTTGATTCACAATTGTTTAAATAAATAAAGCTTGATTCACACCTGTTTAAATAAATAATACATTGGGTATATATTAGCTAATACATTGGGTATATATTAGCTTGTCTAGTGAATAATAAGAAAATCTTCTAACAGTAAATAATAAAAATCAACACATCATTTATCTTGATTTACTTAAACATGAGTTACGTCTAATTCCCTTAAGCAACTACTTAAGAGTTTCTATTAACTAACACAGTTATAAATAAGTGTTACCATTTCTCTAGATTATAAGTATATTTATTTCTTTTTTAGGAAACATGAGTATTCTCTCTTATCCAGGTAACATTCTCTTAATATCCTCCTAAGATCAAGAACTCCCAGAAAAAAAGAACATAACACTCTCACGTCGAGTACATCAAAAGCTCACTAGGTATGACTTCATAAAATAAAAATTACAAATGTTAAGATGCTCACCTCATGGTATAGATACTTAAACCTACTAGATGTAAAAATAATAGTAGAAGCTCACTACAAGTATTCTTGAAAGATCTTTAAGTGTTCGACTTGCTTGAGTTCAATTTGTTATAATCCTTTAGATTCTATTTATAAATGTTGGAAGCAAACCGTGTTACTTAAATTTGGTTTTCTGCAAGATTCTCATATCTTCATTCTAGTGTTAAGCTACTTCAATTTGTTATTTTAGTTTATCTTTCCATAAATTAAATTTTATCTTTATTAAAAATTGAATAAAAGAAAAGTAAGAGATAACAATATTTTTTATTTTCTATTTTTATTCACTAAAAATTATTTTATCTTTCAATAAATCAAATTCTATTTTTATCAAAAATTAAACAAATAAAAACAGATAACAAGACTTTCGATTTTATGTTTTTATTCGTTATATTTTAATAGAAATTCAATTAAGTTCTAAATAATATTACTTTCAAAAACTCTTTTTGTATCAAATAATTAATTAATTTCATTAAAAATTGATACATGTTATTTGAAATTGTTTAACGTGAAGACCTTGAGTAGATATCTTTAAAATTATAAGAAAAAAGCTATTTAGAGATCAATTTTTAGCTATCAAATGAAATGATTGTTAATTATTACCAAAATAGTCACTAAATTAAATTTTAATTACTAAATAACTACAAAATAAAAGTAATGATTAAATTTAGTGACCAGTTAAGTTAAGATAATTGCTATCTAATATTAGCTACCAATGTTTTAGTGACTTATTATTATATTCTAAATCGGTATCTAATTATGTTAGAGACTAATTTAGAATCTAATGGTACAAGTCACTAAAATCTTTGGTAGTTAATATTGAATACCAATTATCTTGACTTAATTGATCACTAAATTCAATCATTACTTTTATTTGGTAGTTATTTAGCAATTAAAATCTAATTTGGTAACTATTTTAGTCACAATTACCAACTATTTCATTTGGTAACTAAAAATTGATTTCTAAATAACTTTTTTCTTGTAGTGTAACTTTAACCGACTAATTTGAATTTGATATTTCACTCTAGTCTTGCCTATCTAGTTTAACTTTTACGGTCTACTTTAATCAATTTTAACTATAATCTTACAAATTTTTATTATCCAATATGCGCAAATCATATATTTTATTACGTAGCTTTACAAATAATTAAATATTAAATATAATTTTAGTAACATCAAAACTTAACTCCAACATACTGTTTAATGAGTAATTATAATTATTTTATACATTTTTTATCCTTTAAACATTTTCTTAATTTACTACTACTATAATGCTTCATATTTTGTACAATTTTATCTATAAAATTATTGAATAAAAAATTTTGAAAAGTAATTTTTATGCAAATTCTTCTATAATTTATAAAATTTACAAAAAAATCCTAAAATAAATTCATATAAACCATTAGTAAAAAAAATTAAAGTTATTTATAACGATAATCATAATTTTATTTATATTTATCTTCTTTAATTTTACTTATTAAATTATATTTATAATTAACTTTTTTATTTAATTGAAGGCTTATTGAAATATTTATCTTGTTAATATTTATCAGGTTAGACCCAGCCTGATGGAGTCCTAAGGACTAAATTAAAATAAGCTTAGTAATCTAACCAAGTCTAACTGTTAAATAAACCATAATTTTTTACATAATTTTTGACCTAATTAAAAAAAAATAAACAAACAATTTGTCTATAGAAAAATTATGACATATCATTGTCTAAAATTTTAAAATTTAACATTCAATAACAACATCCATTATACAATGAAATAAAATAATGTATTTAGACTAAATAATATTTGACCATTATATTATTAATATCTTTATATTCATAACATGTATAATTAAAATAAGTAGAGATCCGAAGATAGGAGTGCATATCCTTGTGAAATTTGTAGTCCTAATTAAAGTACGACAATATATACGTATTATAAACATCATTGGATGAAATATATGTACTAATTAGTTAAAACTAGGATTCAACACTTACAAAAAAAAAAAAGGTTAAATAAAATATCATACTTAATAATAGATTTAACATGTGTATGGGAATACCTTAAGATAAACGAGTCAGTCTATTAGATTGTTGGTCAAGTCAATCTTGACCTTTATAGACATTAGGATATCTTAATTTAATTTTGAATTTGGGTCTTGTTTGTTTTTTTTTTTTAAAAGTAGACTTTAAGTTTAATTGAACCTTACAAAATTGACTTGTAAGGTGAGGTTTGTACTTACCTATAAACTATTGAAAGACTTTATCTCTAATCAATGTGAGATCTCAAATCCACCTTCATCATGTTGAGACTCCCAAACTCATGTGTGAGACTATATATTTAAGGCTAACCAGATAGCGGGTGGTTTGATAGGCCCAACAACCTTGCTAGGATAAGCTCTGATGTCATCTTAAAAAGTGGATTTTAAACCTGACTCAACCTTACAAAACCGGCTTATAATTGTTGGTCAAGTCAATCTTGACCCTTATAGACATTAGGATATCTTAGTTTAATTTTGAATTTGGGTCAACTTTGTTTGTTTTTTCTTAAAAGGTGGACTTTAAGTTTAATTGAACCTTACACAATTGGCTTGTAGGGCGAGGTTTGCACTTACTTATTAAAAAACTTTATCCCTAATCAATGAGACCTCCAACGCACCCTCCTCACATCGAGACTCCCAAACTCGTGTGTGAGACTATATGTTTAAGGGTGACCGATAGTAGGTGGTTTGATACGCCCAACAACCTTGTTAGGAATAAGCTTTGATATCATCTTAAGAAGTAGATTTTTAACCTGACTCAATCTTACAAAATAGGCTTCTAGTGTAGAGTTTTCATTTACTTATAAATTATTATAAACTATTTAAAGACATTTCTAGTTGGTGTGAGATCTCCAATATTTGTAAACTTTAATTTGATTAATAATATACTTAGGGTTAAGAATTTTGATTAAGTTAAGGTTAAGAGTTTAGATTGAGATAGTTACTCTTTGGTAGGAAACGACTCTTTGATTTTTATTTCTTTTTAGAATTTGAGATTTGAACGACTACTCACCTTTTCTCGTTTTCTCACTTTCGTTTACTTTTTCAGAAATTTCACAATTTCTTTTTTTCTTTTTCCGCCTTCTATAGAACAATAAGATTAAAGAATATTTAAATATAATTCACAATAATTCTCTTCATAATTCAATTTTAATAAAGAATTCATAGTTCAATTTGATTAATTTTCAATTACATTAAAAGTTTGCTTAATTTTAATAATAAGATATTAAGATTCATACATAATGTTTATTTGTGAATTTTAATAATTAATTGATATTTGATCTGTTTATTCGAATTTGTGAAAGCATTACAATTATAATGGTAAGAACTATAAAAACTACAACAATTATCTTTATTGTTGATCTTGAAATATGAATTTATAATTGAACTTTTTTATAAATAAGTTTGAGTTAATTCAACTATTACTATACTTTAAATTGTATTATTTGATTGAGCACCGATCAAGTCAATTATACACTATATATATAACTAAAAAAATTTGATATATATATATATATATATATATATATATATATATATATAAATAAAAAAATTTTATATATATATATATATATATATATATATATATATATGTATATTAAAGTTAATTAATTTCAATTAGAAAAATAAAATTTAATATAAATAGTTGTTGGAAAAAGTAATGATTAATACGATAGATAGATATGTTAAACATATATTATATTATATATAAAGTGAATATTTTTCTTAAAAAATACAAAATTACTATCGTTTATGTTCACGCTATTTTTTTTTTTTTACTTTCATAATATTTTTTTAATTGATTTGACAAGATAAAACGGTTTGATTCAACATTCCACATATCTAAAAAGTACTAAATTCTATATATTTTTTGAGTATTTTCTTTAAAAACCAAATAGCACAAAGAAAACATAAACAAACATGTATTTCAAGACTTAAGGCAACAAATAAGTCACTTTTTAAACTAATTAACATGATTTACGTGTTTGGTGGAAGGATTTACAAAAGGGGCAAAAGCACATGGGTGGACCCACTTTGATCCTTAGAGTAACGTAGGTAGGTTAATGTAGCCGTATGAAGACGACGTTGTCTCTTTCAAGGAAATACTACGAAATCGTGGTGAAAGGAAATTGAATTTGAGAAACGTGTTGTTCGTTAATGTAGCCGTTAATGGAGGTTATTAACGGTTGAACTAACTCGTTACACGTGGATAATCCAACGGTTCACAATGATAGATAATGTCTCACGTGGGTGTCTGCATCACTGCTTGACAAGGTCACCAAATATTTGGCAACAATTAAGGCAGCTTCTGCTTCTTCTAAATGAGCTTTCCATCTTTTTCAACATTATTTTTATGGCTGCATGTGCTTTGTGCAGTGCATTTGTGACTTTCTTTGTGTACTTTTCTGTGACTCCAAAACGACCTTCGCTTGTCAAATAAATAAGGCAAAATAGTTTTATACTTTTAACTTTGGGAGTAAACAATTCGAAGTGTTTTGTTAAATATAAAATAAATAAAAATAAACATAATATACTAAAATCAAGTATGCCATTTTGGATATCAAATTCATGACAGAACTAGCAAATATTTCCGACGATGAATAATTTTTATCAATATCACTATAAAAACATTGATAGTTAATTGGAAGCTTTAATTTTTATCAGAAGTAGTTATTAAGGTGAAAATTTTTGGTTAATTATAATTTCAACCTTTGAAATGTGGGATAATTCTGATTTGGTTTTTAAAAAGATCTTTTAGCCTGTGAAAATTTAAAAGTATATGGTTTTAGTTTCTAAACACTAAACTTGAAGTATTAAAAGTAATTTTAAACCTTAAATCTTATCTACTAAAATTCTGAAAAGCTTATTTTGGTTCCAAAATTATTGTTTAAAGATTGAAATTATATATTTTTCTCAATTTTGAAGAAGCAAAAAAGAAAAAAAAAAAACTTAAAACACAAATTGTCCTAAATTACGAACACTGAAATCTTAATTGAACTAAAAAATAAGAATATTACAATATGATTAGTTAATAAACAATCGATTATATAAACCATTCGAACTAAGTTTTCAAAGATACATTCATAAATATAATATTTATAGTAGGTACAACTTGACATTGGAGTCGTTGGTAGGATTATTTAGCAGGAATTTCGGGCAACTCTTATTAAAACTTATGATCGTTGACGCCAAAAATATTGGGTCCGGATATATAGTGTTAGGTTATTTTAAGTTAATATTAACTTAATTATAAACTATTTTAATAAAAAATTATGAATGTAATAGTTACATTTTGTTAAGTCACGAAGGTTTTTATTGTTCTTGGCTAGTCCAAGATTTTTAGTCCCTTTTTTTTTTCACTATAAACCCTCTTTATATTCTCTTCTCTCTTAAAAAATAACTTATTCAAGTACTAGAAGTTTAAAAACAATATTTACTTAAATTTGACCTACCGTACTTAACACATATTTGTTCAAATATTTAAATATTAATTATCAGAAATATTTAATGTTAATATTGTTGTTGATTTTTTGTATTTGATGAAACCAACACAAGTAAAAAATGAAGAAGACTTGAAGATATCTTAGTCTTAGGATGTGTGAGTATGATCTAAGACATATGTATCCTATATCATTGTAAGGAGTTATAAAAGTCCTTAATGATTTCAAAATATAAAACACGAAGTGAATTAAACTTAGTTTAATAAAACTATTTCATTAAAGTTTTCAACAAATTATTTTTCAAATACAATCAACTAAAAATCATGTTAGTAGAGAATCAATCGATTTAAATCTTCTTTAAATCAATTGTTTTTATAATAGAGTAACTGATCTTAAACTGTTATTGAAAAATTATATAATTGTTTTCAAATTTTAGATATAAGAGAACACAAAAGAATAGTAATACAGAGAGAGAACGTTTTGAAACAATGAGAACAATGAACAATATTTGATCTCGGAAAGGCTTTTGATTCAAGAAGAACCAAGAAAGTAAAGTTCATCCTTGATTGAAGATTGTACTGTACTGATTTAACATCATGGGGAAGTCATTGCAATTAATTTTCTTCTGCTAATTCTGTATTGTAATTGCAGTGCTTGGTTTGTTTTCAATTTTACATTGATAAAGGAGTTTTGTAACTACAAGTGTATAGGATTTATTCTTGCACGGGTGTAGTAGGGTTCTGAATTGTGTTTATGTATTCTTGTAGGGTGCAAGATTGTGTTATTGGTGTATTAATTGAACAGTTATGTTCTTTATTACAATTTCTTTGCTAATTAGTAAAGAGACTGAATGTAGCTCTTGAAGAAGAGTGAACTAGTATAAATCTTGGTGCTCTTGCTCTCTCTTTATCTTTGTCTTGATTCGTATTTTTGTATCTCCATAGTTGTTCTACTACTGCACATTTTTCAATTGATTGTTCCTTGAACCCAATTCATTAATTTTTCTTTACTGCACTATTGATATTACTAATCAAATATGTTCTGGTTTTTAAACTTTTGTTATGAGATTGGTTTAATTCAATTTAACCAAAATTAATTGTTTAACAATTGTATTGATTGTGTTTTTCTGGACAAGTACTTTGTCCTAGTTAAATCAATTTATTAATTTTGAGTTTAATCAACTATTTTCTCAGTGTTTCCGATTTCCTGAAAAATTGTAATTGATTGCTTGACTGAACTAATTGATTGTGATTTTCTTATAAGAAAAAGAGATTGTTTCAATCGGTTGTGATTCTCAAATTAGTTGATTACATTCTTTTATTGACTGTTTGACTTAGTAAAATTGACTGATTGTCTTTGTGATTCAATTGGATGAATTTTTCAAATAAGAATTTCAAGATTTCGCTTTCACTATTTTTTACTTACAATTGATTACTATGTCTGGATGAATTTGTGACAAGAATAATTTAATTGATTGATTGTTGTATTTAATTGATTGCTTCTAACTTGAATTGTACTGAAATTTATTCTAATTTATTGTTTTAGTTTTCCAATTAATTGATTCTGTTCTGTGTAATTACATATTCCACTATAAATTGTTTTATTTGAAGAAATTTTTTCTTTCTTCCAAATCTTTTCTACTGGTTTGCAAAATTATTTCAAAGTTCAATTCACCCTCTCTTGAACTCAGCCTAAAACTCTTTTCGTTTGATTCACTAAATTAGCTATAATAATCTTAATAGACTATTGTCACTACACCACGGGCGGTGGCTGCGGCGTCGACAGCGGCGGCAGCGTCGACGGGAGCATTTTTGTGTCGTTTTGACAGTTGTTTCGGGGCTGTTTCGTGGTTGTTTTCAATACAGTTTGGGGCTGTTTTTGGTTGCTATTTTTAGTGCAGTTTAGGTGCTGTTTTGTGGCTATTTTTGGTGCAGTATGAGTGTTGTTTTAGTAGCTGTTTTTGGTACAGTTTGGGAGCTATTTTGTGGCTATTTTCGGTGCAGTATGGGTGTTGTTTTTGGTGTTGTTATTGGTGCAGTTTGGGGCTGTTTTGGTGGCTATTTTCGGTGCAGTTTGGGTGCTGTTTTTGGTGCAGTTTGGGGCTGTTTTGGTGGCTATTTTTGGTGCAGTTTGGGTACTATTTTTAGTGCAGTTTGGGGCTATTTTGGTGGCTATTTTCGGTGTAGTTTGGGTGCTGTTTTTGGTGCAGTTTGGGGCTGTTTTGGTGGCTATTTTTTGTGTAGTTTGGGTGCTATTTTGGATGCTATTTTTGGTGCAGTTTGGGGTTGTTTTGATGGTTGTGAGGTGATGTGAGAGAGAGTGAATAAAAAGAGAAAGAATGAAGACGTATATACATGTTTGCAAGAAGATAAAATAGAGACAAACAAATAAACAAATCATATCATTCGACAAACCCATGCAACATTATGTCCCTTCCAGCATTAAAATCATACCTCCGAAGCGTTTTGTTCTCCCCTTTTCGTTGCTTCACAAGCTCTTACTTCCTTTTTTCAACCGTTTCCCTCTCTAGTGAAGAATAGCATGAGAGTATAATCTCTTCTTTTTTGGAACCCTTCTTCCCTCTTTTTTTGTTCTCTCTATCTCCACAAGAGACTCCTATCTCCTCACCTCCCCAAGAAATCCATGCCCCTTTACTTCCCTAGAAACCATGCCTTTTTTACTTCCCAAAAAACCATGCTTTTTTACTTTCCAAGAAACCATGCTTTTTTACTTCCCAAGAAACCATGCATCTTCATTTCCTAAATCTTTTTATTTTTTGAGCAAGAAAACATGATGGTAAAAAGATCTTGAGAGATCTTCCCTCAATTTTTATTATTACTTTTTATTTTATTTACCCCTTTTTTTATTATTATTTGTTAATTTTTTTTCAAATTATAGATAATAAAAATAAAACATTTTTAGAGCACTTTTGAAATAAAATTTACCTGGACGAAATCAGGTGTTGACAGCTTCCCCTCTTTACTTTAATTTTATCGAATAATTTGAAAATTTGAAATTTTCATATTATTAGAATAAAAGTTAAGTAAAGACGGAAACACTAATTTCGTCCGACTTGAAAAAGAAAGAGAAAATTTCAAGTATCTGGATCACTCTGGAAAAGAGAAGTCACCGTATCTTCACTTGAGACCTTGTACCGAGAGGGTCTTCTGAAAACAAGTGAGTTCGAGATCTTGTATCGAGAGGATCACGAATCTTCATTGGAGATATAGATTTTGTATTGAGAGGATCATCACTCCAAACATAAGGTTGACCATGAACTAGCAGGTCGCACCTAACAACGTGAAACCGAGATCTTGTATCGAGAGGATCACCGAATCTTCACTTGAGACCTTGTACCATGAGGGTCTTCTGAAAACATGTGAATTCTAGATCTTGTATCGAGAGGATCACGAATCTTCACTGGAGATATAGATCTTGTATCGAGAGGATCATCACTCCAAACATAAGGTTGACCATGAACTAGCAGGTCGCACCTAACAACATGAGACAGGGATCTTGTATCGAAAGGATCACCGTATCTTGACTTGAGACCTTGTACAGAGAGGGTCTTCAGAAAACATGTGAGTTCGAGATCTTGTATCGAGTAAATCATCACTCCAAACATAAGGTTGACCTTGAACCAATGGGTCACACCTATCGACATGAAACCGGGATCTTATATCGAGGGGATCACCATATCTTCACTTGAGACCTTGTATCGAGAGGGTCATTTATCTTTGGAGAATTGAACTTTGGTGAATTTTGATCAACATTCTTATGAAAATGCATGTATGAATGCATGAAAACCTTGAGTTTCTGATTGTTTAAATGTATGCATGTATTGCATGTGTGAATCTGGAAAATGCATGTATGGATGCAATGTAGGTCTAGAAAATGCATGATATTTCAAAAGAAGAATGAAATTATACATTCAGAAAATCTTGTTTGTTTTTTTCCCTTCTATTTTTTCATCATTTTTCCTTTTGCTATAAATCAAATACTTTTTCAACAATCATTGAATTTATTGAGATAGAAAAAATTTCTTTTTGTTTTGATTTAGATTTTTTTTGGCAAATCTTATCGCCTGTCAAGCAAAATTAAGACATTATTGACTTCACCATTCATCACATTTTGCTGCACATATACTTAAACTGGTGGTTAAACAACAAATATGGAAAACAGGGTTTTACGATTAACTGAGGAAAGTCCAAATGATATTATCTCAAACTACAAATGACAGTGCTCAGTTTTTTTTTTTTTTTTTAGCTTTGAAGTATGAGAAGTTAGGTTCAAAGAGATGGCTTATCTTGTTGGGCTAGATGATGAGAAATGAATTTAGTGAGAAACTGAGGCAATGTAACTCATGGGAAGAAAGATGTATCTTTAAAAAGATGAACAAATACAGATTGACCAAATAGGAATGCCCCAGTTTTGAAGTACGAGTGACAAGATCAATTCGGCCTTAAACAAAGAGAAATAATGGAGGAGACACAATAAGAAAAGATTGTCCCAGTGTTAATATTTCTTTGATAGTGTTTCGCTCTTGTTCAGTTGGCAAATTGGTATCAACCTTGCTACCAAAGGCATTCTGATTTTTCTCGCTTTCATTGTTTTTACTCATATTAGCAGTCGCAACCCTCTGCTGCAGGGTTATTCTTTGGGAACATCATCACAATCATTCTTCAATCAATATGGACTTTATGGGGCTTGTAACATGGCCAAAGGTTTAAAGGGTTTTGAAAGAAAGGGTATAAAGGCTAAAAAAACTGTTTGTGGGTTTTTATTATTTTGTAACAAAAATCATCAACCTAGTTTCGTAAAAAACAGTTCAAGCTTCTGCTAAGATCATTTCTATCATTGTTATTTTTTCTTCCCTAGTTACGAACATTCTTTATTCGTGAATATCATCTTTTGAATTGATAATATACTTTTGTCTTTTGAATTTTTTTTTCTTTTCTTTCCTTCTTTCTCTTTCTTTCCTTGAGGTTTCTTCATGGGAAGATTTTGATATGTACCATGAACTGAATTTTAGCTTGTTGTTGATTTTTGTTTAGAGTATTTTGAAAGAATTTTCTTTTTTTAAGGCTCAAAGAGGGTACAATGAAAAATTTATTGATATTTGGGATGAAGAAACACGGCCATATATCATTTTGAGTCTTGATTGCTTGATCTTCAAAGAGATTAACTCCCGCAACAAAATTCAATGACTGCCAACACTCGACTCTTTTTTTTTTTGTTTTGAATGCGTTTAAAGAGAGGAGATTGAAAATGAAATTATTCCTACGACAAATCCAACTGATTGCCCCAGTATGATGTTCATTCATAGCTTTCATGAGCAACACTGAGTATTACTGAGACAAATCCTTCTTCTTTCGAGTTGGATGAATGAAGGCTCAAAGAGGTTTTTAAGACACACGCATGTAAATATGTTCCGCCTGATAGATATCAAATAAATCCTCTTTTTTATGCCAAGCTTTAAAACCGTGGCAAAATTTTTATTACTTTTATTATTTTTTTCAATAAATTCAATGATCCCATAAGTATGATTTATTGTGCAGTTTTTTTTTATGACATCCTTAAGAATTCGAGGAATCTTGTAGCCTACCCGTAGTGTATACTTCTCCTAGCATAACAAAATATATAAGAGAGAATTCAAAGGAAATTTTATTTCATTAAAAGAATATGCAAATACAATTTCAATATCATTTGATGTTTCCATATATTACATTCCCCAAATTATGGAATCATATTATGCATAGAATTTTTTAACTGTGTCAGAGTTAACCGGTAATGGTAACTCTTCCCCATCCATCCTTGTGAGAATTAGTGCTCCTCCGGAGAAGGATTTCTTTACCACTTATGGACCTTCGTAGTTAGGCATCCATTTACCACGATGATCCTTTTGAACTGATATGATCTTTTTAACCACCAAATCCCCTTCATGAAACTCTCGTGGGTGAACCTTTTTATCAAATGCTTTCTTCATCCTCTTTTGATATAATTGGACATGACATACAACAGCTAACCTTTTCTCTTCGATAAAACTGAGTTGGTCATATCTCGCTTTAACCCATTCAGCTTCTTCTAACTTGGTTTCCATTAATACTCGAAGAGAAGGAATTTCAACCTCAAATGGTAGTACAACTTCCATTCCATAAACCAGTGAGAAAGGAGTTGCTCCTGTTGATGTACTCATTAATGTATGATAACTATGCAAAGCAAACGACAACATCTCGTGCCAATCCTTATAAGTTACCACCATTTTTTGAATTATTTTCTTTATATTCTTTTTAGCTGCTTCAACTGCTCCATTCATCTTGGGACGATTGGGGAAGAATTATGATGCTTAATCTTGAACTCTTCACACAACTCAGTCATCATTTGATTGTTCAAGTTAGTGGCATTATCAGTGATAATTCTGTCAGGAATTCCATATCTGCAAATAAGCTCTTTCTTTATAAATTTTGCCACCACTTTTCTTGTCACATTTGTGTAAGAAGCAGCTTCGACCCATTTTGTGAAATAATCAATAGCCACAAGTATAAAACGGTGTCCATTTGATGCCTTCGGTTCAATAGCTCCAATAACGTCTATACCCCACATGGAGCATGGTGCAGATAAAACATTCAATGCAGTCGGTGATACATTAACGTTATCAACATATACTTGACACTTTCTCACATGTTTACAGCAATCATTTTCCATTGTCATCCAAAAATATCCATCCCTTAGAATCTTTCTGGCCATAGAATGACCGTTCATATGAGTCTTGAAGATTCCTTCATGTACTTCTTGCAATATTAGCTCAGCCTATTTAGCATCCACACAACGAAAGAGCATCATGTCATGATTTCGTTTATATAACACGTCTCCATCCAAAATGAAACTAGAGGCTAACATTCTCAACATTCTTTTATCATTCTCTGAGACTGAATTAGGATATTCACGATTTTGGAGGTATCACTTTATATCGAAGTACCATGGCTTGCCATCTACTTTTTCTTCTATGAAGTTGTAGTATACCGGATTCTCATAACTTTGCATTTTAATCATTGACAACTCATATAGAGGATAAAGTAGCAAAAGCGTCAGCTAGTTGGTTATCTTCTCTCGAGATATGATGAAACTCTACCTCATCAAAATATTCGATCAACCCTTTGATGTATGTTTTGTAAGGAATTAGTTTCTGATCTCAGATTTCCCATTCTCTTTTGATCTGATGAATAACCAGTGCTGAATCACCATATATATTCAAACGCCTCGCTTTATATTCTATGGTTGCTCTGATCCCCATGACACAAGCTTCATATTTTGCTATGTTATTTGTACAATCAAAATATAATCTGGCAATCATTGGTATATATTGTTTCTCTGGGGAGATAAGCACTACCCCTATACCATGTCCTAAAGCATTGGAGGATCCATCAAAGAATAAAGTCCACTCCTTTTCATCATTACCATCATCTTCAGATACAAACAAAGCCAAAATGTCTTCATCTGGGAACTTAGGTTGCATGGGTCGATAATTATCTATGGGTTGTTGAGCTAAGTATTCGGCCAAAGCACTGCCCTTAATAGCCTTTTGAGTGACATAAACAATATCAAATTCTGATAACAACATTTGCCAACGAGCTATTCTTTCAGTTAGAGCAGGCTTTTCCAAAATGTACTTGATCAGGTCCATTTTAGATATTAACCATGTTGTGTGATTAAGCATATACTGTCTCAAACGATTTGCTGTCCAAGCCAAGGCACAACAGCTTTTTTCCAATGAAGAATATCTTTGCTCACAATTAGTAAATTTTTTGCTCAAGTAATATACAACATGTTCTTTTCTTCCGGTTTCGTCATGCTAACCCAATACACAACCCATTGATCCGTCAAATACTGTCAAATATAGAATAAGTGGCCTTCCAAGGACCAGCGGACGTAGTATTGGAGGATCTCTCAAATATTCTTTGATTTTATTAAAAACATTCTAACAGTCTTCATTCCATTCTACCACTTGATTCTTGCGTAACAGTTTGAAAATCGGCACACAAGTGGCGGTTAGCTGGGAAATAAATCTAGCGATGTAATTCAATCTTCCCAGAAAACCTCGAACTTCTTTTTCAGTGCAGGGATGTGGCATCTCAAGAATAGCACGCACTTTGCCTGGATCCACTTCTATTCCTCTTTGACTAACAATGAATCTTAGGAGTTTTCCAGAGTTCACCCCAAAGGTACACCTATACAGATTCAACTTGAGTTTATATTTTCTCAACCTCTCAAACAACTTTTTCAGATTAACAAGGTGCTCTTCTTCAGATGCAGATTTGGCGATCATATCCTCAACATAAACTTCAATCTCGTTATGCATCATATCATGAAAAAGAGCCACCATAGCTCTTTGATAGGTTGCACCAGCATTTTTCAACCCAAAAGCCATAACTTTGTAACAGAACGTGCCCCATAGAGTGATGAAAGTAGTTTTCTCCATATATCTAGAGAATCCATCCATGAATGAGTATAATGATGATGTGGCGGTGTTGTCTACTAACGTGTAGATGTGTGGTAATGTAAAATCATCTTTAGGACTAGCCCTATTCATATCTCTATAATCTACACACATTTGGACTTTCCCATCTTTCTTCGGAACAAGAACAACATTAACTACCCATTGAGGATATCATGCCACATCTAAGAATCCAGCATTAAATTGCTTTTCAACTTCTTCTTTTATTTTCATTGATACCTCAAGTTTCATTCTTCTCAACCTCTGCTTAATTGGATGACACTCTAGTTTAAGTGGTAATCGGTGTTGTACAATTTCAAGGTCCAGATCATGCATATCTTTGTAAGACCAAGAAAAAATATCTTTGAATTCTTTCAAAATGGTATGTAGTTGTTTCCTCATTTCACAAGACAAATGACTTCCGATTTTAACCATTTTTTCTTCCCCTTCATCTCCCAAATTTATCAGTTCAACCTCTTCTTGGTGAGGTTTAATTTCTCTGGCTTCTTATTCTACTAATCTCAACAATTCCGGTGAGGGTTCACAGTTTTCCTCATATTCATCATTTTCCATATTTTCATTGGGGTTCGTGAAATTTGGATACAAAATATTGGAAAGATTATTTTCAAAACAAGCATCGTCATATGTGCATTATTCAATTTTACAAAAATTAATAGACGAGATAAAAATCTGAACGAAAACACAACATTTCATTAAAACCGAAGAAATTGTTATCACAAAGAGAAAGCATCACACAATAAAGAAATTGTCCAAAACCGAAGAAATTGTTATCACAAAGAGAAAGCATCACACAACAAAGAAATTGTCCAAAACCAAACAAAGGTTTCTTCTCCTAGAATATTACATTTTATCATGTGTAAACACCATAGGTATGTCTACAAATTCCCAATTGCCAATTTATTCATTAGGAGGACAAGGGTGCACAAAATTGAAGTCTTCATCTTCATGCTCCTGCTCGATTGCCGCCACTTGATCAAGATTAATCCATCCAGCACTGTGAAAACTTTGATCCAGGCTGCACAAGGAAATTTCTTTTGTCTTTGGTTCCCGCCCCTCTATCTTGGCCCGACTTCTTTCAATTCTTTCTTCAACCATCCTTCTCTGATAAGCTCGAGTAGGCTTGTATCCCAAACCGTACCTCCTGTTGTTTTCAATAAGCTTTAGTGGCATTACAGACCCTTTGTTATTTCTACTCAAACCGCTGCCATGTCTATATCCTTTTTCCATCATAGTTTTGGCCATCCTCAATGATGCGTTAGACAAATATGGATTCACCTTGAAGGGTTCAACATAGGTTGTGCTAAGTATCTCCAGAGCCTAGAAAGAGGTTTCTAAAGCTTCTTCCGCAGCTTTAATATAAGGAGTAGGTGTAGGTCCACATACCAGTAAGTCCTCCTCCCCAGAAACTACAATTAATTTATCATCAATTATAAATTTTAGCTTTTGATGCAAATTAGAAGGCACCACTCGAGCTATGTGTATCCAAGGTCTTCCAAGCAAGCAACTGTATGCTGGTAATATGTCCATTACTTGGAACACAACTTGGAAAGTGCATGGTCCAACTCGAATTGGTAGCTCTACCTCTCTTATAACTTCTCTTTTACTCCCATCAAAAGCTCTCACCACAATGGTACTGGGACGTAAATGAATCCCATCACATGGCAATTTATTCAGGGTGGTTTTCAACATTACGTTCAAAGATGAACCATTATTAATTAACACGCATGATATAAAATACTCCATGCATTTGACCGAAATGTGAAGAGCTTTGTTATGTCCTCTACCCTCTAAAGGTATTTCATCCTCAGTAAAAGTTAAGTAATTGTTAGTAGTAATAAGACTAACAATCCTTTCAAATTTATCTAAGGAGATGTCTTGTTCCACATGGGCTTCGCTCAAAATCTTCATCAATAATTTTTCGATGAGAATTTGAGTGCATTAACAATTCCAACAAAGACACTCTCGCGGGCATGCGATTTAACTGATTAACAACTTTATACTCAATTTGTTAGATAAATTTCAGAAATTCATATGCATCCTCATTGGTAACCTCTTTTCTCTCTTTCTCCTTAGGCTCTGAATCAACTTGCACAACTTTCCCCTTGAAAAATGATCTTGCCTTCTCCATAGCCATTTCTTCTCTAATTTTATCACAGCTTTTTCACCTCTCAAGTCAGGAGGAGTAAACACACGACTACTCCTAGTCATACCCCCTTATTCCAGATATGTTATCAATCACAACCTTGCCTTTATCAACTGATTCATGTTTCTGCTCTTCTTGAATGATATTGACACCATATTTCCAAGGAACAACTTTATCATTCTTATATGGGAAAGAAGATGGTGTTTGTATCACTAAAGGTTATCGTCCTGAAGGCATGGGATTAATGGCTTTGGAAAATTGTATCACCAATGCTTTAGGCCTCTGTGGAGTCCATTCTTCTCTAGTAAACACTTCTCCTTCCTTCTTTTGATGACTGACTTGTAGAATATGTCTGTCTATCAAGTCTTGCACAAAATCCTTAAACTCAGCACATTCATCAATAGAATGTTCGATGCTAGCATGGAAACCACATTTGTCCTCTGGCCTATATTCATATTGGTATAAACCAGCTTAGCAGATTGCTCTAAAAACCTCATTCATAGGTTTCTTTATTTCAAGTACACTTCTGACCAAGCTTAGATCTTCTTCCCCCATGACAACATTAACCGTGCCATTTGCATGTCCGGACAAAGGGTTCTTATCCACACTTGGTTTTTGTTCTTGGAAAGTAAGCCACCCTAAGTCCAACAAAGATTGCACTTTAAATTTGAGGGCTTGACAATTCTCAGTTGAATGACCCACTTCTCCACTATGGTACTCACATTTGGCATTTGCATCATAATATCTAGGATATGGTGGTTGTAAGGTCTTTGCCGGACATAAGGCCGCCATTGCATTCTTTAGTGAATCAGGCAACAACTCTGCATAGGTCATCGGAATAGGAGTAAACTTCATAATCTTCTCCCCTAGATTACTCCTTTGACCAAAATTTTGATTTTGTGCCTGGTTAGAGCTCTGACCCCCTTGATTGGGTTGATATGCTTTATGAGTCATAAGTAGAGGTCTATACGCAGACTGCGGTCGAGCAGCATTATACTGATAAGCCAGAACGATATTTGCGACATAAGCAGATGAGGGTCTATAGTTGGGTCGAAATTGTCATTGATATCCTTCCCAATGTGGCATGGAAGAAACTGCTTGCACCTCTCCCTCCTTTTTCTTGTTGTTATTATTGAACCTGTGCTTCTTATCAGTTGTAACCGCGTACGAGTTTTGTGCTATTTTTCCTCCTTTTAACCCGTCTTCAACTCTTTCTCCGATAGTAGTAAGATCAGAAAAATTGGAGGAAGCACTTCCAAGCACGTGTTCATAGAAAGGATCTTCTAAGGTCTCAACAAACATAGTTATCATCTCCTTTTCATGTAAAGGTGGTGCAACTTAAGCAGGGAGCTCTCTCCATCTTTGCGCATACTCTTTAAAAGTCTCAGAGTTCTTTTTCGCCATGCCTTACAGTTCCATTCTATCAGGAGTCATGTCTATATTGTATTTGTATTGCTTCAAAAAAGCATCTACAAGATCTTTCCAGGAACGAACCCTAGCTGATTCCAGATGCATATACAAGTTCAAAGCCATCCCTGCTAGGCTATCTTGAAAGAAATGCATCAGTAGCTTTTCGTTGTGAGCATGAGCAGCCATCTTTTAACAATACATAATCAGATGATTTTTTGGACATGTCGCTCCTTTATACTTTTCAAACTCAGGTACTTTAAATTTGGGAGGTATAACGACATCAGAGACTAGGCATAGTCCAGCAGCATCTCCAAATTCACAAGCACTGGCTCCTTCAATCATTCTGACTCTCTCCTCTAAGATATCCAGCTTGCCCCATTAATCAACACAGTTTTAATACCCTCAGGAATATTATCCTTTGTCGCAGATGCCTCACCAGTAAGAATTTGCAGAACTCGCGGCTGAGTAGTAGAAAGAATTTTATTAAGTACCCCCTTTTCAACGTGACTAGCAGGTGGTACCTGAGTAGACTCAGGTTGACCTTTAGTGCTAGCAGCATTAGCAGCTAGTGGTATAGTTTCTTACTCCTCATATTCTTCGTATGGCGGCTCATAATTTGGAGGCATATCATATGGAGGGAACTCCTGACTTGCTTTATTCCCATGATTGGGATTTTGGGTCTGTAATGTCCTTTGTTGTGAAGACTGAGCCTCTTCATTTCGGGCAGTGACTGAATCCTTTAAGGCTACCATCATCTCGAACATCTGTCCAAATTGATTCTTGAGTTGGTCAATATCGGCCTTCATGCTTTCTTGCATTTAACACCAGCCCTCCATTTTCTTACTATTAGCCTGCGTTCTCTAGGGATGTCGTGGAATATTTGTCGTTATTATGTTTCTGTATTTTTATTTTATTAAAGAATGAAATTAGGAAAAGATAGAAAGAATGAAAAAGAAAATAAATCAAACAAAAGTTATAAAATTGCATGATGTCATTTAAAACACATGAAAATCAAACAGAAGTTTGGCATTGATAGAGAAATCTAAATCGTTTGACCAATAATGTCATTACAATATTCTCAACAAACAACTATCACTCTCTAGCACGACTAATCATATTCTTCATCTCCACCACCAATCCTTTGCAATGCTCTATAAAAATCTTGACTTCCCTTGGTGGATTAAAGAAGAACAGTGATGACTCAGCTTCGGCTAACATTCTCGGAACCCCATCAATTGCGCCATTAGCCAAAGCAGCCAACTGAGAAAAACATCTCTTCCAGTGCTTTACAGTTCCCTTCTGCTCAGCCATATAACCTTTCATCTGAGTCAGCATAGTCTGATACTGCTCCTCTACTTTAGTCCGCTGGCAGTGCACTTCCTCAACACATTTTTCGCATTCTACCATTATTTCCTTCATCTGTTGTTCCATCCCGTTGATTCTGACTTGAAGATCATGCAACCTTCTCAATGCCTCCTACTTTTCCCTCTTGATGACTTCATATAATTTCTTCCACTGGCGCTCTGCAGATGAAGCTGTATCATGCTCTTGGGCCCTCATTGTCAACTCAGTGTTAGCGGGCACCAGGTCTTGCTTGATTCTGAAAGTGTAATCCTTCTCTGCTTTTTGCTTTCATATCAGCTCTTCGTGAGCTTTTGTCCTTTCTTCATAGTCCTTCTTCAGGTCCACGTAGTCGTGGCTGAGGCTTTGGAAGTCACTAACCACTTTGGCATTCACTCCTTTCAATCTTTCAATCTCTTCTTTCAACCGTTTAACCTCTTCTGACTCGATATCTGGCATTTGTTCCTTGTTTTTGCAACCCATTGGCGGTAAGGAACTTCTCTATCTATTTCCCATGGTCTAGAGTCCCTATCCATGTAAATCACATTCTTCCAAATGTCCAAAGGTATTACTAACCAAATTTCTTTCGAATGCCACTTCAATCTGTCTCGGACCAACCTTCACATCCTGCCAGTGAAGAATGCGAGGGAATTTTTGCCTCCTTAGATCTCCCTTTTTACTTGAAGACAACAGATGCTCCAAAGCCCATATCTGTAATGCAATAAAGAAAAAAACTACAATCCATCAACAACAAAATGACAGTAATTGATAAATCATAAATGAGTTTTTGTCCAGCCATTTCATTGTAATTACCTGCAACACATATGCACAGCCCCCAATATATGTATGTCCACCTCGAACATCGGCCTGCAACGAAGTCAATGTTTGATACAAACTTTGCACTAGAAATTGGAACACAGTTGTTCCCCAATTATAATTACAGAGTTCCGCTAACTCATCTACAATACTAAATAAACCACCTAAAAACACTCCCACTCACAGTCGGCAGTAAGAACTCACTCAGCCCTAACAATACGTATAATTTATATAAGTCATCAACATTTACGTCATTTCGCCTTTTCTGGATCTCATCAAATATCATCTTCACATAAACATGTGTAGAAGGAAATAACTTCCTAATAGGGGAATGCTGTGATTTCCTTCGAAGATCAACCACACATCCACCAATTCTAAGACCCAATAGTGCACAAACGTCTAGGGTTGTAAAGGAAACCAAGTCAGACCTTATCATAAAACCTCCCCTCGTCTCAACCCATCGTAAGCATAACCCTGTCAGCAGTTTCCTGTTGAGTTTGACTTTGCCTTCATACTCCATGAACCATGAAAAAGGAGTTTTGCCAATACAAGCCTTATGCTCTTCGGTAAGCATTGTATTTGCAACTCCCAGATATGTTGTCCGACAACAATGTCGGACACACACACAGACCTACATACAAAAAATAAACAATTATACCAAAAAAG